>Ga0190271_10000354_pt1 | contig 22925 bp, 23 predicted proteins | sample Popmic356T_FD_133747 | JGI IMG/M metagenome (GOLD analysis project Ga0190271, IMG submission 133747) | Populus adjacent soil microbial communities from riparian zone of Weber River, Utah, USA - 356 T | ecosystem: Environmental > Terrestrial > Soil > Riparian zone | place: USA: Utah | collected...
CTCGACACGGCCACGCGCACCACGCAGCTCACCAGCCTCGCCACCAATCTCGACGACATGTCCGCGCGCGTGAGCCAGCTCATCCAGTCGCAGAAGGAAATGACCGCCGCGTTATCGCATGAAATGCGCACACCGCTGGCGCGCGTGCGTTTCGCAGCCGCGGTGCTCGAAGGGGAAGTCGAAGAACCGCTGCGCGCCCAGTTGCGCGCCGTCAATGCCGACGTGCAGCAGATCGACGACCTGATTTCCGACATGCTCGATTACGCGCGGCTCGATCATCCCGGATTACGCATGAGCTGCCAGACCGTTCCGCTCGCGCCGTGGCTGCGGCAGGTGCTGCTGTCATGTCCGCCGCACGAGCGAAGCGTCAACACCGTGCAGCAGGGCGGCATCGAAACCGCGTGGATGGAGCCACGGCTAATGGAGCTCGCGCTCAGCAACCTGTTGGCCAACGCCCTGCGCTACGCGAAGCAGAAGGTGAACATCACCGTCATGCGCGACAAGGATCTGTTTCGCCTCGTGGTCGAGGATGACGGCGAAGGAATTCCGGAAAGCGATCGTCAGGCGATCTTCCGCGCGTTCACGCGCCTCGATACCAGCCGCAATCGCGACACCGGGGGGTTCGGGCTTGGCCTCGCCATCGTCGCGCGCATCGCGGCGCTGCATCGCGGGCGGGTCATCGCCGGGGCCAGCACCAGCCTCGGAGGGGCGAAGCTGGCGCTGGAGTGGCCTGGTTCGACCACGTAATTCTAGAGCCAAACCTTTGAAGCGCGTTGGCGCGAATTCTTGAGGCGTACCGTCTCACGCATTCAAAGCCATCGATTCCTTCACGGTCGCGGCAAGGGCCTCCACGGCATGGCGGTGAAAGCGCAAGAGCGCGGCCCGATCTCCACCTGCAGCGCGTAAATCCTGCTCGACCCCTGCTCTTTCTTGTTCAAAGTGTGGATCGATTGACAGAAGAATATTTGCGCTTAGAACTCTCATCGGCGGATTCGGGTGCACCAGAAGCATCATGAGTTGAGCAATGAGGGAATCTGCCGGCAGCACCGCGATGTACTCCGCGGTCGCTTTTCGCACAACTGGCGAGGTGCTTCGCAAATTGAACACCATAGATCCAAGAGCCTTCAGATTGGCCAGTTCGTCGATTCCGGACTGCTCAGACGCACGCGAATCCAAAGTGCCACTAGGCCGGCTGGAGTTGCTGGCCACAGGGTCTAGCACGGCGCATCTGCGCTTTATCGCGTTCGTCGCCCTGACAACAGTTGCGAGGAACGGTTTGTCCTCTACACGCTTCATGTCAGGGAGATCCATCAAGTAGGTCAGGGCGGAGGCCTGCTTGTCCAACCCGGTCTCTAACGCGCCAAGCCGCTCGCGGCAATAGTCGCCGATTTCATCGGTACGGCTAGATGCATTCTCGATGAGCGTCACCGCGATGAAGTCAGCAAAAACCTCACCATATTCGGCATAGAAGGGAAACGCGTCGCTCTCTGGAGCCTGGATTCCTTCCAGGACTGACTGCACGCATCGCCAGGGGATCTGAGATCGGATTTCGCTTTTCGCGATATCGATGAGCGGGGACCAGGCGATATGCGGACGTACCTCTTTTTTTCGAAGTTCTTTGAAATGGTGCTCCGCTGACCGCCATAGAACCGACAGTAGTTGATCAAGTACTGCCCCGGCGGAAGCAACTCCGGCGCCAATGTCTTTGTATCGTGACTGGATAAGGTCGCGCAGTTCCTTCCTGCGACTCGACACAGCCGGATGCGTCTCAACTGCCCTACTCGACTCGCCTCCTTCAACTTCGAGAATTTGCAGACTTCGATCGATCAACTCTGCCGCGGCAAAGAAAATCTCGACGCCGAAATAGGCCGTGCTGATGCTGACCGGATTTTCACGCTCACCAAAACTTTGAAGGACAACGTCAAGACCGAAGGCGTCGGCCGCAAACTCCTGCATGTGTGTCGTGCAGACTTGTTGCGCGCTTTCACCGGGAACAGCAAGTGCTGATAGGTTCTCATCGTTGAGGTGGCCAAGACATACGTGGCCATACTCGTGCCCCAGTACGAAAGTCTCGCACATCGCCAACAGCTGCTGCACAAGCGGCTCTCGCTCGGTTGGCCGCAGGTACGGAAGAGCATGGGTTGCGTCACCGTCAATGACATACGCATCTAGGAGGTCAATGAATCGTCGGACGAGGTGCGGTGTTGATTCGATCTTTTGCTCTACCGCGGTGAGCGACATGTCAATCGCTTCATACCCGTCGTGCACGCGAAAAGGGAGAGCCTGGACAATGACTTTGCAGAATAGGTTGAGAAACCGGAATAGCCCGGTTTGAAAAACGATGATGAATTGTTCAGACGCCGGATGGTAAATCGCGGCGGCATTCATTCGGCCAATTGGCAGTGACCCCAGCAAACACTGACTGAACGCCGCGCCTGATTCAGGCAACGCCGAAGCAATTCGCTCCTTCAGCTCCCGCAATATCATGACATTGCCAGGATCTTCGAATTCCGTCACTCGCTCGGTAAGCGCTGTCGCCATGCGAGCAGTGAGTTCTTCGGAATTCACTCCCCAACCAGACATCAAGTCGGGAAGCATTGAAACTGCAGCGTTCGTTCTGTCTTTGGTAGGACGTAAGTGCATTCCTGCGCGTTTGAATGCCTCCTTTTGCAAACCCGCAAGGTACGCGACCGCCTGGTCTTGCATGATCACTCCTCCCAAACAAGGAGACCGGTTTCTTTGAAGAAAGGCTCAGATCTCGCGGTCCCTTGTTCAAGAGCTGAAACCGCCCCGAGCTGTCTTACTGCCGCTCCGGGCGTCAGCCCGGCAATCCGACCGCCCGTCGTCAATTCGATCTGCGCGCATGAAAAGGCGAATGGAAGTTTCTTCTTCCCGGAAAACGTTATCGCTCGGTCAGATGCATCGACCGACCGGAAATTTCCTGTTCCTTCAATTGCATTCTTGACCGTAGGTCCGTCAATCGAGAGCTTTGAAGTGAGCGTGGCCTCGACCGACAGCGTGAAGGTTCCGCTTCGAAGCACGGAGTCGACGATTAGTAGATCGTGCCGGCTATCGTCGCCGAGGAAGATTTCAAGAGCGGGGTTGTTTCGTTGAAGGTGTCGTCCTGCAACCTCGCGTCCGAGTTGCACCAGGTCGACATAGGAACGCTCGAGTTGTCCAAAGGAGAACTTGACCGAGACGGCATCTTGCAAGGCGAAGTTGATCGATGCAACACCGGCTGCCTCGACGCCGAATCCAGATAGGAATCCAGACAAGATGTTGATGCCGAGTTTGGCGTCCACGCTTCGCGATTGCTTCCCTGAGAGCTCCGCCATGCTTCCCGACTTAGTTGGCGGACTCTTGAATGCATCGATCGCATGTTCGACGTTTCCCAGGAACCGCGCCTGATGCCCCTTTCGAGACAACAATGTAAGCGGCTGTATCCTGTCTTCCGGAGTTCGAAGCGGGGTTGCGTCGAATAAGTCCCGAAGAGAATCCAGGAGCGGATCATCGTCACACAAACGCATCAAGCCCATTTTGGCCTCACCCCGACAAGCACGTATTTCGCTGAGCTTCGATTTCGTCAGCGGCCTTATTGTTATCCGTTTGCGTCGTAGATCGAAAGTGCTTTTGATTCAGGGTCCGATCTCGAGCTATCTATTGTCGATCGCCTTTGGAGTTGACCCACTTCAGGGCGCAATCGCTAGCGCGCTGCAACATTCAAACGTAAGGCAGCTTGCCCATCGCCGAGTAGTGCTCGTTGAGCGTGCGCAGCTTGGACATGTCCGTCTGGCTGATCTCGAAATCGAAGATGTTGAGGTTTTCGCGCTGGTGCTGCGCGTGGTTGGCCTTGGGCAGCGCCACGACGCCGAGCTGCAGGTTCCAGCGAAGCAACAGCTGCGCCGGGCTCTTGCCGTAGCGCGCCGCCATTGCGCAGAGCTTGTTGTCATTCAGGCGTTGCGCTCGCGTAAGCGGGCTCCATGCCTGGATCACGATTTCATTGTCGTGGCAGAAGTCGAGCATGCTCGGGCTGTGACCGAAAGGACTCCACTCGACCTGATTCACGGCGGGCAGTTCCCCGGTACGATAGACCAGCTCTTCTATCTGCTCGATCGAGTAGTTGCAGACACCGATGTCATTCACCAGCCCCACGCGCTTGGCGCGTCGCAGGCCCTGCCACTGCGATTCACCGACACCGCGCTCCGGCGGGCGGTGGATGAGCACGAGATCGGCGTACGGCTGCTTGAGCTCGGAGAGACTTGCGCGCGTCGCATCGAAGGCGTCGTCCGTCACTTCGATCTTGGTCACGAGGTAAATCGCCTCGCGTGGAATTTCACTGTTCCGCAGCGCTTCACCGATTCCACGCTGCGTGTGGTAATCCCCGGATGTGTCAAACATGCGGTAGCCGGCCTCGAGGGCCTGCGTCACCGTTTCGACGGTGTGATGTTTCAGTTGATAGGTGCCCAACCCAAGCACCGGCATTTGCCGTCCGCTGAGCAGGGTTACTGATGGCAGGGTTGCCGGGGGAAGCGTCTCGCGTTCAGGAGTATCGAAGCTGTGCTGCGTGCGCTGCAGCGCGTGCAAATATGCTGACATGTGGCCAAGGCTATGGGCTCACGGCCGGGGCGGCTATCGTCGTGAATACGTAGGTGTTTACGCGCCTGCGGCGAAGACGAGAATCGAGTTCGCCGGAAGGATGACATTCGCCGAGGCGGCAAAGCCATGCAGCGGAGTGTCCGTGGCATCGACGCCACCGCCGTTGCCAGCAACCTGGGGATTCACCCACCCATCGTAGACATCGCTGTTGAACACTTCACGCCAACGCCCTGCTCGCGGGAAACCCAGCGAATAGGAATACCAGGTGGACTCGCGCAGCGAGAGCGCTACCACCACGTCTTCGCCTCGCCCCTCGATCCAGCAATGAAAGGCGAGCACGCGATTGTCATTGTGGACGTGGAACACGCGCATCGAATTGCCGGACAGCGCTGGCAGCGACTTGCGTACGCGAATGAGGTCCTGGCAGAAACGCAGGTGGTCCTGCATGGGCTTGTCGCCGGCGAGGCCATCCCAGTGGATCAGGCTGTCGGCGAAGAAGTTAGGGTTGTCGCTCCAGAATTTGTCCTCGAGGAATTCCTGGCCCATGAACAACATCGGGATTCCCGGCGCGGTGAGCAACAGGCCGTTCGCAACTCGGCTTCGGCTGCGCGCATACCAGGAGCGTGCATTCGACGGATCCGCCAATGCGCTCACGCGCGGCGCACGATCGGTTTCATTGTTGACGCGCACGACGTCGTGGTTCTCGAGGTGATGAACGGCGCGCCAGCCAGCCCCATAGGCCGGATAGAGCGCGTGGGCCACGCGGCCCAGGTCGACGCGGGCGCCCGCTCCGCCTGTCGACTCGCGAATCACGGCGCGAAGCGCTTCACGCAGCGTCGACGCGACGACGGCGTCGAAACCCGCGCCGTCCTCGTTGCGCGGCCGGAGGACTGCAGATTGCTCGGCCCAGTACTCGGCGATCTGGATCGCCTGCGGCTTGTGGAAGCGAAGTGTGTCGGTCATGTGCTGCAGGAACTGCCAGCCCCCGTTGCGATCGATGACCGTCACTTCATCGAAGCGGAATCCATCGACGTGATACTCGTCGTAGTAGAAACGCGCATTGTCGATCAGGAATTGCCGGACTTCCGACTTCCAGTATGCGAACACCAGTCCGCCAGCCCAGCCCTGGTCGGTGAAATACAGGCTGCGATTGTTGTCGCCAGTACGCTGACGATCGCCAAAGTAAATGCTTTCGTCGTCGAAGCCACCGCCCGCGTGGTTGTAGACGACATCGAAGATCACCGCGATGCCATGGACGTGCAGCAGGTCGATCAACGCCATGAGCTGCGCCGGCTGGCTGGCCAGGTCCGCAGGCGCATAGGGCGCGAGCCCGCGCCTAGCGAGCAGCGCGTTGGCTTGCGTGAGATAGCGCGGAAAGTCCGGATCGTCGGGCGCCACCGTGTAGTCCATCTCGGGCGAAAAGTAATCTAGCCCGTTGTACCCGAGCGAGCGCTCGCTCGAGAACTCGACGATGGGCAGCAGCTGCACGGCGTTCACGCCGAGCGCGGCGAGATACTCGACGCGAAACAGCACATCGAGGAACCGGCCCGGCTGATTGCGCCGCCGGTCGACGCCGGCGGCATCGGTCGAGTAGTAAGCACCCACGTGCAGCTGGTACAGCACGATCGAGTTGAACGGAGGTGAGCGATATCCCGCGTCATGCCATGGAAAATCCATTGGCCGCGGAATTTCGCAGTTGGAATTGGGGAACGCCGGAATACGCGTCAGCGAGCGAGCGTGGGGATCGCGCTTGTATCCTGTTGAACCGGCACCGGAGACGAAAAATTTGTATTGATCTGCCGATGTCACGCCGGCCACGAATGCCGACCAGGTGCCGTCCGCGCCGCGTGCCAGTGCGGTATCGGTCCAGGAATTGAAGGTGCCGCGTACCGACACTGCGGTCGCGGCGGGCGCCCAGATCCTGAAGGCGGCGCCCGAGCCCGTGAGGGTGGCGCCCAACGGGGAGGACATGGCGTTAGGTGGCATGGCGCGAATCTCCCTGAACCGCTGCGCAGCGAATCATGTTCCCTCTATTGGTAGTACTGTCGCGTCGGCTGAATTTCTCTCACTGCACCAACGGCGTGCGCCCGATCGATACACTGTGACCATGACAACTCTGCCGCCCTGCCCGAAATGCCAGTCCGCGCTCACCTACCACGACGGTGCAATGCTCATGTGTCCAGAATGCGGACACGAATGGTCGAAAGATGCCGTGGGTGCTGAATCAGAGAGCGCGTTGGAAGTGCGCGACGCGCATGGAAACGCTCTTCAGGACGGCGACAGTGTCACCGTCATCAAGGATCTGAAGGTGAAAGGTTCATCTTCGGTGGTGAAGGTGGGCACGAAGGTGAAGGGCATTCGCCTCGTCGAAGGCGATCACAACATCGACTGCCGCATCGAAGGCATCGGCGAGATGAAACTGAAGTCAGAGTTCGTGAAGAAAGCGTGAGCCGGGCCCGGCGGGTACCGCATCAAGGTTGCGGCGCCTTCTTCGTCGGCGGCACCGGTGGTGGCGGCGGCGTCACTGTCGGCGCCTTGAAACCGCGTGCGGCGGGCGGGTTGCCGCCACCCGATGATCCACCCGTCAATCCTCCGCCGCCTGCACTGGTGCATCGAATGTTGATGTCCTTCCATTGCGTCGACACGCCGAATGGATTGGCGGCGGTCTCCGCCATGTACTGCACGTAAGTCGTCGCATCGAACGTGTCGACGAAAACTTCTTCGAGGACGAAACGCCCCTTGAAGGGACCGCTGTCCTGAAATTCCACGAACCTGGTTCGGGACCTCGCCTCACCGGGCTGGCGCCACAGCTTGTAAGACAGCTGACCCGCCTTGTTCGTCTCGATGCGTACTTTGACTTCGAGCTTCTTGCAGTTGGTGCCCGGAGTCGGATGCGAGACCTGGTTCTGGTAGGTGGTCAGGAAAAGCTGGATGGAAATCGGCTTGAACCTGCCCTGCTCTGTTGCGACGCCCAGTCCCTTGGGTTCGACGGGCTGATGCCAATCCGGATCGAGGTCACAGACAACGTCGACGCGAACAAATGTGGTGTCGTTAGCCATCGCTTCGGTGAACGCAGGGGCCGTCGTCGAGGCGTCTGCCATCGCCGTGGATTTGAACGACTTCGGTATGCGGTGTTCCTTGGACGGCAGTCCACCGTTGCCGCGGATGAGCTGGCAGGTAGCTAGAGCCACCGCACGAATCTCCGTAAGCGCATTGCCCGCGCGGCTGAAACTCGCGGTGCCCGTGTGAAACTCGCTGTAGTCACTGTTGCTGGAGAGCAGCGGCATCTCCTTGACCATGCCGTCAAGATCGATTGTCACGGACGAGGACGGCTGCAGCGCATAAGCGGCCTTTACGGTGAGTTCGTACTTCACCTTGACCTTCACCGTGTCATTCGTCACCAGCTTCCAGTTGTCGGCGGCACGATCGAACTTCACGTGTATTTCGGGATAGTCGCCCCCGACGACCACCTGCTCGATCTTGAACCCTTCCAGATCCAGCGCGCGCACCGGAAGGGCAGCAGCGAGCAGGCAGACGCCCGCGATCCATAACCTGATCATGGAACACATCCTTCGTTCAGGGTGAGGACGCCGTGGCCGTATTCATCATCGCGGCGCGGTGCGCCGACGTCGCGCGCGTGCCTCGGAAGCCATTCGCCGATCTGCGCCTGCGTGGGCGCGGATATGGCGATCGCCGCAGTCACGAATGCCGTCGCGAGCGATGTGCCGCTGGCGTAATAGCCGTTGCCCGCGCCATCGAGGGTCCACACATCGACGCCCGGCGCGGCGATGGCGACGTGCTCTCCGGTGTTAGACCCGGGCCACCGGCGCTCGCGTGCATCGACTGCACTCACACCAATGACACCCGGGTGGCTTGCGGGAAATACCGGCCTGTTGCGGCCGTCATTGCCCGCGGCCGCGACGTCGCGTGTCACCGCGAGCACGCGATCCATGGCACGCGCCAGCTGCCGGCTCGGTGGGCCTCCAAAGCTCAGGTTGAGAACAGCCGGTGGCGGCGACAGTCCCACCACCCAGTCGAGCCCGCGCAGGATCCACTCCGTGGTGGTGTAGGCCTTGCCCTCATCGTCCATCATCACGACACCGAGCAGGAGCTCGGCCTGCGGCAGCAGGCCCTGTGGAGCGCCCTGACTCACGAGCACCGCGGCTATCGCCGTTCCATGTTGGTAGTTAGTTTTACCGTTCGCGGGAGTGAACACGACCGACGTGAGCTTGCCTGCGGAAAACCCCTGCAGTCCGCTGTTCACCGGGCCGTCGAGCATCGCGACTCGCGGTTTGCGGCCACAGCCGGCCGGCGGCCAGTGGATCATCCGGCCAGCGTATTCAACGGGTAGCGCGGAGGCAGGGCCTTCCAGTCCGGGGTAACGCTCGTTGCTCTCCGGCATCGCATCGGGCCATTGCTTCACGAGCTCAGCGATCACCGCGGCCGGAGAAGCGTCGGGCGCGAGTCGATAGACCGTGATGACCCACCCCAGGTTCGCGAGCGTGCGGCGCCTGACGAGTTGCGCTCCTTGCGACTGCATCCACGCTCGCTGGGCATCCGCCTCGCTGACATCCTTCGATGCGAGCAGCAGTTCCCGGCGAAGCGAGGCGGCCACTTTCGTGGACGGCGCCTCGGCCACCGCAAGCTCGGCAGGACCGCGCGAAGTTGGCGGGGTCACCGGCTCCGTCGCAGGATTCGGCGTTTCCGGCTGTGGCACTGGTTCGCGGTCCGGTGGCGGCGTACGCGGCGGCGTGACGAGAACGCCGGTTCGATCGGGTGGGGGCGGCGGACGCGGTGTCGCTGTCGCAGTGCCGGAAGGGCGACGTGGCTTCGTCGTGGTGCTCTGGCCATATGCGCTGGCTGACAAGGCCACGCACGCGACGAACAAAACGATGCGAAGTGACGTGGCGTTCATGGCACGACGACCACCTGCAACAGCAGCGGCTCGGCCGCGAGCCGGGAACGCAACGCTTCCGCGTCTGCGGCGGCGGCGCGCGGCAATGCGAGCTCGTAGATCCCGAGCGCCGACGGGCCGCCGATCACGCGCGCATCGACACGCAACAGCAGTGCGTTGATGTCGGCCACGGCGGCGGACTCTGCGAAGCGCACCTGCACGCGCCACGCATCCCCTGGAATTTCAGCGGTGCCGGACATCGGTGCATAACGCGTGCCCGTGTCCTGCCGCATCAGGATTGCGGTCTGCAGTCCCACGACCATGAGTACGCTCGCGGCCACGGCCATCCGCCAGAACTGGTTCGGGCCGCGCCGCTGTTCGCGCTTCAGGTCGCGTCGCAATCGCTGCCAGCCGAAATCGACGCCCGGTTGCGTCACCGGCTGCAGACGTGAATCCAGTTGCACGGCGCGCCACATCTGCAATTGCGGCTCGGCGTCCGGCGAATCACGCAGGAAGGCTTCCACCTGCGCGCGTTCCGTGTCCGAGAGCGTGCCATTGAGATACCACGGGATCAGGGAGCTGACATCGAACGGAGCAGGAGCATTCATGCCGGACCTCGCACAGGATTGAAGAGCCCGGCGAGGCAGTGTTGCAGCCTCTGCTTCGCGTGCATGACGCGGGTCTTGATCGTGCCGATCGGAACATCGAGCACCTGCGCAACTTCCGGGTATGAGAGATCCTCGAAAAACGCCAGGTGCACCACGGCCTTCTGGCGTTCGGGAAGCTGTTGCACGCAGCTGCGTACGTGGCGCGCGTCCTGGGCGCCGCCAATGACGTCACTGAGATTGCAGGCGGGCGCCTCGTCGGCGACATCGATCAGTTCATCGGCGTGCTCATGGCGGCGGCGGCGACGGCGCAGCAGGTCGATGGCGCGGTGATTCACGATGCCAAACAACCACGTGCGGACGCGGGATTCCCCCGCGAAGCGCGCCGCGGCGCGCCACACTTCCAGCATGGTTTCGTTGGTGAGCTCGGCGGCGTCGGCATCGTTGTTCACCAGCCGCAGCGCAAACTGAAATACCTGGCCGTGGTAGTGCCGGTAGAACTGCTCGAGGGCCGCTTCCTGGCCGAGCGCAATCTGCTCGAGCCAGCGGCGGGAACTCGCTTCCGTTTCGTCGAGTTCGGCTGTCATGGCCGGAACACGAATGGCGCGAGCTCACTGCGCGCGATGAGGCGGCCATCGATGTCGTGCGCGGTGACGCGCCAGAGATAGCGCTGGCCGGAAACCAGCTTGCGGCGCGTGAGCTGCGTGAGTGGTGCCGATGACACCGTCCCGGGCAGCAGGAGTCCGGTCACGAACAAGGGATCGCTGTCCGGCATCATCGCCGGTGTGAAGATCTGCAACTGGTACGTCGTGGTTCCGCCGACGGCGGGCCAGTGAAATGGTTCGCTCGCACCCAGGTCCTGATGGTCGGGTGAGACTCCGCGAATGATGGCCGCCGCTTCTCCCGGAAGAACCTGGTAGATAGCCTGCACGGTGGTCGCAGTGTCGGAACACTGCACGCCCGGCGCGCCAGCTTCCTCGACACAGAATCGCAGCGAGTATCGGCCGCTGGTCTGCGTCGGCAGCGCCGGGTAGCTGAGGTTGGCGACCTGCCCTCCACCGAGCGGCTCGCGCACCAGCGCCAGCAGGCGGTACATGAGTTGCCCCTGGCTGGCGGGCTCGGCGATTTCCCAACGCGCGCGCAGCGTACCGGTTCCCGAATAGGCGATCGCCGCGCGCGCACCGAGACTGGCGTTGCGTTCCACCACCGCGATTCGCGCGCCGGTGTTGAAGTCGAGGTCGATGCGCTGTACCTGAAGCTCTCCACCCGGCGCCTCGCGCGCGCCCTCGAGACCCGCAGCACGCAATTCGATGAGCCACTGGCCCGTCACCGGCAATCCCCCCGCGGACTGGAATTCGCGGCGGTACCCGACCAGGCGCACGCCCAGGCTTCGCCACGCCGCGATCTGCGCAGCGGTGATCGTCACGGTCTCCAGATAGGTCAGCGGACCGGTTCCGGTGGGCGAGCCGATCGTCACGCGGTTGCCATCGTCGAGCGACACGCCGGTACTGGCGTTCACGAACTCGCCGAAGGCCGACAACGCCCCGGTGGTGTGGGTGGCGTCGGTGGTAACGATCCAGGTGACCGCGAGCGTCTGGTCCTGGCCGGTGACGACCACGGTGCGTGACGGGGCGCTGCGTGCCTGCGTGAGCGCTGCAAGTGCAGGCGCGCTCTGCGCTGACAACGACGCGACGATGACGATGATCCAGTTGCGCATGTTCACGGTCCCTTCTGCCAATCGAGCTCGAAAGACAGCTGTGCCTGCCACTGACTGTCCGCCTGGGCGAACGCCGCCGTGTTCAGCGCGGTGCGCCCGTAGGCGCCGCGCAGATACCAGTTGATGCCTGGCCACAACGCGTTCGGCGTGCGCATGCGGTAGCTGATGTCGAGCGTGCCGCTGCTGCTGTTCAGTCGCTGGCTGTCCTGCGGCAGTTCAAAGAAGCGCTGCTCATCGTTCGAATCGCTCCAGCCGAGCTGAATCGAGAGTACCTCGGGGATCACACTGGCCTGCAGCTGCAGCGACCAGAGGTCGTTGTCGGTAGTCGCTCCGTCCGGCAGGTCGCGCAGGCGCGAGCGCTGCCACTGCGGCGCGATGGTGAAACGTTCGCTCGCATACCACGAGACGCTGATCCCCCAGAGGGTCTCGCGCGAATCCGGTGGCGGCGCGTACAGCACGAAATCATCCACGATCAGCGGCTGCGAGCGGTCGTCGCGATCGACGCGATGCGCGCTGAGCCCGAGCGTGAAGCGGCTGTGTGAAAAGCTCACTTCTCCCGAGACGGTGCGCTGCCGGTTGTCGAGGTCGTAGCCCGCAAGAAGCATGTCGGCCTCACGCTGGGTATTTGCGGTGGCCTCGTAGCCTGCGCTCACGGACGGTACGCCTAACCACTTCCACGGGCTGGCGGCCGGATCGACCGTCGCCGGCGTGTAGCTCACGGCGAAGCGTTGCTGGTCGCTGTCCACGCGCGGGCGCAGCGGATCGTCGTCCACGTCGGTGTGCTGATCGAGCGCTTGCATCTCGAGCCCGAATCCATGCGTATACATCGACGCATGCAGCAGCTGCAGATCGAGATCGCCGGGGAGCAACAGGTTGCCGAGCGAAAAGAAGTGCGGCCCGACCCGGCGGTGTTCGTAACCCAGCGACCATTGATCGAGTGCCGCCAGCGTGAGCGCGCCGCCCGAGGCGAGCCGGATCACGGCGCGTTGCGCGTCATCGTCCCGGGCTGGCTCGCCGTACTGTTCGCCGTCGGCATCGAATCGCGAATTCGCATATTCGCCGTGCAGCCACAACGAGCGGCCGAGGCTGAAGCTGTCCAGCGCCAACGTCCATGCGCTGCCACCCACGGTGAGCGGTGTATCGGCGTCGAGTTCTGGCATGAAGATGCCGACTCCGCCGAGATCGCTGTCGCCATCGAGCCAGCTGGCGCTGAGCAGCAGCGCCTCAGGGTGGCGCGCGAGCGGCGCGATATCCGTGTGTGCTCCCACGACACTCGAGCCGGTGTCGTACGGCACGAGCTTCGCATCGAAGCTCGTCACCGGGTCCGCATGCAGCGTGAAAGCCTGCGCGCTCAGCCGTTCATTGAGCCCGCTCGCCTCGAGGCGCAGTCCCCGGCGATTGAAACCACTGAAAACAAGGTTGGTGGGCAGCGTCTCGTCATCGCCGAGGCCAAGCGCCACGTGGCCGGATTCGAAGCGGCGGCCAGCACGCAGCTTGAACGCCGGCAGCTGCCACAGTGACGGCTCACTGCCGAGAGTGCGGTTGCTGTCGTAGAGCGCGTCGAACGCACCTCCGGCAATCCAGGTGCCCCCCTCGTAGTCGCCCTGCCAGCGCGCCAGCGCGGTGTTGCTGGCGCGGTCGGAACCCTCGAATGCTTCGTCCGGATCTTGCGCGATGCGGTACTGACTGCCGAGCAGAACTGCCCAATGTTGTGTGGCCGAGCGCACACCTTCGCGCTGGTAGACGTCGAGCGTGTGTTCCGCGAGCGTGTCGAGATCGCCGTTCTCGCGGGCGGCGATGATGTGCAGAGTGTGTTCGCCGGTAGTGAGGCCAAGCGTCGCGACAGGAATGGAGACGACGTCTCCGGCGACCTGCACGACCGCGGCGATGTCGTAGCCGTCCAGTTCGAACTGCAGCGTCGCGCCCTGGGCGTCAGCGGAGGATGGGAGCGTGACCTGCAGCGTCTCGTCCGACGCCAGCACCGGGATGACTGCGGCGGCCGCATCGGCGATCGACAGCATACCCAGTGTGACAGTCACCGCGATCGTCAATACGTTTCGCGTTCGCATCACGGCTGTTTCCCTGGCTTCGCAGCTTTACGCGGGGGCGGAGGCGGCGGTGTCGCCAGCGCCGCACTGCTGTTGAACGCGAGCGCGAGCCAGAACAGTTTCTGTTTCATGACGACTCCTCGAGGCACGCTGCCTCCTCGAGCCATCCGTCGTATGGCGCGAGCGCACGGTTCAAATTCCTTTTTTCGGGGAGTAGTTTGAAAGTGCGGCAGGATTGCGCGCACACCCGGGATGGGGTTGCCGCCCGCGGGCCGCTGTGCTAGCGGCTTTCGATCAGGCCGAGGCGCGAAGCTTCGTAGATAGCCTCGGTGCGTGAACCGACCGCCAGCTTCTCGTAGATGTGCTTGGTGTACGAGGCGATGGTGTTCGGTGAAAGGCTCAGCAATTCGGCGATTTCCGCGTAGCTGAAGCCTTTCATCGCGAGCGCGAGCACTTCCTGTTCGCGCGCGGTCAGGGCTTCGCGTGGCGTGGATGCCGGTGTACTCGGGGCAGGCTGAAAATGCCGGATGAGGTGGCGCGCGATCGCCGGGCTGATCGGTGAGCCGCCCTGCAGCAATTGTTCTATGGCCGCGCCGATCTCGTTGGTCTGATCGTCCTTGAGCAGATAGCCGGTCGCGCCGGCCTGAATCGCACCCACCACGCGTTTCTCGTTGCCGAAGACGGTGATGACCATGATGGGCAGGCCGGCGTGCTGGCGCAGCGCACCACGAATGACGTCGATGCCGCTGCCATCGGGCAAGCCGAGATCGACCAGCAACACGTCGGGCCGTGTGGCGAGTGCTGCGAGCGCGTCGGCGGCCGTGCCCACCGCCGCTCCCACGGTAAGTCGCGGATGCGCTTCGATTCGGGCACGCAGTGACTCGCGCGTAACCGTGTCGTCCTCGACGATGAAAACGTTGACGCGGGTGGGAAGGGAAGTTTCCACGACTAACTATGTGAGAGAGGGGCCACGTCGGACAGTCCCCGGTCAGGGGCTTGTTCGACCTCCGGGATTCTGCTACGGGCGGTGGAGATGTGCAGGCGCAGTATGACGCTGGTTCCCCCGCCGGAAGATTCGACGGCGAGCGTGCCACCCAGCTCGGCAGCGCGCCGACGCATGCTGGTCAGCCCATGACCCTTGCCCTGTCCTCCCATGCCTTTGCCGTTGTCCGCGATGCGGATCTCGACGAGGCCGCTGTCGTCGGTGGCAGGGCCCGCGTGAATGAAAATCTCCGTGCACCGGGAATGCTTGAGCGCGTTGGTGATCGCCTCCTGCACTATCCTTGCGACATCGAGCACTTTCTTCGGTCCAAGATCGGGAACCTCGGGCAGATCTTCAACGTGCCAGTTCATCTGCACGCCGGCGAGCGCCAGCCGCCGGGAAATCCGCACTCGCAACGATCCCAGCACGCTCGACAGATCGCCGTTTACGGGTTCCAGCGAATCGACCATTAGCCGCAGCTCTTCGAGGCAGGTGCGCAACGGCTCTTCGAGCGGCTGCAATGCCTGGCGTGAAGTGGCGATGGCGAGCGCCTGCACCAGATGCCCGCCGAGACCATCGTGCATGTCCTGCAGGATCCGCTCGCGCTCTGCACCGAGCGCGCGCTCCCGTTCGAGGTCCTTGGTGTGCACGAGGTTGCGTTCGAGCTCCGCGGTCTTTTCCCGCACTCGCTCATCGAGTTCGTCGCGCGCTCGCTCAGCCGCATCGAAGGCGAGTGCGAATCGTCTCAACAGGACGGCGCCCACCGCGCTCAGCACGAACGCGACGCAGTACGTGAGATAGAGAGGCGCCCAGGGCAACACCCGAAGCTCGATGAGCACGTCGCGCAGACCCATGATCAACATGAGCCAGGAGGCGGCCGCCAACACCCCGACGTCGGCGGTGGGCAAGCGCCGCAGCGCACGTACCAGTTGCACGACGACGTACAACCCCACCAACAGCAGGAACGGCAGCCAGACACTCACGCCAAACCACGACAGGCGGTAATCGAACCAGAGCGGGTCGATGATCAACACCGCGGCGCCGAGCAGGCCGCACGCCAGCATCGCGCGTTCGATGCGCGGCTGACGCAGACGCGTGTAGTGATTGACGAACATGGCTGAGCCGATCGAGTACACGCCAATCGCGATCCCCTGCAGCTGCAACCACAGTACTTCCGGAGTGAACGGCGGCCGCGCGATCAACATGATTTCGATGTGCGCCGCCCATCCGAGGATGCCGCAGGCGAACCAGGCATACGCAGTCTCGCGCCGTCGCAATCGCGACATGGCCCCGATGAGCACTGCGAGCACCAACAGCACGATGACCGTGGCGTGTTTAAACGTTACCCGAAGTCCGTGCGCGAAGTCGTAGGCGGGCTCGATGCTCTCGACCGGACCGACGGCAACATCGCTGAGCCGCGCGAGCGCGTAGGGATGCACGCTGTGCACCTCGAGGAGGTTCGTGCCGGGATGCAGCACGCTCGACGGGAAGCGAAACAGCATCGGTGTGCGATGGGTCGGGATCGGCGCCGTCATCGGGCCGCCGTCGCCGACGAAGGCACCGTTCACATACGCGGCGAAGTTTGCGTATGGGCGTTCCAGGTAGACCGCCCACTGCCCCGAAGGATTCGCGGGCGCAGTGAAGCTGAGACGAAACCACGCGCTCGACGGCTCGCCTGTCGTCCGCGCGCGCACCGGTATGCGGACGGGTTGCCAGCCATCCGCCGGTAGTTGGGCCGGATTCACCGCTGCCGATTTCAGCAACATCGCGGTATCGAGCTGCAGCGCCGGATCCACCTGCGGCGCCGCCCGCATCGCCTGGTTGAGGCAGACGATGACGATGAACGGCAGGATCACTGCAAAGAGCAAGACCCAGAACCGGGGCGGTCGCTGCATCGGGGCCATGGGGAAATATGCCTCGCCGCGTGAAATTAGTGAACCGCCAGACCGGCCCCTGCGACCCAGCTCCGAGTCCAGATCATCAACTTACACGGAGCCACCCACATGAAGTTCATTTCGTTGAAATCGGCCGCCCTCACCCTCGCGGCGTTCACCATGATCAGCAGCGCGGCCAATGCCGACACGGCGCGCAAGGTGCAGTGTGCCAATGGCCGAACCGTCGAGGCCTCGGGAACGCAGTCCGACGCAGAGGTCTGCCTGCTGGTTGCGAGCATCCCGGCCACGGACAACAAACCCGGCAACCAGAAATTCGCAGACGTCTCGTTCAAACGCGGCCGCATGGATGAGTTGAACGCGAGGAAATACGAGCAGCTCGCGCGGGCTCACAAGCCGCGGACGCCGACCGAGGAGAGGCTGGTCAAGCAGTACATGAAGCTGCCGCCGTCACAGCGCGACGCCTTCGAGAGCGCGCACCCTGACGTGTCGAAAAGCATCTGGGATCTCGGGCCATACGCGGTGTGCTTTTACGCATCGGTGGCCGGCGGTGCCGATGTCGTCGAGGCGGGCGATGAATGCCACGAGGACTGGGTGGAATAAAGAAAAAGCGCCGGCGGTCCATCGCCGGCGCTGCCCTGACAAACGGCTACGAATCAGTAGCGATCGTCGCCCCTGCCACCGTGTCCATCGCGGTGGCCGGCTGCAAGCAGTCCCGCAGCGAACCAGGATCCTGGAATCGCCGGCGTATTCGTGGTCGGGTTCGCAGGCGTCACTGAACGAATCAGCAACACCGGACGGTTGTCGACGGTGTCACCACAATTGAGCGGCGGCGTCGCGCCCGTGGCGTCGGTGAGCTTGCCGCGCACCACGAAATCACCGTCTTCATCCAGATCGACCGGCTCGGAATTGAATGGCGTGAGGATCAGCGCGGCTGATACCGCCGGCGGCACCGGCACATTGCGGCAGAACAGCGAGAGGATCACCTGGCGCGGACCCGCGCGGGTGCCAAGTCCATCGCCGCCCAGCAGCACCACGCCTTCGCCGCGACCACGAATGTCACCGTTGGTCCTGATGACGACGTCGAGCGACGTAATTCCCCACGGCGCGCCGCCGGGAGCAACCCCTGCGACCGTGTTCAGCGTGGGAACGCCCGCGGCCGAGCGGAACACCTGGTTGCCGGTGCCGTGATCGAACTTGAACAGCGTGGATGAGTGGCCGCCGCCGCCCGCGACCGCGGTCCCCGCCGCAGCCAGGGCCGCGATGGCCAGAAAACGTGAGAGTTTCATTTGGAGGCTCCTGCCTTGATTGTTGTTACGGCAGTGAGTAGCGCGAGGCTGCGATCAGGTTCCGCGCGTCGCGATGCTCATTGAGACGCTGCGTCCACCACGCGCCCGGAGTCGGTCAATGAAGTTTTCAGCGCCTGCGGCCGGCTCACCAACACCACGGACGCGAAATTGCGCACGTTGAGATTGGCGTCCACCGAAGGAGCGACCACGAGCGTGCTCATGCCGCCAATACTTGCGGACGCGTTGTCCGTGGTGAGCCTCGCGAGATTGACGGTTCCGCTGCCTTTCATTTCGACCGTGACGTCGTTGACGCGTCCCGCCGCATCGACGGCTGCCTTTCCTTCGGTCGACACGAAGAGGGCCTTCTGGTCATACCCCTCGATGCTGAGACGGCTGGCGCCGTTGAGGTGAAAGCGCGAAATCGAGGGGGCGGTCACGACGAGTTCCAGCGTGGCTCCCGTGTGCAGAAGCTGATCGCGGATGTCTCCGTTGCTGACGACCAGCGTCGACACGGATCGATGCGGGCCGCGCGCCACGACTTTTCCAGCACCCGGTGCCTGCACGTATCGCACGACGCTGCGGACGCCGAGCGTCAGCGAAGTGCTGTCGTCCCAGGGAATTTCGCGCGTGACGATCTCGTGGTTGTCACTGTCATTGGCAGTGGCCAGCGCATGGGCGCCGCTGAAACATCCGGCGGAAACCAGCGCGGCTGAGATTGCGAGCAGCATGAGACGAGTGTTGGATTTCATGGCGATTTTCCAGGTTGGGAGGCGCGTGGAAGAAGGCGGAACCGAAGTCGCGCGTAGCGGCCGATGCCACTGACGAGGGTCTTTCCTGCGAGCAGCAGGAACGCCGCCAGCGACACCGCAGCGGCGATGAGCCCGAGGCCGCAGAGCACCGCAGTGCCGGCACCTCCCGGCAATTCGAGCGACGAGCCCGCAAAGAGAAACCAGACGCCACTGCCGGCGAATGCAATGATCGCGAGGGACGAGACGAGCCCGGCGAGCGCGAGCAAGGGCGCAGCGACGCACAGCAGAACGGTGTTGACGGCACCGAGCGCAATCACACCGGCAACCACCTGTGCGGCGGAGCGCGGCGACGGCGCGGCCTCGAATGTTTCGATGCGCAACTCCATACGCAGCTCATCGGCAAGTGAGTGCGGGTCGCCGAGCGCCGAGGCAATGTCGGCCTCTGTGCGATTTGCCGCGGTGCCTTCGTCGAAATGTGCCGAGTAGTCGGCGACGATTTCGTCGATGGCGCTCGGTGGGGCGCCGCGCAGCCCCGCCCGCAGCGCGGCCAGAAAGTCCGTTCGGCCGCTCATTTCCGGCCTCCAACGATTCCATTCACCGCGCGCGTGAACGCGTGCCATGCGGCGCGTTCGCGAACGAGCTCGGCGCGGCCCGTACGCGTGATGCGGTAATACTTGCGCGAAGGCCCCGACGTCGATTCCACGAGATAGGTTTCCACCAATCCTTCCGTATGCAGCCTGCGCATGAGTGGATAGACGGTGCCCTCACCCATTCCGATGGCCTCGGCAAGGCGGCTCGCAATGTCGTAGGCGTAACCGTCTTCCCGCGCCAGCAGTTCGAGTACACATAACTCGAGCACACCTTTCTTGAGCTGTATGTCGATGGGTTCGGTCATGGATTCCTGGCGGAATCTTATAAAGCACAGTACCTGTTATTGCAAGGTACCGGTGGGCAGTATCAGCGCGGCAGCGTCACCGTGAAGCGGCTGCCACCAGTGGGAATTGCCTCGTACGACACTCCCCCCTCGTGCGCGCGCGCAATCTGTCTGACGATGGCGAGCCCGAGACCGGCGCCACTCGAACGGGTGGCGGTGCTGGCTCGATAGAACGGCTCGAAGATCCGTTCGCGATCGATGAGCGGAATGCCATCGCCTCCATCCTCGATGACAATGCGTGCGTGTTGCGCATCGCTTTCGATGCGCACGCCACTGGCGCCGCCCGCATGAACGCGCGCATTTTCCAGCAGGTTTCGCACCAGGCGACGCAGCAGCATCGCATCCGCGTTGACGGTCACCGGCTCGCCGCTGGCCTCGACGTCGAAATACGCGGCTTCTTCGGCCGCGAGCGCCAGCAGGTCGACCTGCTCCGCCCTTTGCACGCCGCTCGACGCATCGAGCCGGCTAGAAAGCAGCATTTCGCCAATGAGCGCGTCGAGCTCGGAGATGCTGCGTGTGATCTCGGCACTCGTCTTGCTATCCGTGCCCGCGACGCGCTCCACTCCCAGGCGAATGCGCGCCAATGGCGTGCGCAACTCGTGTGAGCAGTTGGCCAGCAGCATCTGGTGTGCGCGCACCAGCTTTTCGATGTGCTCGGCGGATTCGTTGAAGCTCTTTGCGAGCGATGCCACTTCATCGCGGCCCTCGACCTTCACGCGCGCGGCGAGATTGCCCGACCCGAACTGCTGCACGCCCGTTTGCAGGCGACCCAGGCGTGCGGTGATACCGCGCGTGAGCGGATACGTAAGAAGCGCCAGCAGTGCCGCGATGGTCGTAAGCAGGAGCCCCGTATGCAGGCCGTACGCCAGGATTCGATGGCGTGGATGCACGACCAGGTGGCTGCCATCAGCGAGCCGGCGATTGAACGTGGGCCCGTCGCGAGTGATCAGCCAGTTGGAGTCCGCGATTTGCCCGGGAGTCAGCCTTGGCGCGTGACGGCCGACGTGCAGGACCATCGATCCTTGCGCGTCGTAGATAGCCACATCCGAATTCGCCTGGTATCCCAACGACACGAGAATCTCGCGCGTGCTCTCGAGATCATGCTTGCGCTCGTCGAGCATCACGGCTGCGAGACCGGTGGCGCTTTCGATGCCGCCAAAGGCAAGGCGAGGCGGCCCAAGGTGGTGCATCACCATTGCGCAAGCCACCAGGAACACCACCAGCGTTCCGACGATCGCCAGGTAGAGCTTGAGATGGAGCTTGCGCAACTAGCGGTCCTGCTCTTTCGCGAACACGTAGCCCGCACCGCGTAGCGTGAGAATGCGGCGCGGCCGCTTCGGATCGTCTTCGATGGCGGCGCGCAGGCGCGAGATGTGCACGTCGATCGACCGGTCGAAGTCCTCGAGGGATTCGCCCGTGGTGAGGTCCATCAGCGCCTCGCGCGAAAGAACGCGGCCGGCGCGCTCTGCCAGCGTCAGCAGCAGCGAAAACTGGTGGCCGGTCATGGTCTTTCGATGGCCGTCCAGGCGCACTTCGCGCGCCCCCTTGTCGATCTCGAGCCGGCCGAAGCGCAGGACGTCGACCGAACCCGGCGCATGGCGGCGCCGAAGGATGGCGCGCAGCCGCGCCAGCAGTTCGCGCGGCTCGAAGGGCTTGGGTAGATAGTCGTCGGCGCCGAGCTCGAGGCCGACCACACGGTCGAGCGGATCGCCGCGCGCCGTGAGCATGAGCAGGGGGATGTCCGACTTCGTCCGGATGCTGCGGCACAGGTCGAGGCCGTCGGCATCGGGCAGCATCAGGTCGAGGATCACCGCGTCGAAGTCTTCCGAGGCAATGAGGCGCATCGCCTCGGCGCCGTTCGGCGCAAGCCCCAGCCGAAAGCCCGCCTCGCCCAGATAGTCGGCGACCATCGAGGCGAGGCGTGCATCGTCTTCAACAAGCAGTACACGTGCAGGCATGTGCTGCATATTGCGCTCGCTGACTTCGGGTTTGCTAGCCGCGGTGGTGCACCTCGATCTGCTTCGCGAGCGCAGCGCGCTGCTCCGGAGTCAGGACTTCAGCCGCATCGCTGATCGCGGTGACCAGGCGCTTCGAGGCTTCGTCCAGGGACTTCAGCTGGTCCGCCCGCAGTGACTCGAGTCGCGCGCGATCGATGCTGGGCGCGGTGATCACTTCGTGGAATTGCCTGAACGCGGCGGAATGCGATTCGTGCGCGGCCTTCATTTCGTCGAACGCCGGTTTCAGGATGCCTTCGATCTGCGCCTTCTGCGGGTCCGACGCGCCTATCTTGGTCAGCATTGCCTGCATATGTTCGAGGTGCCGCTGCGATTTGCCGGTCATCGGGCCGTGATGGCCGCCACCCGAGTGCGCGTAAGCCAGCGCACCGCCGGCGATCGCGATCAGCGACGCCGCGATGGCGATGAGGCCGACGCGGCGGCGTTTGTGTTTGGATTCTTCAGTCATGGGTCGTACTCCGTGTGTCAGGACGGAAGAATCATCACCCGGCGTCGTTTCCCCCAGATCACCCCTGTGTAAAGTTATGTATCTACGAAGGTCTTCGTTGACAGTACGAAATACTTCGTAGTAGCTTCGCTCCCATGAAACCAGACACGAAATACCACCCCACCCCTTCGGAACTGGCGATTCTCCAGATCCTCTGGTCGCGCGGCCCTTCCACGGTTCGCGAGATCCACGAGGTGCTCGCGAAGGAAAAGGACGTCGGTTACACCAGCGCGCTCAAGTTCCTGCAGATCATGACCGCCAAGGGACTCGTGACCCGCACCGAAGATCAGCGCGCCCACGTTTATTCAGCGAACCAGCCCGCGGAGAAGACCAAGCAGCAGTTCGCGGCGGATGTGCTGAAGCGCGTGTTTCACGGCTCCGCCAGCCAGCTCATGCAGCACGCCCTGTCCGGCCGGCGCGGCTCGAAGAAGGAAATCGACGAGATGCGCCAGATGCTCGATGAATTTGAAAGGAAACTTCCATGACACTGACAACTGAAATCATGCGCACGCTCGCGTGGTCACTGCTGCACTTCCTGTGGCAGGGCGCCGCCATCGCCGCCGTCGCCGCGGCATTCATGTTCGTGTTCCGCAAGCCGGCGACGCGTTACCTGGTCGGCATCGCTGCGCTCGCGCTGATGCTGGTGTCATTCGGAATCACATTCACGCTCATCAGCGGCTCATATGCGGCCGGCGGTGAGTTACCCGCTGCAGGGGC
>Ga0190271_10000355_pt1 | contig 22885 bp, 18 predicted proteins | sample Popmic356T_FD_133747 | JGI IMG/M metagenome (GOLD analysis project Ga0190271, IMG submission 133747) | Populus adjacent soil microbial communities from riparian zone of Weber River, Utah, USA - 356 T | ecosystem: Environmental > Terrestrial > Soil > Riparian zone | place: USA: Utah | collected...
ACCCACGATCTCGTTCAGCGTGGCGTCGTGCGCGTTGCCAAGGAAGGCAAGGGCATCGTCATCGAATCCCTGGATCGAGATGTCGAGACGTCGCCCGAGGTCATCGCTGCCATCAAGCAAAGGATGGCGGTGCCCGGGCGCAACTGGGGACCGATCATCACAAGCCAATTCGGCGTTTTCGCCAATGTCTCGACCCCCCTCATCCGCGATGGGGTGAACAAGGGCTTTGTCGTGGCGCCCTTGGAGATGACATCGGTGTCCGTCTTCACCGAGGACCTGTCCAAACGGTTCGGTACGCACGCATTCATCATAGACGGCCAGGACAAGGTGCTTGCACACGAGCTTTTGGCCGATCCGAAGGCTACGGAGCGCGGTATCAGACCGCTGGCGCCGCTGGCGACGTTCGGCGATCCGGTATTGGCGGCATATGATACCAGGCAGCCGGTCGGAGACGAGCCGCTTCCAAATTTGGAGGTGGGCGAGATCCGCGTCGATCTGCCCTCCGGTCCAAGATCCTACGTCGCGATGACGCGCAAGATTGCTGGCTATTCGGACGAGCCGTGGACCATCGGCGCCTATTTCGAACGTCAGGAACTGGATCAGGAGCTTCGCCGCGCCGCGGTCTCGGCGCTGATCGGGCTGGGCGCCCTGGCCGCCGCGCTGGTAGCCGCCATCATGCTCGGGAAGCGGCTGTCGCGGCCGGTCCAGGCGATTGCGGGCCATGCCAGGCGCGTCGCGGATTTCGACCTGGACGATCTCGAGCCGCTGCCGCGCAGCCGGGTGCGCGAGCTCGACGACCAGGCTTCGGCCTTCAACGCCATGCTGATCGGGCTGCGCGCCTTCTCGACCTATATTCCGCGCTCGCTCGTCGCCAAGCTGGTGCGCAGCGGCGAAGGCATTGCCGAGCCGCGCGAGGCGGTGGTGACCGTGATGTTCACCGACATCGTCGCCTTTACCACGCTTTCCGAGCACATGGACGCGGCGGAAACCACCAGGCTGCTGAACGCGCATTTCGAGGTTCTGTGCAAGGCGGTAGACGCCTATGACGGCACCGTCGACAAGTTTCTCGGCGACGGCATGATGGCTTTCTTCGGCGCGCCAGACCATCTGGAGGAACACGCGATTGCGGCGGTGAGCGCGGCAGTGCAGATGCGCCGCGAGATCGAGGCCGACCACGCGCGGGCGCAGGCGGAAAACCGCACGGCGTTCCGGGTCCGCATCGGCATCCACACCGGCCCGGTGACGGTGGGCAATATAGGCGCCCCCGACCGCGTCAACTACACCATCATCGGCGATACCGTAAACGTCAGCCAAAGACTGCAGGGGCTGGGAAAGACACTGGCCCCGGACGCCGACGCGGCCATCATCGTGTCCAGCGAAACGGCCTCGCTGCTGGATGAACGCTTCGAGAAGCTGCCGGCAGGGTTCCACAGCCTGCGCGGACGCGGCGAAGCGATGGAGGTGTTCCTGATCGGCGCGGTCGATCTGCACGCAACTTCGCAGCTGCCGCAGGAGAGCGTCGACGCTGCCTAGCATTTTGCTGCCAGCTGGACTCAATCCTGGGCGCATAAATGCGGCTAAGATGAAGCGTGGAGCGGCCCCTCCGGTCTTGTGGATGCCAGCTGCTCCGGACGTGCGAATGCCTACGCATCAGGGACTGCTTGCGATGCCGCAAGCGTCTGCAGCGCAAAGGAGCGACGCCATGGAAGTCTTGCCAAATCCCTCCCCCGGATTCCGCGACCATCCGGAACACACGATCACCGTGAAGCCCTTCCGGGGTGTCGTGGTCGTCACCTTCGCCGAGGCGATCATCGCGTCGAGCGATCATGCGCTGCAGCTCCAGGAGGCGAACTATCCGCCCGTCTTCTACATCCCGTTCAACGACATCTATTTCGACTTCCTGAAGCCGACCGCGACGACCACACACTGTCCGTTCAAGGGCGACGCTTCCTACTGGAGCGCCAGCGCCTCAGGCGAGGCCGCCTCCGACGTGATGTGGGCCTACCAGCAGCCCTATGACGAGATGGTCGACATCAAGGATCACGGCGCATTCTACCCAAACAAGGTGCGCATCGACGCGCGCGCAGCGGAGTAGAGGCTGCCGGGGGATGCCTCCGCGCCGCGCAAGTGAAGGCGTGGCTTTCCCCCTCGCAAAAACGACTCCGCTACCCCTTCGCGCGGATCGCCGCCTGCGCCGCCGCCAGTCTGGCGATCGGCACGCGGAAGGGTGAACAGGACACATAATCCAGCCCGACTTCCTCGCAGAAGGTGATCGAGGCCGGGTCGCCGCCGTGCTCGCCGCAGATGCCAAGCTTGATGCCCGGCCGTGCGGCGCGGCCCTTCTCCGAGGCCATGCGGACGAGTTCGCCGACGCCGTCGATATCGAGCGAGACGAACGGATCCTGCTCGATGATGCCTTTCATGCGATAGGTTTCCAGGAAGGACGAGGCGTCGTCGCGGGAGATGCCGAAGGTGGTCTGGGTGAGATCGTTGGTGCCGAAGGAGAAGAACTCCGCGGCCTCTGCAATGACATGTGCGCGGATGGCAGCGCGGGGCAGCTCGATCATCGTGCCAACAAGGTAGTCCAGCTTGACGCCGCTCTCCTCCATCACCTCTTTCGCCACCTGGTCGATGCGCGCCTTGACGAATTCCAGTTCCTTCAGGATGCCGACAAGCGGCACCATGATTTCGGGCACGACGGGGCTGCCGGTCTTCCTGCCGGCCTCCACCGCAGCCTCGAAGATGGCGCGCGCCTGCATCTCGGCGATCTCGGGATAGGACACCGCCAAGCGGCAGCCGCGATGGCCGAGCATCGGGTTGAATTCATGCAAGGCATCGGTGCGCAGCCGCAGCTTTTCGGCCGAAACCTTCATGGAGGCAGCCACCTCCGCCACCTCTTCCTCGGTTTTCGGCAGGAATTCGTGCAGCGGCGGATCGAGCAGGCGGATCGTGACCGGCAGGCCGGCCATGATCTCGAACAGCTCCAGGAAATCCGAGCGCTGCATCGGCAGGAGCTTGGCCAGCGCGGTGCGTCGGTCCTTCTCGGTGTCGGCCAGGATCATCTCGCGCATGGCTACGATGCGCTGGCCGTCGAAGAACATATGCTCGGTGCGGCAAAGCCCGATGCCTTCCGCGCCGAAAGAACGCGCCGTCTTGGCGTCGTTCGGCGTCTCGGCGTTGGTGCGAACCTTCATGCGGCGCGTCGCGTCGGCCCACTTCATGATGCTGGCGAAATCGCCGGAGAGTTCCGGCTGCAGCATCGGCACCCTGCCCTTCAGCACCTGGCCGTTGGAGCCATCGATGGTGATGATGTCGCCCTTGCGGAAGGTCTGGCCCAGCGCCATCAGCGTGCCGGTGCGGTAGTCGACGCGGATCGAGCCCGCGCCCGACACGCAGGGCTTGCCCATGCCGCGCGCCACCACCGCCGCATGGCTGGTCATGCCGCCGCGGGTGGTCAGGATGCCCTGCGCGGCATGCATGCCGTGAATGTCCTCGGGGCTGGTTTCGATGCGCACCAGGATGACCTTGCGGCCGGCCGACTTCATCTCCTCGGCTTCGTCGGAGGTGAAGACGATTTCGCCAGTCGCAGCACCGGGTGAGGCTGGCAGCCCTGCGCCGATCACTTCGCGGCGCGCATTCGGGTCGATCGTCGGGTGCAGGAGCTGGTCCAGCGAGCCCGGCTCGATGCGCAGCACCGCTTCCTTTTCGCCGATGAGCCCTTCCGCCGCCATCTCGACGGCTATCTTCAACGCCGCCTTTGCGGTCCGCTTGCCGGAGCGGGTCTGCAACATCCACAGTTTGCCGCGCTCGATGGTGAATTCGAGGTCCTGCATGTCGCGGTAGTGTTTTTCCAGCCGCGCGGAAATATCGACGAAGTTTGAAAACGCCTCCGGCATCAGCTTCTGCATCGAGGGCTTGTCCGAGCCGGCCGCGATGCGCGCGGCTTCCGTAATGTTCTGTGGCGTGCGGATGCCGGCAACCACATCCTCTCCCTGCGCATTGACCAGGAACTCGCCGTAGAGCTTCTTCTCCCCGGTCGAAGGATTGCGCGTAAAGGCGACGCCTGTGGCGGACGTATCGCCCATATTGCCGAAAACCATGGCCTGAACGTTGACCGCCGTGCCCCAGCTCTCTGGAATATCGTGCAGGCGGCGATAGGTGATGGCGCGGTGGTTCATCCAGGAGGAGAAGACAGCACCGACGGCGCCCCACAATTGCTGCCTGGGATCCTGCGGGAAGGATGTACCCAGTTCCTCCTCGACCTTCGCCTTGTAGAGCAAGATGACCTGCTGCCAGTCCGTGGCCGAAAGTTCCGTGTCGAGATCGACGCCGAGCTTGGCCTTCTCGTCCTCCAGGATCTCGGCGAAAATATCGTGATCCACACCCAGCACGACATCGGAATACATCTGAATGAAGCGGCGGTAGCTGTCATAGGCGAAGCGCGGATCGCCGCTGTCGGCAGCCAATGCCTCCACCGTTTCGTCGTTCAGCCCAAGATTGAGCACGGTATCCATCATGCCGGGCATGGAGGCGCGGGCGCCCGAGCGCACTGAGACAAGCAGCAGCTTTTCCGGGTCGCCGAAGCGCCGGCCGGCAATGCGGGCGATATGGTCTAGCGCCTTGTCGACTTGCGCCTCCAGTTCGGCCGGATAGGCCTTGCCATTGGCGTAATACCAGTTGCAGGCATCGGTGGTGATGGTGAAACCGGGCGGGACCGGCAAGCCCAGACTGCACATTTCGGCAAGGTTCGCTCCCTTGCCGCCCAGCAGGTTCTTGTCCTTGGCGCTGCCCTCGGCAGCACCGTCGCCGAAAGTGTAGACCCACTTCGCCATTTGCAGTCCCTCCGACGCCGCGCCACTCTCCTGGCGCCCGCAAACTCCTTGGACCGTTAAAATGCTGCGCTGCGAAAGGCAACACGGCCGTTCGAGCAGGCAGGATAAGAATCGATTAGAGCGCCTGTAGTCGCATCCTCCAATCGGCTCTGGGCTTGCCTGTCCGAGCTATCTGCCCTAGAACAATTCAAGAACACATTGAGGTCTACCATGAAATCGACCGGCAAGCTCGACTATCTGGAATTGCCAGCCACCGGCGGCACGCTCGACACCGTAAAGTCGTTCTATGCGAGCGCGTTTGGCTGGTCGTTCACCGACTACGGACCGACCTATGCGGCTTTCAACGAAGGGCTGGACGGCGGCTTCCAGGCCGACGCCGAAGAAGCGCCCGCGAAACCGCTGCCGGTCCTGTATTCCGATGCGCTGGAAGAGACCGCCGCAGCGGTGGAAGCTGCGGGCGGCACGGTCAACGTGCCGATCTTTTCGTTTCCGGGAGGCCGGCGGTTCCATTTCGTCGACCCGGCCGGAAACGAACTTGCCGTCTGGGGTGAATGACAGCGCGCGTCCCCGCCTAATCCGCGTCCCCGCGCGGCGCACTCCACCTAGACGTAGACGCCGATCAGGCGCACGAAGCACGTGCTCAGCGCCGAACCGGCACCCAGCGTTTCGCGCACGAACAAAAGGTTGGTATTTGAAATCGGCGACAGGACCGGCGTGAACACCGTCGACGATCCGCCGTTCCCCGTCCCGTTGGTCTGGGAATAGTTGCTGTAGGCTGTGTTGCCCGCACCGGAGCCGGAAAGCCCCATCGAGACATCGCCGCCGACACCGGTGACGACCGTAGCGGCCAGTAGGCCTTTTTGCCGGAACTGGACGCCGAAATTGGTTTGAATATAACCGCTGATGTCGACTGCGATCATGCCGAGCGTATTGGTGCCGGTCGGGTTTGGATCGCCCAGGCGGATCGTCTCGCCATTCGTCCATGTCGCGATGTGCGCCGCGTTGGAGACCTGCGCGACCGTGGTCGACACATCATAGATGACCCAGGCCGACTGAGCCGGCACCTTGCTCGTGTTCCAGATGCGCACCGCCGACAGCCCTTGCATATAGGTCGAGAATATCTGGCTGACGCTGGCTGCGCTGAGGGTCAGCTGATCGCCGCTGACAGTCGAAACCGTGTAGGTTCTCGGCGTGGTGACGCGACTGGTATCAAGGCGGAAGATGTCGCCAGGGGGACAGGGCGCAAGCATCGCCAGCGCCGCGCCCGTAGCCGCATGCGCCGCGCCTGAGGGAAAGCTGACGGCCGCGCTGGCGCGGTCGACATGCAAGGCCTCCTTCCATGTTGCGCCGTCTGGCGAGACCTTCAGCGTCACATCGTCATTGCCGATCAAGCCGATCTCGGCGCGGCCGGAGAAATTCGTCTGCAGGAGCAGCGACAGCACATCGGCCGCCGCCTCCTTGTTCAGAGTGTAGCGCAGATCGCCGTCGCCGCCTTCGGCCGCCGTTTTGGCGGTCCAGAGCGCCTTGTTCAACTTGGCTGAGAAAGGATTGGTGGCGTCGGCGGTGGTGCCTAATCCGATCAGCGACAGGTTCTGCAACGCCGACAGCGATCCGGCGAGCGGCGACCAGGCGTCGCCATCCCAATAGACCAGAATCGCCTCATCGACGACCCAGGCCAGCCAGCCGGCTTTCGGGACAACGAATTGCCATGCGCCGTCGCGGCGGTAGGCAATATGGTCGATATGCCCGGCCCACGCGCCGGTGGCAGGCGCTTTGACGATGTAGCGAGTACCCTCCGCAGGGACGCCGGGTGGTTCGGAGAGGTCACGATCGACAATGGCGAGTTGCACCAGCGCGTCGAGCACCTGCAAAGCCTCATTGTGGGTAACGTGTTTCTGTGCCTGGGAAGCCAGAATATACGGCAGTTGCAGATTGGCTGTTTCGTCCACTTCACTCCTTTCGCCGGGCGGCGCGGCACCTGCGCGCCCTCTGCCCGGCCTCCCCGTGAGACTACGGAGGTTGCGGTGAGGGTGGACAAATCGGACCTGCTTTTCGATTGGCGGGGAGATGAATCGCGATAAGCCATTGACGCTGCAACGACTTTTCTCGGCGGAACATCCGCTAAGCGCGTTTTTCATCCACACCCCGCCTGCCCGGTCGAGATGCTCGCGGCATTGGCTGCACAGTGACTAGGAGCCGGAATATGAGACGCGCTGAACGATTGTGCTTTCGAATACCACTCATTATAAGGCCCGACATTCGACTCGATGGTCGCTGTTGGGGCGTCGCCAAGCGGTAAGGCACCGGTTTTTGGTACCGGCATTCCCAGGTTCGAATCCTGGCGCCCCAGCCAATATGCTCTGCAAAGCTGCTGATCGCCGAGGTTCCAGGTGCTCCGTCGAACCTGATGGCCATCGCTACTGCCACAATCATTCTGCGCACCACTCTCTCCGCGACGAACCAGCCAAGGTTCAAAATAACCGTCTACAACTCACTTGTATGTTGTCATACAAGCTGCTATGAGGATCGAGACGGGCTTTGGAAGCTTGAAGGCTTCAACGAGCCGGGATTGGCAGCGAAAGCAGTGGGAGGAAGCGATGCGGATCGTCGATATCAGCGTCAAGGTGTTCGAGCACACGACACGCCGTCATGCGGACAGTGCCGGCCACGCACATCCCGGTCCGCCCCATAAGGTGAAACTCGCCCTGCTCGCGGTGATCGCCGACGATGGCAGCACCGGTTATTGCTTTTCGCCACCAGAGATCGTTCGGCCGCATGTCATCGAGAAATTCGTCGCCAAGGTTCTCATCGGGCAGGACCCGTTCGACCGTGAGCGGCTCTGGCAGGAACTGGCCCATTGGCAGCGGGGCAGCGCCGCCCAGCTGACCGACCGCACGCTGGCTATCGTCGACTGCGCCCTGTGGGATTTGGCTGGCCGTCACCTCGGCATTCCCGTCCACAAGCTGATCGGCACCTATCGCGACAAGGTGCCCGCCTATGGCTCGATCATGTGCGGGGACGAGCTTGAGGGCGGTCTCGCCACTCCGGACGATTACGGCGTTTTTGCCGAGAAACTGGTCAAGCGCGGCTATAAGGGCATCAAGCTGCACACCTGGATGCCGCCAGTTTCCTGGGCTCCCGACGTCAAGATGGACATCAAGGCCTGCGCCGCGGTGCGCGAGGCGGTTGGCCCGGACATCCACCTGATGCTTGATGCCTTCCACTGGTATTCACGTACGGAGGCGCTTGAACTCGGCCGCGGCCTGGAGAAGCTCGGCTTCGCCTGGATCGAAGAAGCCTTGGACGAGCAGAGCGCGGCGTCTTATGTCTGGCTGGCCGACAATCTGGACATTCCCGTCATCGGGCCCGAGAGCGCCGCAGGCAAATATTTCTCGCGCGCCGAATGGATCACCAGCGGTGCCTGCGATATCCTGCGGACCGGTGTCCACGACGTAGGCGGCATCTCGCCGGCCATCAAGACGATGCACCTTGCCGAAGCCTTCGGCATGAATTGCGAGGTGCACGGCAATGGTGCGCCTAACCTGATCGTCACCGCCGCGTGCAAGAATGTACGCTGGTACGAGCGCGGTCTGCTGCATCCCTTCCTCGAATATGACGACGGGTTCGAATATCTGAACGCGCTGGTCGATCCGATGGACGAGCATGGCTACGTTCACTTGTCTGACAAGCCGGGCCTCGGCGAAGACATCAACTTCGATTTCATCGACGCAAATCTGGTCGGCTGATCCAGCCCGCCGCGCCTCTCCCCTTGCTTCCCGAAAGGATCGCCTGAAATGAATTTCAGTCCCGCCAATCGTACATCCATGGACCCACAGCAGTTGAAGACCGTGCTGTCGTCGGGGCTGATGTCGTTTCCGCTGACCGACTTCGACGCCAATGGTGATATTGACGACGCAGGCTATCGCGGCCGCCTGGAGTGGCTGATGCCCTACGGCGCGACGGTGCTGTTTGCCGCCGGGGGAACGGGCGAAGGATTTTCGCTGACACCGGCCGAGCACCGGCAGGTGATCCAGACCGCCGTCGAGACATGCGGCGCGCACACGCCGATCGTCGCAGGCGCCGGCTACGGCACGCGGCTTGCGATCGAGATGGCGCAGTCGGCGCAGAAGTCCGGCGCGGCAGGCATCCTGCTGCTGCCGCATTATTTGACCGAAGCCAGCCAGGCAGGCCTGTCCGCCCATATCGAGGCCGTGTGCCGCTCGATCGATATCGGCGTGATCGTCTACAACCGCAACAATTCTCGTCTCAGCGCCGATACGCTGGAGCGGCTGGTTGAGCGCAATCCCAATCTCATCGGATTCAAGGATGGCGTGGGCGACATCGAGGCCGTCACGACCATCCAAAACCGCCTGGGTGATCGTGTCAGCTATCTCGGCGGCTTGCCGACGGCCGAGGTCTTCGCCGAGGCCTACAACGCCGCCGGTTTCCCGGTGTATTCGTCGGCGGTTTTCAACTTCATCCCCAAGACCGCGATCGAATTCTACGAAGCGGTGCGCGAGGGGAATCGTGAGGTCACTGTGCGCCTGCTTCGGGAGTTCTTTCTCCCCTACATCGAGATCCGCAACCGTTCGGCCGGTTATGCGGTATCCATCGTCAAGGCCGGCGCGAAAGTGGTCGGCCGTTCCGCCGGCCCGGTGCGGCCACCGCTGGCGGATTGCACGGAGCGCGATATCGCCGACCTGAAGGTGCTGATTGACAAATTGGGGCCGCAGTAGCCCCACCTTTTCGCCAGTTACGGCCTCAAGAGGCTATCCAGCCAGGAAAACGCGGCGTCCTGTTGCGCCGCGTCGAAGACATGGCCCCAGTCGCTGACGTGCATGGCAAGCCCGTCGCGCTGACCGGCCGCGGCCCAAGCCGCTTCGAGCGTTGCGAAGGCCTGCCTGACACCCGCCTCTGGAAAATGACGATCCTTGCTCCCCGCCTGAAACAGCGCCGGGCGTGGCGCAATCAGCGATGCGAAATCGGGAAAGTCCAGCTGTCCAGCCAGAGCGGGATGCAGCATGTAGAACGCCGACTGGCCGCGCAGAATGTTGTTACCGGGTACGAGCAGCGCCCGCAGCGTCGACATCCAGTTGGCGCAGACCGTCGCCGCAATCCCTTCAACCAGCGCTGCCGTCTGCCATGCGCGAAATCCGCCAAAGGAGAAGCCAGCGGCCGCGACACGGGACGCGTCAACCTGTGGATGAGCCATCAAATAGGCCGCGGCCTGCACATCCTCTCGCGCGACGACTGCGGCGAGCGATGTGCCGACCTGCATCAGATTCGCGGCAAGCGCCTGCTGGGAGGCATAACCATTGCCTTGCCGGCTGCCCCAGCCAATTGCATCGGCGCACATCACGCAATAGCCCCGCCGGACGAGTTCGGCGCCGAGTGACCGTCCACCGTAGAAGCGCGCGCTCCAATCGCGATGCAGCGCGGCCGCATCGAAGTCATCCCACGGCTCGATCAGTTTCTCCTTGCCCAGCCGAAACTCGGAGCCATGGTCATGAAAGAGCAGAACCGCCGGAAAGGGCCCGCGTCCGGCAGGGGTAAGGAGAAATGCTTCCGTCGTTTCGCCATCGGCAAGCCTGAGCCTCAGCCGTTGCGACACGCCGTTTTCGCTGGTGGCCTCGGACATGATTTCGGCGGTGGCGGATGAGAGAGTGCCGATTTCGAGGGTCGCCCTGACCAGTTCGCGGGTCTTGTCCCTCCACCGCCTGAAAGGCTCGCCTGAACGGGCAAATGACATTGGAAAGTCGAGGCGGTCGCGCCAATGCCGAGCCGCCTCGGGCAGATCGTCCTCGATCACTGCTTCGCTTTGGCGGACTGAATGAGGCGATCGCGGCTCCCCGCAAGATGAACGCGCATGGCGGCGCGTGCGCCTTCCGAATCCCGGGCGCGAATAGCGGACAGTACCTGCCGGTGCTCCTGATTGATGCGGCTCAGATATTCACCCAGCGTGGCGGAACCGAAATGGTATGTGGGGACGCGCGAGCGGGGAATGAGCACCTTGCCGAGATAGTTGAAAATATTCACGAAATTCGGATTTTGCGTGCTGCGCGCCACCGAGAGGTGGAAATCGAGGTCGGCCTGGATGTTGCCTTCCCCGGTTTCGATCGCGCGGTCCATCGCCTCGCAGGCAGTTTCGATGGCTGACAAATCCTCGTCCGTTCGCCGCATGGCGGCCAGCGACGCGGCCTCCAGCTCGATGCCGATCCGAAGCTCCAGCCCGCGCACGACCTCCTCGATCAGCTGCATATTGTCGGTGACGATTCGGAAGGACGGCGGGGGCGCATCCTCCATCACAAATGCACCGATGCCCTGATGCGTCGAGACGAGCCCCGCCGCTTTCAGATTGGATATAGCCTCGCGCACCACGGTGCGGCTGACGCCGAACTCGTTGATCAGCTCTTGTTCGGTCGGCAGTTTCGACCCACGCGCAAAGGTCCCTCCATCGATGCGGTCGGTCAGCTCGCGGACGAGCTGCGTCGTGAGGGTTTCCCTGCGTTTCATAAGCATGGCGGTCTCGTCTCAATTCGTCTGTTGTCTGACAAAAGCTGTCGATTCTGGCAACACGTCAACAAAACACGAAGCGAACAAGCGCGGTCGCCGGCAGTCTTCCTCTGGAGATTTGCCCTACGCGACCTTGTCATAAGCCAGGCTCGCTCCGATCAATTCGCGCGCATACGCATTCTTGGCCATGCCGCTGGACAGGGCCGAGCGGTCCATTATCTCGACAATGCGCCCAGCCTGCATGACCGCGAACTCGTTGCACATGTGATCCACCACCGCGAGGTCGTGAGAGACGAATAGATAGGTCAGCTTCTGGCTTTGGCGAATATCGCTGAGCAGGTTCAACACCTCCGCCTGGACCGATACGTCCAGCGCGGAGGTCGGCTCGTCCAGCAGGAGGACTTTCGGTTCGAGGATGAGGGCCCGCGCGATGGCGACACGCTGGCGCTGGCCACCCGACAATTCGTGCGGATAGCGCGCTAGGAAGGACCCGTTCAGCCCCACATCGGCCAATGCCTGCTCCGAGCGATCCTGCGCATCGACCATGCGATGGATGCGAAGCGGCTCGCGCAGCGCTGTCGCGATCGACTGGCGCGGATGCAGCGACCCGTAGGGATCCTGAAAGACCATCTGGACTGTCCGGCAGAAAGCCATGGGCGGCATTGTCTTGACCGACTGGCCGTCGATCGAGATATCGCCCGTCCAGCTCGTGAACAGCTTGGCCATGCAGCGCAGGATCGTCGATTTGCCCGATCCCGATTCACCGACCAGGCCGAAGGATTCGCCGGCGCCGACGGAGAAGGACACAGAGTCGAGGATCTTCTTTGAAGCTGCGCCGAGTCCCAGCGCAATGTTCAGGTCGCGAACGTCGATCATGATACTGCCCCTGCCCCTTCGGTCTTCCATTCGGGATCGCGCTTGAGGATCGGCAGATGCTGGCGCGATCCCCCGATATGCGGTTGCGCGGCGAGCAAACCTCTGGTGTAGGGGTGCGTGGCGTTCATCAGGTCGCGCGCGGCGCGCTCTTCCACCACTTGCCCCGCATACATGATCAGCACCCGGTCGCAGAAGTTCCGCACCAGGTTGAGATCATGGCTGATCATGATCAGGCCAATGCCCTTGCTCGTCACCAGCGTGTCGAGAATGCCCAGGACCTGCATGCGTACCGTCACGTCTAGAGCCGATGTGGGCTCATCGGCGATGATAACCTCGGGCTCCGGGATGAGCATCATGGCGATCATGACGCGCTGCCCCATTCCGCCTGAGATTTCATGCGGATAGAGCTTGTAGACCCGCTCGGGGTCGCGAATTTGCACCGCCTCCAGCATTTCCAGCGTGCGGGCCTTGGCTTGCGCCCGCGACGCTTTCGAATGCACGAGGTAGGCCTCGGCAATCTGATCGCCGACGCGCTGAACCGGATTGAGTGAGAATTTCGGGTCTTGCAGGATCATCGACATGCGCTTGCCGCGGATGCCGAGCATCTGCCTTTCGCTGGCTGCCAGAAGATCGGTCCCGCCAAAGGAGAGCTTGTCCGCTGTGATCCGCGCCGAGGGCAACAGCTTCAGCAGCGCTCGTCCTATAGTCGATTTGCCCGAGCCGGATTCGCCGACAATGCCGAGACGTTCCTTGCCGAGTTGGAACGAAACGCCGCGAACGGCGTCTGCGTAGCCCTTGCCGCTGCGATAGCAGACCCGCAGATTTCGTGCGTCGATGAGAGGCGTCTGGCTGCTCATGATCGTCCTCCTAGTGCTTCTTCGGATCAAGCGCGTCGCGCAGGCCGTCGCCGAGCAGGTTGAAAGCAAGACTGACCAGCAGGATGGTGAGGCCCGGGAAGGTGACGAGCCACCAGCTGTCCAGCATGTAGTTGCGGCCGGTCGCGATCATCGCGCCCCATTCGGGGAGCGGGGGCTGTGCGCCGAGGCCGAGAAATCCCAGGCCGGCGGCAGTCAGAATGACCGAGGCCATGCTAAGCGTGATGCGAACCAGCACCGAGGGAATGCACATCGGGATGATCGACTTCCCGATGATGCGAAGCGTCGACGCGCCCTGCATTCTGGATGCCGAGATGTAGTCGGCATTTCTAAACGTCAGCGTCTCGGCCCGCGCAAGACGCGCAATCGGCGGCCAGGACGTGAGCGCTATCGCCACGATCGCATTCTCAAGGCCCGCGCCCAAAGCGGCGACGAAGGCGAGACAAAGAATGAGGCTGGGGAAGGAAAGGAAAATGTCGGTGATGCGCATCATCACTGTGTCGACCCAGCCGCCGAAATAGCCCGACGTCGCGCCGACGATCAGTCCAAGCGGCCCGACGATGATCGAGACCAGCACGATGATGAAGAGGGTGATGCGCGAGCCGTAGACGATGCGGCTGAAAATATCGCGGCCCAACTCGTCGGTGCCAAACCAGTTGGCGCCGCTGGGCGGCTTCAGAGCATTCGGCAGGTCCACCAGGATCGGATCATGCGTCGCGATCAACGGTGCGAAGAGTGCCGTCAGCAAGAGGATGGCGACCACGATCACGGCGAAGCCGGTCGACGGGTCTCTCATGAGACGGGCGAGCGATGCGCCCAGCCGTCCGAGAGCGCCGGTTCCATAGCCGCGTGCCGATACAGGCGCGGTGACGGGGGAGGATGCCATGGTTCCAGCCATCATCTCGTCCTCGGATCGAATATTTTGTAGAGAAGGTCCGACAGAAGGTTCAGGGCGATGAAGATCACCCCGACGATGAGGACACAGGTCATCACCGCGTTCATGTCGCCGACAAGCATGTTGTTCGTCATGTACTGGCCGAAGCCCGGCCACGAGAATACTGTCTCGATCAGCACCGCGCCTTCCAGCAGCCCGCCATAGGCAAGCGCCACGATGGTCACGAGTTGCACGCGGATGTTCGCGAAGGCGTGCCGCCAGATCGTGCGCGCCGTCGACAGTCCCTTCACCCGCGCGGTGACGATATATTCCTGGTTCAGCTGATCGAGCATGAAGCTTCGGGTCATGCGTGTGATGTACGCCATCGACGAATAACCCAGGATGCTGGCCGGCAGGATCAGATGGTTGACGCCGTCCCAGAACACTTCCCAGTCGCCCGCCAGCAGCGCGTCGATCAGCAGGAAGCCGGTGGGCTCGTCGATCAATCCGACATTATAGTCCGACAGGCGCCCGCCGCCGCCGACCCATCCCAGTGCGGCATAGAAGATGATTAGTCCGATCATGCCGGTCCAGAAGATCGGCATTGAGTGGCCGAGCAGTGTCAGGAAGCGGATGATGTGATCGGTTGGACGATTGCGCCGGACGGCTGCCAGAATGCCCAATGGAATGCCGAGCCCTGCCCCGCACAGAATGGCGATGGTGGCGAGTTCAATGGTCGCCGGCAGCACGCGGCCGATATCTTCAATAACCGGCTTGCCGGTTCGCACCGAGGTGCCGAAATCGCCGGTCGCGATGTCGCCGACATAGCGCAGAAACTGTTGGTAGACGGGCTTGTCCATCCCCAGGCGCTCGTAGACCATTTCATAGGTCGCCTTGTCGGCTTCCTCACCGACGATGGCGCGAACCGGGTCGACCGGCATCAGGCGGCCGATGCAGAAAGTCAGGGCAAGCAGGCCGATCAGCGTGACGAGGATGGTGGCCGCCTGGCGCGCAAAGGCTTGGAGATTGGTGGCGTTCATGACTCATGCTCCCAAAACCGGGGTGAGATCGAGGCCGCGCCGCCGCGCTTTGGACGGCGGCGCGTTACGCCGCGCCTAGCGGCTCTTGGTGACGACGCTGAGATCGGTCGACCAGGACGGGTTCAGCGCCAGGCCCTTGATGTCTGCGCGGGCAGCAACGGAGTCGACCACTTCCGAGAAGGGCTGGATCGAAGGAACCTCTTTCTCGATATAGGTCTGGATCTCGCCATAGTCCTTGGCCTGGACCGTCTTGTCCGTCTCGATCAGCGCATTGTCGATCAGCGTGTTGAGCTTTTCGTCGAAGAAGGAGGTGCGCCAACCCTGAAAGTTGGTCAGCTTCGCTTCATCGGAATTGTCCGGGTTGTAGGCGATTGCGCGCAGATTGGAGTCGGGGTGCGGCAACTGTCCGCCACCGCCACGGCCCACGATCAGCTCGAAATTGCGTTCGCGCATCGCACCGTAGATCTGATCGCCGGAGCCGGTCATGACCTCAGCTTTGACGCCACCCTGTGCCAGCGTCGCCTGAAGCGCTGTGGCGAGGTTGAGGAACGGCGCATCCGAGAGCGCCCGCAGCGTCGTTGTAAAGCCGTCCGGATAGCCGGCTTCGGCGAGCAGGGATTTGGCCTTGGCTACGTCCAGCTTGTAGCCGGCATTTGGCAGCGCTCCGAGAAAGCCGTCGGTAATCGGCCGATCGCGCGGCACGCCATAATAGGGAAGCACCGTCTGGTTCAGGCCCTCATAGTCGATCAGGTAACGTAAGGCTTCACGCACCTTCGGCTTCGCAAACCGCTCGTCCTTCATCGACACGGCAAGATAGTAGAAGCCGCTGCCGCCATTGGATTGTACGACGACTTCCGGATTGGCGCTCAGCGCCTTGAGGTCGGCGGCGGCGAGTGAGTATGCGACGTCGATGTCGCCCTTCTCGATCATCAGCCGTTGACCCTGCGATTCTGGGATGTGGCGCATGATGATGCGCTTCATTTTGGAAGCGCCGCCCCAATAGTCATCCGACCGCTTGAGAATAATGCGCTCGTTGGACTTCCAGTCCTGCAGGCTGAACGCACCGGAGCCGGCCGAGTTGGTGGTCAGCCACGCCGCGCCGAGATCGCCATTGGCTTCATTGGCGAGGACGGTCTTGCTGTCGAGCACAGAACCGGGTCCCACGATCGCCAGCGTCATGATGATGATTTCGGGATCGACCTTCTTGGGCAGATTGATTACGACCGCGCCAGCATCGGGAGCGGTGAAGCTCTTATCCGCATTGTCGGCGGAAAAACCATGGGTTTTGAGGAAAGATGCCTGCGCGAGGTTCAGCTTCATCAAGCGCTTGAGCGACCAGACGACATCTTCCGAGGTCACGGGATTGCCCGAGGCGAAGGTCGCGCCGGGGCGCAGCTTGAACGAAATGCTCATCTTGTCGTCGCTGACTGTCCAGCTTTCGGCAAGCTTGGGATTGACGGTCGAGCGGTTCGCGGCATCGAGGGAGACAAGCCCCTCATAAACATTCGCCAGAACCTGAACGGTCTCACGGCCGGTAATAGCAGCCGGGTCGAGCGTCAGGATATTCGACATCGAGAAGCCGACAACTAGTTGGTCGTCGGGCGTTTCCGCGAAGGCGGGCGCCAGCCCGCCGGCGGCGGTCGTCAGCATCAAAAGCGCGGCGAAAGACGCGGCGCGAGCAAAGGGTTTCATGATGGCTTTTCCTCCGTTCGGTAGAAATTCGCGAGTGACGGTCGCGGGTACGCCGCCAAAGCAGCGACTCTCCTCCATCCCTACCTATAGGATGTATGACATCTTATGACTTGTGTCAACAGCCCTGCTCTTGAGGCAGCAACATTCTTTACGTTGGGGAAATCCAGGGAGTTGGTAACGACCAGGGGGCGTGTGCCAATCGGACTCGAGGCGCGGCCGCTTGGAGCAGGATTTCTCCCGCTCTCACCCATGATCGCTGCTAAACATGGAATGCAACCGAGGCAGAAGGTGGCTCAAGCGGCCAAACTCGCCGCCACTGACGCGCTAGCAGATCTGAAGCGCGCCGAGCTTCGGCTATTCGAACGCCCCGAGCTCCTCCAGCCCGACCAGCTTGCCGGTTTGACTGCTTTGAAGCGCGGCAAGACCAGTCATGACCGACATTGCACCAGCCCGCGAACCGGCGCGTTGGCCTAGCCGGTCGTCTCCGTCGCGGAAGATCATATTGCGCATCAGATTGTCGCCGCCATAGTGACCGCCGGGCGCGTGCTGCACCTTGATCCGCTCGACGCTCCCGCCAAAGCTCTTTACCAGCACGATTTCGTCGTGATCTGGCGTCTGCCAGGGCTGCTGCTCGAACTGCCGCATCTCCATGCGGCCGCGGGTGCCGTTAAAGGCGATCATGTGGCCCTCGATAGGCATGAAGGCGTTGAGCGAATAGGAGGCGACGACCTTGTTCGTGTAGCGGATGGTGGCCGTCATCGTGTCGTAGATGTCGATGTCTTCGCGGTAGACGCAGCCATCCCGGAAATAGCCATCCACTTCCGACGGGTCTTCATACAGCGTATCGAGGAAGGGATCGGCGCCGAGATCCATGAAGTAGTCGCATTCGCGCGCGTGAACGCAGTCGGCGCAGCGAGGACCCCTGAATTTGCCGTTTCGGCCATATTGCCGCAATTCCCCAAAGGCTCCGACGGCTTCCGGATCGGCGGAGATATACCAGTTCAGCAGGTCGAAATGGTGGGTGGCCTTGTGGATCCACAGGCTGCCGGAATTCTTCACATAGGCATGCCAGCGGCGGAAATAGTCAGCGCCATGGCGGTTGTCGAGATACCAGTGGAAGTCAACGGAGGTGAGCTCTCCGATGGCGCCGTCGAGCAGCAAGGACTTCAGCCTGGCGGCCGTCGGCGCATAGCGATAGTTGAACGACACATCGACCCGCTTGCCTGTGCGCCGCTCTGCTTCGCGGATGCGGCGGATCTTCTCCAGCGTTGTCGTCATCGGCTTTTCGCTGATCACGTCCGCACCCGACTCCAACGCCGCGATGATGATGTCGTCGTGGCTGTGATCGGGCGTACACACGATAACGAGGTCAGGCGAAGCCTCCCTCAAGGTCTCCTCGATCGAGGTGTAGATCGGCGCGTTCGATTTGATCATCGTGCGCGCCCGCTCCGCCCGCAGCGGATTGGTGTCGCAGATTGCAACGAGGTCGACGTCCTGCCGCCAGCCCTCCAGAAGTTCGCCGCCCCACATGGTGGTTCCGCGATTGCCGGTTCCGATCAACGCGTAGCGCCGGCGCGATTTGGACATTTCAGCCCCTTCCCTCGTCAATAGTCCTCCCCTGGCGTGATCGCCAGAACGGACATTGGATGTATCGGCAAATCGCCCGCCCCTCGCATGCAGCCTCATCGGGGTCGATCCGCTTGACCGATATGGCACCCTCTCTTACTATACCAACTGGTTACTTGGATACATGCCTAGAGATTTCGAAGTCAAGAGGCAGCTGCATGCAGGACGGCTCCGCGAGTTCCAAAGACAACACACCGAAGGAGACAACCGAATCGGCGCGCTCGCTTGCCCCGGAAGATGGCGCAGCGAAGGTGCGCCGCAAGGGCGCAGAGCCGCGGATACGCGACCCCGAGCGCACCCGGGCAAAGATATTGTCGGCAGCGCGCGACGAGTTCTGCGGCATGGGATTCAACGGAGCGCGCGTCGATGACATCGCCGACCGCGCCAAGGTCAACAAGCGTCTGCTCTACCATTATTTCGGAAACAAGGAGGCGCTATACTCCGCAGTTCTTCTGGATGCATATCAGGAAATTCGGCAAGGCGAACGCGAACTAAGCCTGTCTCAACGCGATCCCGTTGAAGCTATTGATCAAATCGTAAGATTTACGTTTCGTCATTTTCTCGAAAAGCCGTGGTTTATTCGAATCTTGGCGGTCGAAAACCTGCAGAACGCCCGTTTTGTAAAGCAACTTAAAGATATAAACTCCATCAACTCTCCTCTCGTCGCCGAACTTGAGAGGATCCTGGCCAGCGGCGAGGAACTTGGCGTGTTCAGATCAGGCGTCGATCCGCTGCAGCTATACATTTCAATCGCCGGACTGGGATACTTCTACGTGTCCAACATGCAAACCTTGAGCGTCGTCTTCGGCCGCGATCTCAGCCGGCTTTCCATGATCCAGGAACGTGAAGCAGTGGCCGTGGCGATGGTGCTCGACTATCTGCGCGCGGGCCGCAGTTGAGGCCCAATCCGCACTGCCGCCGACCTGTGCATCTCCGCGGGAATCGAAAGCGCTTGACTCATTTTCCATAAGGCATCAAAATTGTAACCATGCGGTGAATTACGCTCTGCAGCTTACAATACCCCGCCGATGGCGGGTGGGAGGAATGGGAGGAATTCGAAATGGCTTACAGCGTTGACCGACGCCAATTGCTGCTTGGCGGCTCTGCCTTGCTCGCGCTGGGCGCGATCCATCCGGCACTCGCACAGGAGCAGCGATTGCGCCTGATCTTCTGGGGAAGCCAGGCCCGTGCGGACCGCACCTACAAGGCGACGGACCTTTATACCAAAGCAAATGCCGGGACGACGATCGACGGCGAGTTCCTCGCCTGGGCCGATTACTGGCCGAAGCTCGCGACCCAGACCGCCGGCGGCAATGCGCCGGACATCATTCAGATGGATTACCGCTACATCGTCGAATACGCCAATCGCAATGCGATCGCGCCGCTCGACGAATTCGTCGGATCCACGTTGAACGTGGCGGATTTCGATCAGGCTCAAATCGAGAGCGGCAAGGTCAACGGCAAGTATTACGGTGTCAGCCTTGGTGCGAACTCGTCGGCAATGATGGTCAACAAGGCTGTGTTCGACGAACTGAAGCTGCCCCTGCCCGATGCGAAGACCACTTGGGAAGATTTTGCCAAGCTGGCGACGGAAATCACCAAAGCAGGCGTGCGCCGCGGCTACTACGGCGCTTCGGATGGCGCCGAGGTGGAACCCTTCTTCGAGAATTTCCTCCGCCAGCGCGGCAAGGCGCTTTATACCGCAGACGGACAGATCGCCTTCGACGCGACCGACGTGTCAGACTGGTTCGACATGTGGGCGAAGCTGCGCGAGGCCGGCGCTGTCACGCCGCCTGACATCCAGCAGCTCGACCAGAACAATATCGAGACCTCGATGCTCACGCAGAACAAGGCGGCGATCTCCTACGGCCACTCTAACCAGCTCGTCGGCTTTCAAGCCCTCAACAAGGACCCGCTGGCCATCACCAACTATCCGCGCCATGCCGCGGATTCAAAGGGCGGACATTATCGCAAGCCGTCGATGTTCTTCTCCGTAAGCGGCACGTCCGAAAACAAGGAGGCCGCCGCCAGGTTCATTTCCTATTTCGTCAACGACCAGGAAGCGGCGAAGGCAATCGGCATCGAGCGCGGCGTACCGGAATCGAAGGCCGTGCGCGAGGCGCTGGCGCCGACGCTCGACGATCTGGGCAAGGCCGCGGTCAACTATGTCGCCAATCTGGGCGACCTTGCCGGCAAGCTGCCCCCGCCGCCGCCCAACGCCGCCGGCGAGGTCGATCTGGCCCTGCAGCGCAAGGCGGAGGAAGTCGCCTTCGGCCAGCAGAGCGTCTCCGATGCCGGCCCGGCCTTCGTGGCCGAAGCCACCGAAATCCTGAAGCGCAAAAGCTGAGGACGGCGTGGCCGTCCGGGCAGGAGAAGCGGCAGGCAGCCTCGGAGCCGAGGCTGCCACCACGCCGTCTCTGTGGTCGCGCATGAGCGAACGGATCGGCCCCGGCTATCTGTTCCTCACGCCGTGGCTGATTGGGCTGTTCGGGCTGACACTCGGCCCGATCATCTATTCCTTCTACCTCAGCTTCACCCAGTTCGACCTGCTAACCAGTCCGGAGTGGGTTGGCCTGGACAACTATCAGCGCATCCTCACAGCCGATCCGAAGTTCATGGCGTCCATGCGCGTGACCTTCCTCTTCGTCCTGTTCTCCGTGCCGCTGAAGCTGGCCTTCGCGCTCGCGGTGGCGATGCTCCTCAACAAGGGTATCAGCGCCCTGCCGATGTACCGCGCTATCTTCTACCTGCCGTCCCTTCTGGGGGCGAGCGTGGCCATCGCCATCCTCTGGCGCACGATCTTCTCAGCCGATGGCCTCATCAATCAGCTTCTGTGGACCGCTTTTGGCATCAGCGGCCCGAGTTGGATCTCAAATCCCAACTACGCCTTGTGGACGCTGGTCGTGCTCAGCATTTGGCAGTTCGGCTCGCCGATGATCATTTTCCTCGCCGGGCTCAGACAGATTCCGCAAGACATGTATGAAGCGGCGAGTCTTGACGGCGCCAGCCAGTGGCGGCAGTTCTGGAAGATCACGCTTCCGCTGCTTACCCCTGTCGTCTTCTTCAACGTGATCATTCAGACGATCGAAGCCTTCAAGAGCTTCACCCCGGCTTTCATCATCTCCGGCGGGCAAGGCGGACCGATCAACTCGACGCTGTTCTATACCTTGTATCTCTATCAGGAGGCATTCGGCTTCTTCCGCATGGGCTATGCTTCGGCGCTGGCCTGGATCCTGCTCGCGATCATCTCCGCCTTCACCGCCATCTCGTTCCTGTCGTCGAGATATTGGGTGCACTATGACGACTGACGCAGTGGTCACCGCCGCGCTGAAGCCGGGCTCGATGGAAGCCGAAAAGGCCGCGCAGAGGCCTTTCTGGATATCCGCGCTTATCCACGCCGCGCTGATCGGCGCGTGCTTCATCATGATCTATCCGCTGCTGTGGATGATCGCGGCATCCGTCAGGCCGCAGGACGAGATTTTCACCTCGACCGGGCTGATCCCTTCGGCCGTCGACTTCGGCTCCTATGTGCGCGGCTGGAACGGCTTGCGCGTGTCGTTCGGGACTTTCTTCCTAAACTCTTTCGTCATTGCGACGCTCTGCGTCATCGGCAATGTGCTGGCCTGCTCCCTCACGGCATTCGCCTTCGCCCGCCTGGAATTCTTTGGCCGCCAATTCTGGTTCGGTCTGATGCTGATGACGCTCATGTTGCCCTATCAGGTCACGCTGATCCCGCAATATGTGCTGTTTCTCAACCTTGGCTGGGTGGATACGATCCTGCCTCTGGTGGTGCCGAAATTCCTCGCCGCGGACGCCTATTTCATCTTCCTGATGGTGCAGTTTTTCCGGGGCATTCCGCGCGAACTGGATGAGGCCGCGATGATGGACGGCTGCTCGGCTTGGCGCATCTACTGGAAAATCATGCTGCCGCTTTCGACGCCGGTTCTGGCGACAGCAGCGATCTTCACCTTTATCTGGACGTGGGACGATTTCTTCGGGCCGCTGATCTACCTCAACGATATGCGGCAATACACTGTCATGCTCGGCCTGCGCACCTTTACCGACTCCACAGGCGAAAGCGATTTCGGCGGCCTGTTCGCCATGAGCGTGGCCAGCCTCGTGCCGATCTTCCTGTTCTTCCTGTTCTTCCAGCGCCTCCTGATTGAAGGCATCGCGACGACAGGCATGAAACGGTAACGCCCCAACCATCACTCGACGGGTAATTGCATCAGATGAGTATTCGATTTGCCGCCATCGGCCTCAACCATTCGCATATTTACGGTCAGGTCGATTGCCTGCTCGCTGCCGGCGCCGAATTCGTCGCCTTCCATTCGCCGGAAGACGATCTGGCAAAGCCCTTTGGCGAAAAGTATCCGCAGGCCAGGCGGGCAGCCGATCGCAAGGCGATCCTCGAGGACCGCTCCATCGACCTTGTCGTTACCGCCGCAATCCTGAACGAGCGCGCGGGAATCTCGATCGAAGCGATGCGCCATGGCAAGGACGTGATGAGCGACAAGCCTGGCATGACGAGCCATGCGCAACTGGCCGACCTTCGCA
>Ga0190271_10000356_pt1 | contig 22838 bp, 20 predicted proteins | sample Popmic356T_FD_133747 | JGI IMG/M metagenome (GOLD analysis project Ga0190271, IMG submission 133747) | Populus adjacent soil microbial communities from riparian zone of Weber River, Utah, USA - 356 T | ecosystem: Environmental > Terrestrial > Soil > Riparian zone | place: USA: Utah | collected...
CGCTCGCTCGGGGCGAAGGTCGAGTCCTGGGATGCCGAGGGGCGCCCGGTGGTCGGCGCGGTCGGCGAGCTCGTGGTCACGGAGCCGATGCCGTCGATGCCGCTGTTCCTGTGGGGGGACGAGGACGGGTCGCGCTACCGCGAGAGCTACTTCGAGCACTACCCCGGCGTCTGGCGGCACGGCGACTGGATCGAGATCACCGAGCGCGGCACCGCGATCATCTACGGGCGCTCCGACTCGACGATCAACCGAGCCGGGGTGAGGATGGGGACCTCGGAGATCTACCGCGCGGTCGCAACCGTGCCCGAGGTGGCCGACGCGCTCGTCGTCGACGTGCCGCGCCCGGGGACGGAGGGCTGGATGCCCCTGTTCGTCGTCCTGTCCGGGGACGCGGCGCTGACCCCCGAGCTGGAGGCCGAGATAAGGCGCCGGATTCGCGAGCAGTGCTCGCCGCGTCACGTACCCGACGAGATCTTCAGCATCGAGGCGGTTCCGCGGACGCTGTCCGGCAAGGTGGTCGAGGTGCCGGTGAAGCGGATCCTGATGGGGGTGCCGGCCGAGCGCGCGGCCAGCCGCGGATCGCTCGCCAATCCCGAGGCGCTCGACTGGTTCAGCGAGCTCGCCACGAGGCTGGCGGGCGCGGCGGCGGCGCGAAATTGATGGCGCACGTCGTCGGCGTCGACATCGGGGGCACGTTCACCGACCTGGTGGCGATCGATGCCGTGAGCGGCGAGATGGTCGTCGCCAAGGAGGCATCCGTCCCTGGCGATTTCGTGCGCGGCGTCTCGGCCGCCCTGGCCCGCGCCGAGCTCGGCGAGCTGGCCCAGTTCCGGCACGCGACCACGGTGGGCACCAACGCGATCATCGAGCGCCGCGGAGCGCGCACCGCGCTCATCACCACGGCCGGGTTCCGCGACGTGCTGCTGGCAGGGCGCGCCAACAAGCCCGACCTCTACGACTCCGACTGGGACCCGCCCGCGCCGCTCGTGCCGCGCTCCCTGATCCTCGGCGTGCGCGAGCGCCTCGACTACGCCGGCAGGGTGGTCGTCCCGCTCGACCTCGCGGACGTCGCCGCCGCTGCGCGGCGCCTGCGCGAGCACGCCGTCGAGGCGGTGGCGATCTGCTTCCTGAACTCCTTCATGAACGGCGCCCACGAGGCGCGGGCCAAAGAGATCGTGGCCGCGGAGCTGCCCGGCGCGTTCGTCTGCACCAGCCACGAGGTGCTGCCCGAGATCCGCGAGTTCGAGCGCACCTCGACGACGGTGGCCAACGCCTACCTCGGCCCGAGCATGTCCTCGTACCTCGCCGGGCTGGCGCGCTCGCTCGGCGAGCGCCCACCGGAGTCGCGGCTGGACGGCGAGCTGCTCGTGAGCCACTCGGGCGGCGGCCTGATGACGGTCTCCTCCGCCGGCCGCCTGCCCGCGCGGATCTGCCAGTCCGGGCCCGCCGCAGGCGTCATGGGCGCCCGCGACGTCGCCCGCCGGCTCGGCGACGCCAGCGCGATCTCGCTCGACATGGGCGGCACGAGCGCCGACGTCGCCGCGATCGTCGACGGCGAGCCGGCCTTCCGCAACGAATGGCACATCGAGTTCAACATCCCGATTATCTTCCCCGCGGTCGACCTGGTCACGATCGGCGCCGGCGGAGGGACGATCGCATGGATCGACTCGACCGGGGCGCTTCGCTCGGGGCCGCAGAGCGCGGGCGCGGACCCGGGGCCCGTCTGCTACGGGCGCGGCGGCAGCGAGCCGACGAACACCGACGCGAACCTGGTGCTCGGGCGGCTGCGGGCGGACGCGTTCCTCGGAGGCAGGATCGCGCTCGATCGCGAGGCGGCGGAGCGCGCGATCGCCGGCAAGATCGCAGGCCCGCTCGGAATGGGTCTGGAGGAGGCCGCGGCCGGCATGCTGCGGCTCTCGAACAACGCGATGCTCGGGGCGATGCGGCTGATGACCACGCAGCGCGGCTACGACCCGCGCCGCTTCTCGCTCGTCGCCTTCGGCGGGGCCGGTCCCCTGCATGCGTGCGACCTCGCCGCGGCGATCGGCATCCGCCGCGTCGTCGTCCCACGCCTTCCCGGCTTGATGAGCGCCCGCGGCATACTCGCGATCGACGTCCGCCACGATCTCGTCGAGCCGCTGTTCGAGCGCGCCTCCACCCTCGATGCCGAGCGGCTCGAGGCGGCTCTCGCCAGGCTGGACGACGAGGCCGCCGACCTGCGCCGGCGCGACGCTCAGGTCACCGACTGGCGGCTCGAGCGCAGCGCCGACGTGCGGTACTTCGGGCAGATCTCGGGCTACATCAACCTGCCGCTCCCCGACGGCTCGGCGGCCGGCCTGACCGAGCGCTTCGAGGAGGAGCACGCGCGCGAGTTCGGCTACAGCCTGCCGAAGGGCCTCGCGGAGGTCGAGGTGGTCAACCTGCGCGCGGCGCTCATCGGCGAGGTCGAGCGGCCGCCCGAGCCGGCCTTCGCCGCGGGGCCGGCGGGCGGGCGCCACAGCGTCGAGGCGCACTTCCCCGGCGAGGGGACGATCGAGTCGCTGCTCGTCGAGCGCGACGGGATCGCCGTCGGCGAGCGCATTGAGGGCCCGGCGATCGTCACGGAGTGGGCGTCGACCACGGTGGTGCCGCCGCGCGCGACCGCCGTGGTGGAGCCCGGCGGCGAGCTGTCGATCGAGCTGGCAGGGCGAGGCTAGGGGGATACGCAGTGGCTGAATCGCAGGCGCGCGCCGGGATCGCGGCGGAGGCGGGCCAGGACCCGATCACGATGGAGGTGCTGCGCGACGGCTTCCGCGCGGTCTGCAACGAGTCGAGCGCGCTGCTGGCCCGCGTGGCCTACGCGGCCACGATCACCGAGGGCCACGACTTCTCGGGCTCGCTGCTGAGCGCGGACGGCCGGCTCGTCTCGCACGGGCAGAAGGACCAGGCCGCCCATCTCGGCACCTTCGAGGACTCGCTGCGCGCCGTGATCGCGACCTTCCCGGAGCCGCGCCTCGGGGATGTCCACCTGCTCAACGACCCCTACCTCGGCGGCTCGCACACGCCGGACATCAAGGTCGTTAGGCCGATCTTCGCCGGCGGGCGGCTGATCGCCCACGCGATCTCGTGCGGGCACTGGCCCGACGTCGGCGGCCCGGTCCCGGGGACGTTCAACCCGCAGGCGACCGAGTGCTACGCCGAGGGCATCCGGATCCCGCCGATCCTCCTCGTCGACCGCGGGGAGCCGGTCGAGTCGACGTTCGCGCTGATCCGCGCCAACGTCCGCAACCCGGACGAGCGGATGGCCGACCTCCACGCCCAGATCCAGGCCACGCGGCTGGTGGAGGAGCGCCTCCACGACTACGTCGACGAGTTCGGTGTCGACGTCGTCGTCGCGTCGATGGAGGTCAGCATCGAGCGCAGCCGCGCCCTGCTGCACGACGCGATCGCGGAGCTCCCCGGCGGCGTCTACGAGTTCGCCGACTATGGCGACAAGGACTACATGCACCCGGACCAGCCGCGGATCAAGGTGCACCTGGAGCTGCGGATCGAGGACGGCAGGGCCGTGTTCGACTTCACCGGCTCCGACCCCGCGCCGGTCGGCGTGTTCGGCTTCGCGCGCCCGGCGCTGGTGGCGGCGGTCTGCGACGGGACGCTGCACTGCTTCCCCGACCTGAAGCCGCTCAACCACGGGATCATCAGCTCGCTGGAGATCGAGTCGACGCCCGGGTCGTGCGTCGACGTGCGCGAGCCGACCCCGGTCACGGGCTACGCGTCCGGCGCCTACGAGAAGGTCGCCGCGGTGACGATGGCCTGCTGGGCGCAGGCGTTCGCGGGCGTCGACCGGCGCCGCCAGCACGCCGCGACGATCAACCTCGCCAACCTCGCGATCAGCGGGCGCCATCCCGAGTCCGGCGGCGAGTCGGTCGTCTACCTCTGGAACGAGGGCGGTCAGGGAGCGCGCAGCTACAAGGACGGCAACAGCTTCCAGCTGATGATCTTCATCGGCGGCGCCACCAACCAGCCGATCGAGGTGATCGAGCGGATCGTCCCGATCCGCTACCTGAGCTGCGAGGCGATGCCGAACTCGTGCGGGCACGGGGCCTTCCGCGGCGGCTTCGGCATCGACCGCTCGTTCGAGGCCACGGACGACCTCGTGCTGACGATGCACGGCGACCGGGCCGAGGTCACGCCCTTCGGCCTCGCGGGCGGCCTCAACGGCGGCCCCAACCGGCTCGTGCTCGAGCCCGGCGGCGAGGGCGAGCGGTCGCTCGGGATGGACGCCACCGGGATCCGCGTCCCGAGGGGCGCGCGGCTGCTGTACTGCTCCAACGGCGGCGGCGGCTTCGGCCCGCCGCACGAGCGCGAGGTGGAGCTCGTGCTGCGCGACCTGGCCGACGGCTTCATCGACGCCGAGGTCGCCGCGTCCCGCTACGGCGTCGTGCTCGGCGAGGACGGTGAGGTCGACGCTGCCGCGACCGCCGCCGCGCGCGAGCGCCTCGCGGCCGAGGAGCCGGAGAGCGGGCTCGGCCCCGGCCAGCGGCATCCGATGGGGGGGCTGGTGCGCCTCGCAGGCCCCGGGTGAGCGCGCTCGAGCGCGTCGACCGCGCCCTCGCCGCCGCCGAGTCGCGCGCCGAGCTCGGGGCCTTCTGGGCGCTCGACGCAGGGCCGGCGCGGCGCGCGGCGGCCGAGATCGACCGCGCCCGCGGGCGCCGGGGACCGCTCGCGGGCGTCCCGGTCGCGGTCAAGGACCTCTACGACGTGGCCGGCCTCCCGACGACCGCGGGGCTCCCCGGGGCCGCCCCGCCGGCCGCCGCCGACGCGCAGCTCGTGCGCCGCCTGCGGGCCGCCGGGGCGGTGCCGATCGGAAAGACGGCGATGGACCCGCTCGGGGCGAGCACGGGCGGGCAGGCTCCCGGGTTCCCCGCCTGTCTGAACCCGCTCGATCCCGCCCTGAGCCCGGGCGGCTCCTCCTCCGGTTCGGCGGTGGCCGTCGCCGCCGGGATCGTCCCGCTCGCGCTCGGGTCCGACACCGCCGGCTCGGTGCGCGTGCCGGCCGCCTACTGCGCCGTGGTGGGGGTCAAGCCCGCGCGCGGGTGGCTGCCGAGCGGCGGCGCTGTGCGCGCGATGCCGAGCTTCGACGCGCCGGGCCTGCTGGCGCCGAGCGTCGAGGACTGCGTCCGCGCCCTCGCCGCGCTGTCGGCGAGGGGGGCGGGGCCCGCTCCGCGGGGACGGCTTCGCGTGGCGCTGCTCGCCGATCTGCTCGAGGCGTCCGAGGCCGGCGTGGCCGGCGCCTGCGAGCGCGCGGGCGCGCTGCTCTCGAGGGAGCGCGGGGTGGAGCTGCGCCAGGCCCGGCTCGAGTGGCGCGCGGACGGCTTCGGCGCCGCGCTCGCGTACGAGCTCGCGGAGACCTGGGGAGACCGCGTGGACGCCGAGCCGTCGCGGTTCAGCGAGCTGATCCGCGGCACGGTCGAGTTCGGCCGCGGCGGCGGTCGCGCCCGCCACGACGCGGCGGTCGCGAGCCTGTCCGCGGCGCGGCGCAGCCTCGCCCGCCGCTTCGCCGGGTTCGACGCCGTGCTGTGCCCGACGGTCCCGGCGCCCGCCCCGGATCGCGACGCCGAGAGCGTCCGCGTCTCGACCGCGTTCACGCGGCTGTTCAACGCGCTCAACTGGCACGCGCTCTCGCTGCCCGCCGGCCGCGATCGCGACGGGCGTCCCGTCGCCGTCCAGCTGGCGGCGCCGCCGCCGCGGCTGGCTCAGGCGCTCGCGCTCGCACGGCGGCTGGAGCGGGCGCTCGCCCCGGCCTGATGGCCGGCGACCTACGGGCCGCCCACGGCCGCGGCGCGGGCGGCGGCGACGTTGCGCCGCGATGCGGCCGAGGTCGGCAGCGCGAACGCGACCGCCGCTCCCAGGAGCGGGAGCACCGCGAGCAGCTGGATCGCGGTGGCGAGGCCGAGCTCGTCGCCGATCCAGCCGAAGAGCGGGGCGGCGAGGCCGCCGATCCCCACCCCGACGCCGAGGGTGAATCCGGACGCGAGCCCGATCCTGCTCGGGAGATACTCTTGGCCCATCACGACCGTGAGGCTGAAGCTGGAGATCGCGGCGAAGCCGAGCAGGGACACGAGCGCGATCGCCGGGACGACGCCGACCTCCGTCGCGGCCAGCAGGGCCGGCGGCTGCAGCAGCAGCGATGCGACCAGGACCGGGCGCCGGCCGATGCGGTCGGCGAGCACACCGCCCACGAGCGTCCCGATCGCGCCGGCCACGAGCATCGCGATGAGCGCTACGTTGGCGGTCGCGTCGGAGGTGCCGAGCACGTCGATGAAATACAGCGGCACGAGCGCGAGCAGCGTGTAGAAGGCGAACGAGCGGAACGAGATCACGGCCAGAAGCCCCAGCAGCCCCCGCCACGAGTCGTCGGCACGGCTCGGCGGGGCGTGCGCCGGGCCCTGCTCCGGCCGGAACATGAGCAGGTGAGGGAGCTGCGACCAGATCAGCCACCCGACGACCGCGCCGGGCAGCAGAAGCGCCAGCGTCCCCTCGAGCCCGAAGATCAGCAGCATCGGGGTGATGAAGATCGGCCCGAGGGCGAAGCCGACGTTGCCTCCGACCGCGAAGTAGCTCATCCCCGTCGCGCGCCGGGCGCCGGAGAGGTGGTTGGCGAAGCGCGAGCCCTCCGGATGGAACGCGGCGACTCCGACCCCGCTGACCAGGATCGCCGCGAACACCAGCGGGTAGCTCGGGGCGATGCCGGCCGCCGCCACGCCGGCGCAGCCGACGACGACGCCGCCCGGCATCAGCCATGGCGACGAGATCCGGTCCGAGAACGCGCCGAACAGCGGCTGGATCAGGGCCGACGAGATGGTCGCGGCGAGTACCAGCGCGCTCGCGGCGGCGAAGCTGAGCCCGTGGCGGTCGACGAGGAAGGGCAGCAGAGCCGGCACGGCGCCCTGGCAGGCGTCGACGCACGCGTGGCCGCTCGCGAGCACGGCCATGCCGCGCCGATCGACTCCGGACTCGGACGTGGGAGCCGGATCGCGGGCCACTCCTTCAGCATACGTACGACATGAGCGACCCGCGTGTGCGATCGATCGATGCGCTCGAGTGCATCGAGGTCCGGCTCGAGGGGGTCCGGCCCGCGGGCGAGGCGATCCCGTGGGTCGGCCGCCGCCGCTACCTGCACGCCGGCCCTCCGCTCGGGCTCGACGAGCTGCCGGGCCCGATGCGCGGCGCCCTGCTCGGAGCGCTCGTGTTCGAGGGCGAGGCCGAGGACCTCGACGGGGCGGAGGCTCTGGTCGCCGCCGGGGCGGTGGAGGTCGAGCCGTGCCACGACCATGGGTGCGTCGGCGCCATGGCGGGGATCGTCACGCCGCGGATGCCGGTGGTGGTCGTCGCCGCGGCGGGCTCGCGGCGCGCGTTCAGCCCGATCAACGAGGGGCTCGGCAAGGCGCTCCGGTTCGGCTCCAACGACGCCGCCACGCTTGCCCGGCTCGAGTGGCTGGCGCAAGCGGGCGCCCCGACCCTCGATCGGGCGATCCAGGCGAGCGAGCCGATCGACCTGACCGCGATGATCGCCGAGGGGCTGCGGCGCGGAGACGAGTGCCACAACCGGAACGTCGCCTCCAGCGCGTCGCTCATGGGGCGCTTGGCGCCGGCCGTCGCCGAGGCAAACCCGGGCTCGGAGGCGGCGCGCGTGCTCGCCTACGGCTTCGGCAACCGGCACTTCTTCCTGCCCTTCTCGATCGCCACGGCCAAGCTGCTCGCGGACGCCGCGCACGACGTCGACGGGAGCCCGATCGTGACCGCGATGTGCGGCAACGGCCGGCGGCTCGGCATCCGCGTCAGCGGCCTGGGGCGCGACTGGCTGACCGCGCCCGCGCCGATCGGGGACGCCCGCTTCTTCGACGGCTACGGCGCGGGCGACGCAACTCCCACGATGGGCGATTCGTTCATCACGGAGACCGCCGGCTGGGGGGCGTTCGCCCTCGCCGCCGCGCCCGCGATCGTCTCGTTCATCGGAGGTGACGTCGACTCCTGCAGGCGGCTCGTGGACGGCATGCGCCGCATCTGCGCGACCGAGAGCGGCCGCTTGCTGATCCCCGGCGAGGGGTTCCGGGGCACGCCCGTCGGGATCGACGCCGGGCTCGCCGCGCGGCACGGGATCGCCCCTGTGGTCAACAACGGGATCGCGCATCGAGACGCCGGCATCGGCCAGGTGGGCGCCGGCATCACGCGGCTTCCGCTGGAGCCGTTCGAGCGCGCCGCGGCGGCGCTCGCGGAGCAGGAGCGGGCGCCGTCGGGGTCAGGGGGCGGCCGTGGCTGAGCGGACCCGTGCGGCGCCGAGCGGTGTGATCGGCCGCTCCGTCCTGCGCAAGGAGGACGGGCCGCTGCTCACCGGGTCGGCCTGCTTCGTCGACGACCACCACCTCCCGGGCGCCGCGCACGCGGCGATCCTGCGCAGCCCCCACGCGCACGCGGCCATCGCGTCGCTCGACGCGCGGCGGGCGCGCGAGCTTCCCGAGGTCCTCGACGTGCTGACCGCCGCCGACGTGCCCGAGGAGGTGCGGATCCCGATCAGGATGCACTCACAGCCGGGCATGGACCGCTACCTGCAGCCGCCGCTGGCGCGCGACCAGGTCCGGTACTCGGGCGAGCCCGTCGCGGTCGTCGTCGCCGAGAGCCGCTACGCGGCGGAGGACGCCGCAGCCCTGATCGAGGTCGAGTACGAGCCGAGGCCGCCGCTCCTCGACGCGCGCGAGGCGGCCCGCGACACGGCGACGCCGCTGTTCGCCGGCGCGGACTCGAACGTCGCCGCCGAGATCGAGGTGAGCACCGGCGACATCGAGGCCGCGTTCGCATCGGCGCACCTGGTCGTCGAGGAGCGGATCGCCTGCCAGCGCCACGCCTCGGTGCCGCTCGAGCCGCGCGGGCTGGTCGCCGAGCACGACGGGCGCACCGGGGTCCTCACTGTCTGGGGGGCGGCGAAGATCGTTCACGTCAACCGCAGGATCCTCGCGCGGCTGCTCGGCTGGCCGCAGGAGCGGGTGCGCATGATCGAGCTCGACGTCGGCGGGGGCTTCGGCGGTCGCGGCGAGTTCTACCCCGAGGACTACCTCGTCCCGCTGTGCGCGATCCGGCTGCGGCGGCCCGTCAAGTGGACGGCCGACCGCGACGAGGACCTGCGCAGCACGAACCACTCGCGCGAGCAGTTCCACGAGATTGCGCTTGCCGTGGGCCCGGAGGGCGAGTTCCTCGGGCTACGCGACCGCGTCGTATTCGACACCGGCGCGTATGTGCGAACACACGGCACCGTTGTCCCCTCGATGACGACCGGGCTGCTCCCCGGGCCATACGAGTGGGGCGCGTACGAGTGCCACACGATCCAGGTCGTCACCAACAAGACGCCGGCGGGGACCTACCGGGCGCCCGGCCGCTACGAGGCGAACCTCGCGCGCGAACGGATCATCGACGTCGCCGCTCGCCGCCTCGGGCTCGAGCCCGCCGAGATTCGCCGCCGCAACCTGGTTCCGCCGGCCGCGATGCCGCATCGAAACGGATCCGCGATCGAGGGCCGCCCGGTCGTCTACGACAGTGGCGACTACCCCGCGCTGCTCGAGAAGGCCCTGGCGCTGTTCGACTGGGACGAGATGAGCGCCTGGCGTGACCGTCCGTCCCGCGCCGGGGGGAGGCGCGGTCTCGGCCTCGCCTTCTTCGTCGAGAAGAGCGCGATCGCGCAGTGGGACTACGCCCGGGTCGAGCTCGACAGCCTCGGCCGGGCGGTCGTCCATGCGGGCAGCGCGTCGATCGGGCAGGGCGTCGACACGGTGCTCGCCCAGATCTGCGCGGACGGGCTCGGGGTCGGCTACGACGAGGTGGCCGACGTGCGTCACGGCGACACCGACGACGTCCCGGACGGGATGGGGTCGTTCGGGAGCCGCGCCACGGCGATCGCGGGCGCCGCCGTGTTCCAGGCCGCCAAGGCGCTGCGGGCGCGGATCCTGCGCCATGCCGCCGACCTGCTCGAGGCGAGCGAGGCGGACCTCGAGATCGCGGACGGGCGCGTCGTGGCCCGCGGCTCACCCGCGCTGGGGGTCTCGCTGCGGGAGGTCGCCGAGGCCGCGCGTCCGCCGAGCGCGCTACGGCGCGGAATGGAGCCCGGACTGAGCGAGGAGTCCTACTTCTTCAGCGCGGACATGAGCTTCCCCTACGGCGTCCACTGCGTCGCCGTCGAGATCGACCCCGAGACGGGCGGTATCGAGATCGAGCGCTACGCGGTCGCCTACGACGTCGGCCGTGCCGTGAACCCGATGCTGATCGAGGGCCAGATCGTCGGCGGCGCCGCCCAGGGGATCGGCGGTGCGCTGCTCGAGGAGTTCGCCTACGCGCCCGACGGCCAGCTCGTCGCCGGCTCGTTCATGGACTACCTCCTGCCGACGGCCGGCGAGACCGTCCCGATGCGGGTCCTGGTGACCGAGGACGCGCCCTCGCCACTCAGCCCGATCGGGGCGAAGGGCGCCGGCGAGGGTGGCACCGCGGCGGCCGGGGCGGCCATCGCAAACGCGGTCTCGGACGCTCTCGGGGTCGAGGTCACGCGGCTTCCGATCACGCCGGAGCTGGCTGTCCGCCTGGCGAGCGCGCGGACCTGATCGCGCCGGCCACCCACTCCGGCGACAGCGGAGTGTGGTTCGCGGTGACCCCGAGCTGGGCGAGCGCGTCGTTCACGGCGGAGACGATCGCGGCCGGTGCGTTGATCGAGCCGCCCTCGCCCATGCCCTTCCAGCCCCCGAGCGTCAGCGGCGAGGGCGTCTCGAGGTGGAGGACGTCGATCGGCGGGACCTCGGTCGCGCCGGGCAGCAGGTAGTCCATCAGGCTGGTGGTGACCAGCTGGCCCGAGCCGTCGTAGGCGAGGTGCTCGTAGAGCGCCCCGCCGATGCCCTGGGCCACGCCGCCGTGGACCTGGCCCTCGACGATCATCGGGTTGATGACCGTGCCGCAGTCCTCGACCACCGCATAGCGCAGGATGGTCACCTCGCCGGTGTCGGGATCGACCTCGACGTGAGCGGCATGCATGGTGCTCGAGAAGGTGCCCGGGTCCGGCGCCTCGTAGCGGCGGGTCGACTCGAGCCCCGCCTCCTCGCCCTCGGGCAGCAGATGCGGCTCGTGGTTGGCGCGCCGGGCGACGTCCGCGAACGAGACTCCGGCCGCAGGGTTGCCCCGGACGCTGATCCGCCCGTTCGAGATCTCCAGGTCGGAGGCGCTCGCCTCGAGCATCTCAGCGGCCAGCCGCAGCGCCTTCGCGCGCACGTCCCGGGCGGCGAGCACGGTTGCACCGCCGCAATAGACCGTGCTGCGGCTCGCCCAGGTCCCGTTCCCGTAGGAGACCGAGTCGGTGTCGCCGTAGGTGACCTCTATGTCCCCGGCGGGAATGCCCAGCTCGTCGGCGGCGATCTGCGCGATCGTCGTCTGGTGGCCCTGGCCGTGGTTGTGGAGGCCGACCGCGAGCCGCACGGCGCCGTCCGGCTCGACGCGCAGCGCGGCGGTGTCGTAGCCGAGCGTCATCTCCAGGTTGCGGCTGCCCAGCGACTGGGGGCCGTAGGCGGAGTGCTCGACCGCGCAGGCGACGCCGACGCCCCGCAGCCGGCCGCGGGCGCGCGCCCGCTCGTCCTCGGCGCGGGTGGCCTGCCAGTCGATCGCCTGCTCGAGCAGGTCGAGCGAGCCGACGTAGTCGCCCGACTCGAACACGAGCCCGGCCGCCGTCTCGTACGGGAACTCGCGCACCATGTTGCGCCGGCGGATCTCGACCCTGTCGATCCCGAGGCGGGCGGCGAGGTCGTCCATCAGCCGCTCCATCGTGAGGCAGGCCATCACGCGACCCACCCCGCGGTAGGGGCCCATCGGCGCCTTGTTCGTGATGACGGCGTGCACGCGCGCCTCGTAGGCGGCCACGTCGTAGGGGCCGCAGACGTTCTCCGACGCCTGACCGGAGTCGAGTCCGGCGCCGAACGGCCACGGCGCGTAGGCGCCGTTCGACGCGTAGATGTCCACCGAGACCGCGAGGACCTTGCCGTCCCCGCTCGCAGCGGCGCGCGCGCGGTGGATCTGCTCGCGCCCGTGCACGGTCGTCATCAGGTCCTCGGCCCGGTCGCTCACCCACTTCAGGGGGCGGCCGAGCAGGCGCGAGGCGGCGGCCAGCGCCACCTCCTCCTGGTAGACGACGCACTTGGGGCCGAACCCGCCTCCGACGTCGGGCGAGACGACGCGGATCCGCGTCTCCGGCAGGCCGAGGAAGCGGGACAGCCCGGTGCGGACCAGGTGCGGCGTCTGGCTCGACAGCCACACGGTGAGCCGGCCGTCGCGGCCGGCGTCGGCGATCACCACGCGCCCCTCCATCGCGACGGCGCCGTAGCGCTGCTGCCGGAGCTCGAGTTCGACGACCGTGTCGGCGGCCTCGAAGGCGGCGTCGACGTCGCCGGTTCGCATCTCGAAGCTGTTGAACAGGTTCTCCGGGATCGTCTCGTGGATGGCGACCGCGCCCTCGGCGAGTGCATCCTCGATGGACACCACCGCGGGCAGCGGCTCATAGTCGACAGCGACGAGCTCGGCGGCGTCCTCGGCGGCGTAGCGGCTGTCGGCGACCACCAGAGCGATAGGCTCGCCGACCATGCGCACCTTGGAGTCGGCAAGCACGGCCGTGTCGCACTCACGGTAGCCGGGGGTTCCGTTGCGAGCCCGCATCGCGGTGACCCGTCCGGCCAGGTCGGCGGCGGTGATCACGGCGACCACCCCCGGCACCCCCCGCGCCGCGGCGACGTCGACGGAGCGCAGGCGGGCGTGCGGCTGGCTGCTGCGGACGAAGCCGACGTGGAGCAGCCCGGGCCGCTCGATGTCGTCGACGTAGGTTCCGGCACCGGTGAGGAAGCGCGGATCCTCGCGGCGAAGCACCCTGGCGCCGACCATTCGTGGCACGCTGCCCGCAGCCGACGGCTCGGCGCTATTCGACCCGCGACTCAAGGCCTCCCGAACCTACCACCGGCGGGCGGGGGGAAAACCCTGAGCAGGGCGGTGGTTCGCCGCGGCTTGGTCGTTAATATCACTTTGCGCATGGCCGCTGCGTCGCAGCCCAGAAGCGCGATGGCGAAAATCGAGAACGTCCCGCTCGCGGAGCGGGCGCGTGGGCTCATCCTTCAGGCGATTCTCGACAAGCGCTTCAATCAGCGCCTGCCGTCCGAGGAGGCGCTGGCGGAGATGCTGAACGTCAGCCGGACGACGGTCAGGACCGCGCTGCAGGGCCTCGAGCAGGACGGGATCATCACGCGCAAGCGGGCGGTCGGGACGACCATCAACGAGCACGTGCGGCCCATGAGCCTCGCCCTGCACCGGATGGTGGGGTTCGACGGCCTCCTGCGCGAGAAGGGCCACGAGGTGGAGGTCGACGTCAGCTGGCGGCGCGGCCCTGCGGGCCCGGCGGCCGTGGAGGGGCTGGGGGTCGACTTCGACCAGGACTCGCTGATCGCCGAGAAGTCCTACGTGGCCGACGGCTCCCTCGCGATCTACATCCGCGACGTCGTGCCGTGGACGAACCTCCGCGACAGCGAGTTCGAGGGGGAGGTGCCTGCCTCGATCTTCGAGTTCTCCGCCCAGGAGTGGAACGAGCGCGTGGACCATGCCGTCGCCGAGATACTCCCGATGGTGCGCAAGGGGCCGGACACGACGAAGCTCGAGGTCGGGGACGATCCCTTCACGCGCCTGCACGAGCGGCACTACAACTCGCGCGGAGAGCTGCTGGCGGTTTCGATCATCGACGTCGACAACCGCTTCTTCCACTTCGAGGTCTTCAGGCGGCGGTAACCGGATGGCGCCCTCGCCGAGAGCGCTCCAGGACGAGCTCGCGGCGCGCTCGTACCTGGCCGACCGCGGGCTTGCAACCGTGGTCTCGATCTGCCTGGCGCTCCGCAAGCCGCTGCTGCTCGAGGGCGAGGCCGGCGTCGGCAAGACCGAGCTGGCCAAGACCCTTGCCGACGTGCTGGGCGCCCGGCTGATCCGCCTGCAGTGCTACGAGGGGATCGACATCGCGCACGCCGTCTACGACTGGAACTACGCCCGTCAGATGCTCTACATTCGCACGCTCGAGGCCGCGGCCGCGGCGGAGCCGGGCAACGTCGACGAGCTCTTCGGCCCGCGCTTCCTGGTCCGCAGGCCGCTGCTCGACGCGATCGACAACGACGACCCGGTCGCTCCCGTCCTGCTGATCGACGAGATCGACCGCGCCGACGACGAGTTCGAGGCCTTCCTGCTCGAGCTGCTCTCGGACTTCCAGGTGACGATCCCCGAGCTGGGCACCATCCGCGCGGGCGAGCCGCCCGTGGTCGTGATCACCTCCAATCGCACCCGTGAGCTTCACGACGCGCTCAAGCGCCGCTGCCTCTATCACTGGATCGACCACCCCGATCCCGCCCGCGAGACCGAGATCGTGCTCGCGCGCGTCGGCGCGGCCCCGAAGCGCCTCGCGCGCGACGCCACGTCCTTCGTCGCGCGCCTGCGCGGGCTCGAGCTGACGAAGCCGCCGGGAACCGCCGAGACGATCGACTGGGTCGCCTCGCTGGTGGCGCTCGAGCACGAGGAGCTGGACGCCGACGCGGTGGACTCGACCCTCGGCGCCGTGCTCAAGTACGACGAGGACCTCAAGCGGACGCGCTCGGCGGGCATCGAGGAGCTCCTGCGCGATGTCCGGCCATGAGGTGGAGGGCGCCCGTGCGGCGGCCGCCGCCGTCGTGGCCTTCGCCGGCGCGCTGCGAGCGCGCGGCCTGCCTGTCGGCGTCGCGCGGGTCGAGCTGGCGGTGCAGTCGCTCGCGAGCGTCGACGCCGGCGACCGAGAGCAGGCCTACTGGGCGCTTCGCTGCGCGCTGACCTCGCACGCCGACGAGACCGCGGTCTTCGACGCGGTGTTCGCGGCCCTCTGGGACGACGAGCTGCAGGCGCTCGCTGTGCCGGCCGCGACGGCGCCCGCGCCTGGCGAGCCGGGGCAGGGGAGCCCGGGCGGCCGGAGCGCCCTGCCGTCGTCCGGCGAGGCCCCGGGCGAGGACTCCGAGGCGGATGAGGAGGAGGCCGCGAGCGCCGGTGTGCGCTGGTCCGCTGTCGACCGCCTGCGCGAGCTCGACTTCCGCGCCTACGAGGCCGATGAGCTCGCGCGCGCATCACGGCTGATCGTCGAGCTCGCGCGGATGCTGCCGCGGCGGCGCTCCCGCCGGCTTCGGCCCGCCCACGCGGGTCCGTATCTCGACCGCCGCGCGACCCTGCGCCGCGCGATGCGCACCGAGGGCCATCCGGTGCAGCTCGCCTGGCGCAGGGCCCAGTCGCAGCCGCGGAAGCTCGTGTTCGCGATCGACATCTCGGGTTCCATGGAGCCCTACGCGCGGCCGCTCCTCATGTTCCTGCACGCGGCTCGCCAGGCCTCCCGCAACGTCGAGGCGTTCGCCTTCGGCACGCGGCTCACGCGGCTCACGGACGACCTCGGCGGGCGCCGGCCCGACGCGGTGCTGGAGCGGGTCTCGCGGGCGGTCCCCGACTGGGCCGGCGGCACCCGGATCGGGGAGAACCTGAAACGGCTGAACGACGTCTGGGGCAGGCGGGGGGTGACCCGCGGCGCGGTCGTGGTGATCGTCTCCGACGGCTGGGAGCGCGGTGACCTCGAGCTGCTGCGCAGTCAGATGGAGCGGATCGAGGGCAAGGCGCACACGACGATCTGGGTCAACCCGCTCGCCGGCGACCCGGACTACGAGCCGCTTGCAGCCGGGATGGCGACGGCTTTGCCATACGTCGACGTCTTCCTGCCGGGGCACAACCTGCGCGGCCTCGAGGCGCTCGCCGAGGTCCTGGCCGACGCGCCCGCCGGACGCCGGCGCCGGGGGCGGGCGCCGCGGGGCGGGAAAAGCCCGCACGGCCTTAGGCCTAACCCGCAACCCGCCGCCCTGCCGGCGGGGGAACGCGCCCGTGGTCTAAGGTATGACGATTGATTTCGTGGCTGGCCAGTCCCGCCGGCCGGAGGAGATATGAAGCTCGAGAACAGTTTCACGGTCGCCGCCCCGATCTCCGAGACCTGGGAGACGCTGCTCGACATCGAGCGAGTCGCCAAGTGCCTGCCCGGAGCGCAGATCGAGCCGGGCGAGGAGGAGGGCGTCTACCGCGGCGCGATGAAGGTCAGGCTCGGCCCGATGACCGTCGACTACCGCGGCACGGCGCGACTCCAGGACGTCGACGAGGACACGTACACGGCCTCGATCGCGGTCCAGGCGCGGGAGGCCAAGGGACAGGGAACGGCAGCCGCCGTGATTCGCAACCAGCTCGAGTCGCAGAACGGCGGCACGCGCGTCGTGGCGGTCACGGACCTCAAGATCACCGGGCGCCAGGCGCAGTTCGGGCGGGGGATCATGGAGGACGTGGCGAGCACGATGATGGGCGAGTTCGCCAAGCGCCTCGAATCCGAGATCAACTCCGGCGGTGCCGCAACCGCATCGGCGACCCCCGCGACAGGCGATGCCACCGCGACGCCGGCGGAGCCCCCCGCAGATGAGGTGCGGGACGACGGGCGGGCGGACGAGCCCGAGGCGCTCGACCTCGGGAACGTGCTCGCGCGCACGCCGATGATCCGCTACGCGGGCATGGCAGGCGCGGCGCTACTGGTGCTGCTGGCGCTCGTGATGCTCCTGCGCGGGCGCAAGCGCCCGTTCACCGTGAACGTGAACCTCCGCCGGTGAAGCCACCGAGGTTTGCGTACCACGACCCGCGGGGCGTCGACGAGGCGCTCGCCCTGCTGGCCGAGCACGGTGACGAGGGCAAGGTGCTCGCCGGCGGTCAGAGCCTCGTGCCGCTGCTCAACTTCCGCCTCGCCCATCCGGATCACCTGATCGACCTGAACCGGATTGGCGCCCTCGCCGGGATCCGTCGGGCGGACGGCAAGCTCCGGATCAAGGCCATGACGCGCCAGTCGACGCTCGAGGCGTCGGCGCTGGTGCGCGAGAACTGGCCGCTGATCACCGACGCGCTCGGCTTCGTCGCGCACGCCCAGATCCGCAACCGCGGCACCGTCGGCGGCTCCGTCGCGCACGCCGACCCGGCGGCCGAACTGCCCGTCGTGTTCACGGTCCTGGACGCCAGCGTTCGGGTCGCCTCGACGCGTGGCGAGCGCACGATCGCCTCGTCCGACCTCTTCGTGACCCACCTGACGACGACGATCGAGCCCGACGAGATGCTGGTCGAGATCGAGGTGCCGCCCGTGGCGCCCGGGACCGGCCACGCCTTCACCGAGTTCGCCCGCCGCCACGGCGACTTCGCGCTCGGGGGCGCCGCCGCCCTCGTCACCGTCGACGAGGAGGGGGTCTGCCGGCGTGCCGCGGTCGGCCTGCTGGCCGCGGCGCCGACGCCGGTCCGGGCGCCCGAGGCCGAGCAGATGCTGGTCGGCGAGCGTATTGACGAGGCGGCTGCGGCGCGGGCCGCCAAGCGCGCCGTCGCGGACATCCAGCCGACGGGCGACATCCATGGATCGGCGGAGTACCGCAAGGACCTCGTGGAGGTGATGGCGCGGCGGGCGATCGTCGCCGCGGTCGAGCGCGCCGGCAACGGCGCCGGAGCGAGAGGAGGCTGAGGTGGAGCGACGGACGATCGCGGTGGAGATCAACGGCGAAACGTACTCGGCCGACGTCGAGCCGCGCCTGCTGCTCTCCGACTTCATCCGCCACGAGGCCGGCCTCACGGGCACCCACGTTGGCTGCGAGCACGGCGTGTGCGGCGCCTGCACCGTTCAGCTGGACGGCGATCCCGTGCGCTCCTGCCTGCTGTTCGCGGTGCAGGCCGACGGCCGCTCGCTCCGCACGGTGGAGGGGATGACCGACGGGCTCGAGGAGGGGGAGCTCCATCCGCTCCAGCAGGCGTTCCACGAGAAGCACGGGTTGCAGTGCGGCTTCTGCACCCCGGGGTTCCTGATGTCGCTGGAGCCTGTGCTGCTCGAGGAGGGTGAACTCAGCGATCGCCAGCTCCGCGAGGCGCTGGCCGGAAACCTCTGCCGGTGCACCGGCTACCAGAACATCGTCGAGGCGGTCAAGCTCGCCCGCGAGCGCGTGCGCGAGCCGGCCGCGAGCTCGCCCGGCGAGTGACAAACAGGAAGGACTCCAGCTTGAAGCTCGTCGACCTGACCCAGACATTCTCGATCCACACGCCCGGTTGGGTCGGCTACCCGTCGCCGAAGCTGTCGTACTTCCAGCGTCACGCGACACACGGCATCGTCAGCCAGATGCTGGAGCTGCCGCTTCACTCCGGCACCCACTTCGACGCCGAGTTCCACATCATCTCCGGCGGCAAGGACATGCGCTCGGTCCCGCTCGACGTGCTCTGCCGCGACGGCGTGATCGTCGACATCTCGGACGAGATGGAGGACTTCGCGGTGATCAAGCCGCGGATGATCACCGAGCGCGCGGAGGTCAAGAAGGGCGACATCCTCATCTACCACACCGGCTATCACCGCTACTACAACGGCTCGCCCGAGGAGGACGAGGAGCGCTACTTCCTCCGCCATCCGGGCGGCGACCGCGAGTTCGCCGAGTGGGTGGTCGAGATGGAGCTCGCCTGGACGGGCTTCGACTGCGCGTCCGGGGACCATCCGATGAACACGTCGATCCGCTACAAGCGACCCGACGCGCGCGCCACCTACGAGCGGCAGATGGGTGGGGACGTCAGCGACTTCTTCCCCGAGGACGACCTGTTCGTCATGCACCGGGTGCCCTTCGGGAACGGGATCACGCATGTCGAGAACATGGGCGGTGACGTCGAGCAGGCGCTCGGCCGCCGCTGCCTGATCGGGGCGTTCCCGATCCCGATCGAGGGTGGCGAGGCGTCGCCGTGCCGCCTCGTCGCGTTCCTCGACGAATGACGGCGGGCGCGCGCTCCGCCGCAACAGGCAGCCTCGACGCGCTGCCGAGCGAGCAGCCGTTCGAGGGGGTGACGCGCCGGGCCCTGACGACCTCGCGGCTGACGGTCGCGAGCTACGACTTCGAGCCGGGGGCGACGTTTCCGCTCCATTCCCACACGCAGGAGCAGTGGACCCTGGTCGAGCAGGGCTCGATCGAGATGACGATCGGCGGCCGGGCCGCGCCCATGGGCGTGGGGGAGTGGTCGCTGGTCGATCCCGGCGTCGAGCACGGGATCACCGCCGGCGAGGAGGGCGCGCGTGTGCTGGCGATCGTCGCCCCGCCGCGCGCCTCGGCCGACGAGTACGAGCTCGTGGACGACCCCGGGCCGGACCGGTGACCGCGCCGCTGCGCGAGGTCGTCGTGGTCCCCGGCGCCGGCGAGGGGCCCCAGCTGGGCATCGTGACCGGCGAGGGGAGCGCACGCGCCGTGATCTGGCCGGGGATGGGAGCTCGGCTGCGGTCGCTGCACCGGATCTCGCTCGGCGGCGACGCCCGGACGATCGAGCTGAGGCACCCCTCCGATGCCGTCTACTACGTGATCTCCGGCGACGGCACCGCGGTCGATCGCACGACGGGTGAGCGCAATGCCCTGGCCGAGGGCTCGATGGTGCACGTGGACGCAGGGACGCGGTACGAGCTCGCCGCGGGCGGCGACGGGATGGAGCTGGTCGGTGGGCCGTGTCCGGCGGACGCAAGCCTCTACGAGGGGACCGGTGACTGACGTGGCTGTGCGCGTGTTCCACCGCGACCAGCCCGACAAGCTGATGCCGATGATCGCCAGCGACGCGCGCCTCGTCGTCTGGCCGGGCGTCGGCGCCGACCGGGCGAACATGAACTACGTCCGGATGCAGCCGGGCGAGGCGAACGTCCCGCACGTCCACGAGAGCTCGGAGGACACGATCTTCGTGATGGAGGGGAAGGGGACGATCGCCGACCTCGACAACGGCGCCGAGCACGAGTTCGAGGCCGGGCAGGTGATCCACGTGCCGGCGGGGATCCGGCACCAGGTACGCGGCGATCGCGGCGCCGAGATCGTCAGCGTCGGGGGCCCATGCCCTGCCGACTTCGCCCTGCTCCGCGCCGCCGGCCTCTGGTCGGGCGAGAGCTGAGGGAGGAGCCTGGATGGCGCGCCCGATCGCGATCGGCCTCGCCCAGGTGACGGGGGACCCGTACGCGCCGGAGCCCAACCTCCGGATGACGGTGGCGGCCGCCGAGGAGCTCTTCGACCGCGGCGCGAAGCTCGTCGTGCTCCCGGAGCTCGTGGTACCGGGCTATTCCGCCGACCGCGAGGCCCTGCTGGGCGTGGCCGAGCCCCTCGACGGCCCCGCGGTGTCGGCCTGGACCGAGTTGGCGCGCCGTCGCGACGGCTGGGTCGTGGGGGGCCTGTGCGAGCGCGACGGCGACGCGCTGTACAACACCGCGGTCCTCGTCGGACCCGGCGGAGTGGAGCTCCACTACCGCAAGCTGCATCTTTTCCGCGAGGAGAAGCTCGGGTTCGAGCCGGGCGACCTCGGCCTGCCGGTGGCCGATCTGCCGTTCGGCAAGGTCGGGGTGTGCATCTGCTACGACCTCAGGTTCGTCGAGACGATGCGGATACTCGCGCTCGAGGGGGCCGAGATCGTGTGCGTCCCGACCGCCTGGATCAGCGGCTTCGACGCCGAGAAGTGGGACTCCGCCGGGCTCGCACCGCAGGCGGGCGGGGCGATCCTCCAGGCGAACCTCAATCAGGTCTTCGTCGCCTGCGCCTCCCAGGCGGGCCCGCGCGGCGGGTGGGAGATGCTCGGCTCCTCCGTCCTGGTCGACCCGCGCGGCAAGCTCGCCCTGGGGCCGCTTCCGGGCGAGGCGGACGAGCTCGCGGTCGCCGAGGTCGACCTCGACGATGTGATCGCGGCGCAGAGCCGCGACGAGCTGATCACCCCGCGGATGGACCGCCGCACCGACGTCTACGGCCTATCGGTCGGCGAGCGGGTGCTGTGACGGCCGCCGCGAGGCGCGGCTTCAGAGGGCCCCGGGCTGGGCCGTCGCCAGCCTCGAGGCGCCCTCGAGCTTGATCTGCACGGCGCCCTTCGGCCGGCGTCGCTCCCAGCCGGCGCCGCGGAGCGAAGCCACGAGCTCGGCGTTCTGCGGCGTCCAGGTCTCGCCGGCGGCGAAGGCGGTGACCTCCCACACGACTGGCGGGTCCAGCGGGCGGGCGTTCTCGACGAACTCGGCCGGGACCGTCTTGCCGGGCACGAGCGCCGGGCCGACCCCGGCGGCCGCGAGCCGCGCGGCGGCCTCGACCTGGGCGGTGTAGGCCACCCCGTTGGGTTCGAGGCTGGTCCGCTCGAACACCCACCCGGCGAGCTCGGCGAGGCCGTGACCCGGCTCGAACAGGACCCAGTCGCGCCCGGCGAGCAGGCGCAGGTCGACCTTCGGCGACGCCAGGAGCGGGTCGGAGCGCGGCAGGACGGCGACGAACTGGTCCCAGCCCAGCCGCTCGACGGGGCCGGCCCAGGCGAGTGGCCGCGGGGCGATCCCGAGGTCGCTCTCGCCCTCGAGCACCGAGCGGCCGGCCAGCTCGCGGTGGGCGTACTCGTTCAGGTGGACGGTCATCCCGGGGTGGGTGGTCCGCCACCTGCGGATGGCCGACGGAAGCTGCGAGACGGCGAGCGATCGCACGGTCGCGACGCGAAGCTCCGCGACTCCGTGCTCGAGCGTCGCGCGGGCGGCGTCGGCCGCGCGCCGCGCCCCCGTGAGGGCCGCACGAGCCTCGGCGACGAACGCGCGCCCGGCGGCCGTGGGGCGTACCGGCCGCGGCGGTCGCTCGAACAGCCGGCCCCCCAGCTCCTGCTCGAGCGCTCGGATCTGCTGGGAGAGCGACGGCTGCGAGACGTGCATCCGCCGCGCGGCCTCGGTGAACGAACCCGTGTCGGCGACTGCCAGCACGTAGGTGAGCTGACGCAGTGTCATGGTCGCCGCCGTGCGTCGGCGCGGGGCGCACCGGCCATAGACAGAGCCTATCGCGGGCGGCGAAACGCGTCTTTGACGTCTCCTCTCGCTCACCTAGGCTAGGGCGCGCCACCGCCCGAGGAGGGAGCCGCTTTGCCCAAGCTCATTGACCTCACCATGCCGTTTTCGCCGCGGACGATTCCGGTTCCGGGGCATCCGCAACCGCATTTCGAGCCGCTGCACGAGATCGAGCGCGACGGGGTCCGGAACACGGTCATGAAGATCTCGCTGCACACCGGGACGCATATCGACGCCCCCTCTCACTTCATCGCCGACGGCAAGGCGATCGACGAGCTCGCGATTGACCGCTTCCACCGCCCCGGCGTCCGGCTCGACCTCACCGCCGCCGCCCCCGGCGAGCCGATCACGCTGCGCCGGCTCGAGGACGCCGGCTTCGACGCCGCGACGGCGCGCGACTCGATCCTGCTGCTTGCGAGCGGCTGGAGCGATCGCTCCTGGACCACGCCGGATCTCTACGGCGACAACCCATTCCTCGCGGAGGATGCCGCCACCGCCGTGGCCGAGGCCGGCCCGTCCGCCCTCGGGCTCGACTTCGCCGTAGACGAGCAGCGGCCCTGGCCGAACCACACGATCCTGCTGGGCGCCGAGGTGCCGCTGATCGAGAACCTGATGGGCTTGCCGCAGCTGCCGGCCGACGACTTCGAGGTGATCGCGTTCCCGCTGCGGCTCGTCGGCGAGAGCGGCGGTCCCGCGCGGGTCGTCGCCTCGCTCGGACGATGAGGATCTCGCGCGTCAACCACCTCGGTGTGATCGTCGGCGACATGGACGCCGCGATCGAGGGATTTCGCGAGAAGCTCGGGCTCCCGCTCGCGAAGACCGAGGTCTACGCCGGCGTCCTCGACATCGCCTTCCTGCCCTGCGGCGACACCCAGGTCGAGCTGATCTCCCC
>Ga0190271_10000357_pt1 | contig 22828 bp, 53 predicted proteins | sample Popmic356T_FD_133747 | JGI IMG/M metagenome (GOLD analysis project Ga0190271, IMG submission 133747) | Populus adjacent soil microbial communities from riparian zone of Weber River, Utah, USA - 356 T | ecosystem: Environmental > Terrestrial > Soil > Riparian zone | place: USA: Utah | collected...
GGGGAGGGACGTCGTATACATCCGGAGGTTTGGGGGACGAGGGTCGAGGGGGTGGTCCCCCTGGGTTCAGAGGGCTTCGATCGTCGCTCGTCGGTGCTGCTTAGTGAGTGCTGCGATCGTGTCATTGACTGACCAGAACCCTGCGTCACGGAGCGCGCGACTGCGGGCCTGCTGTGACCGGGCAGTGTTGCATGGCATACACGATGCGGTCAGGTTCTCGGGTCGGTTGTCGTCGCCGTATCCGTTGATGTGGTCGGGGATCAGGATGTTCGGCGTACCCTTTGGTCCCCACTCGATGGCGTTACCGCACCATGTGCATGGGTGTGAGCCTGGTCCGATGGTGTCGTACAGTACCTTGCGGTGTACGTACACGTTGCCGTTGCGCATGGCGAGTGGGTGCTTGGGGTCGTGCGTCTGTCGGTATCGTCTGCCGTGGCTTACGGTGACGCCGGCCTTGTGGGCTACTGCTTCAGTAGATCCGTGCCGGTACTGTCTGTGGTAGTGCATGGGGCAGAGGGCGGCCTTTGCACTGCGTGCCAGCTTGGCGCATCCGGTGATGGTGCAGGTAGGATTGGGCATATCGAACTCCTTAGATAGTTCGGTCGCACCCCGGGTCTGTTAGCGCAGATGCCGGGGCTTACTGTGTGTAGTTATTCGAGTGAGCCTGACTTGCGCACTATGGGTGCGTAGATGCGGTCCCTCTTTTTGCTATTGCATTCACGGTTTGTCTTCGATGCGCTGCTCGGCAATTCGACAGCGCATCTTCACCGCCTCGGTTCAAGCTCACGACGTGATCTATCACGAAGGACTTCGGGTCGGTGTAGGGAGCGTCGTAAAGGATCACGCCACCACAGATGTGACAGGCGGGCTTACCGCGCTTGATGATCGCGCGCATCCGCATCTGGTTCTGAATGTTGCGCTTGACCATTCACGTCACTCCATGCATAGGTCGTGTTCGCGTGTCCGGTCGTACCATCCGTTGCAGCATTCAACGCTCATGTCGCGGTCGTAGCTGGTCCCGCATTCAGCACAGGTCCATGGTTCATTCGCGTCCACGGTCGCGTGCGCAAGACTCCTCGCAGGCGAGCATGGCGCTGACTGAGGTGTATTCGGATGTACAGAATTCACAGCGATACTGTTCAGCCATCAGTCGACTTCTTCTACGTGCACACTTACAACGCCTTCTGTGTTGGCTTCACCGTTTGGGTCGATGGCGGCGAATGCGAAGAGATAGGCGTCTGCGATGGTGCGTCGTTCTACTGTGTAGGTGACTTGGTATCGCATTAGTCGCCGGCTTCCCGTGTCTCGAGGATGTGGTCGCCCTCGTCGAATGGTGGGCGTGTCCAGACGGGGCGGAATAGCAGGCGCCCGGATGTGACCACGTTGACGTCTTCGTGGATTTGTTCGATGAGGTCAGTCATCGTCGTCCTCCGTGTAGTAGGGGACCATTGCAGCAGTGTCGGCCTTGATGTAGTCGCGTCCTTGTTCAACTAACCCGCGTGTCATGAATTCGCGTTGATTTTGTGCGGTGAGGATTTCGAGTTCGTCGTACCGCATCGTTTCCGGGTCGGTGGTCATCGCGAAGACAACCCATGCGGTAACGGGCCACCTGTCACCGTCGCCCGTTGTTTCCTCAGCTAACAGGTCAGCTAACGCTTCCTCGAACTCATCACGGCGCGACATCACTGCTCCCTAAAGCCAAAGGACTGCTGCGGTGTTGATCAGCAGGTGGATGGTGTTGTCCGCGATGATCATGAGCCAGACGGCTAACCATGGTGGTGTGCCGTTGGGGTAGCCGGCGTTTGCTTTGGCTTCGTCCCATGTGGGACGGTGTGACCGTGGCGCGAACTGGTTCTTAAACCACATGACGTGTCGGGCTAGCCGGTAGCGGTCGATGATGATGTGCGTACCGGCGATTACCGCGAGAGCCACCGGGGACTGTGTGACGAAAAGGTAGGGCAGCGTGTAGGTGAGACCGTGCACAATGGCGGGCGCCCAGCGTTCGGTCTTCTGGGTCGCCATCCAATGCGTTTGGATCAGGTAGTCGCCAACCAGGTGGGCGAGAACTACACCAAGGGCGATCACTGCTGCTCCCTAGACAAGGCGTAGGTCAGTGAGCTCACCGTCACGTGTGACATAAGTGAGCCCACCGCGGCGACCGGATGAACCGTTCGCCAACCACAAAGATCCGCCGTCATAGGCGGGCGACGCGATTACGGTCCTGTTCGCTGTGGAGCGAATAGACCACTCGTGCGTGTGACCGTGAACCAGGAACTGCGCAGCGGACACGTTAGTGCCGTTGAGCGCCTGGTTAGCTATCCAGTCCATTGCTTTATCGCGTCGCCACTGGTGCCCATGAGCGACAGTGAACACAGATGATCCGACCGGCACCGTCATGTATGACTGGTCCTTGGGGGGAACCCTGACCTTGACATGCCCGAAGGCTGAAATATTCAGCTTCAACGCATCGTCTATCGCGATTGCCTGTTCGGTGGCGTGCCCGTCATCTGATCTTGTCTCTTGGAAGCGTTGCGCTTGGTCATGGTTGCCGTTGACAACGTCCAGGAGAAGTTCGTCGGTGAGCGGCGCGAACCGTTCTACCGTGTGGAGCATAAGGCGCCGAAAGAGGCGCATCTGCTCGGTGATTGTCAGCTCGGTGCGCCACATGTTGCGGCCGTTCTGGCTGACGTTGCCTTCGATGCAGTCACCGGGGAAGGTGACGTGGATGAGGCCGATGCTGCGGCGTTTGCGGAGCGCCTTGTATTCGGCTACCGCAATGTCGATTGAATCGAGGAACCGGGCTACTGTGCCTTCGGTTCCGTCTCCATCGACCTTCCCAATCTGCAAGTCGGAGGCCTGGAACGTGAACGCTGCGGGTCCGCCCTCTTGGGGCTTGTGGGCTTTGTGCCGGCTTACGAGCTTCGAGAAGTCTTCGTCGCGCTCAGCACGCATGGGCTCGAGGTTGAATCGGTAGGACGACAGCCAGCGTTCGTCGTACGTCTGCCACTTCGAGATCCGGGGTGCGCCAACGATCCGAACTTCTTCTGGGTTGTACCCGAAGAGCTCGAGGATGTCGGTGTGTGACTTGGGAGCTTCCGCCATGGGGCCGGTCTGGATGAACCCGGACTGCCCGTCGAACTCTGTTCGGGGGCGGTACTGGGTTTCCTTCGCGGTGGGCTGCTCTAGATGCTTGTTGAGTGCATCACCGAGTGAACCCATTTGCGCGCCTCCATGCGGTTACAGCGTCTTTGCCGACTCGGGCGCCGTTTGCTTTGACGATGGCGGTGAATGCGGTGTGGGTGATTGCGGGGTCTGGTGCTGCTTGGAGGAGTACCGCACGGTCTTCGTCGTTGAGGCCGTTGATCCAGAGGTCGATGCCTTTGGGTGGTGTGGCGGTTGCGGCTTTGAAGTCTTCTGCGAGACCCACGGTTTTCCTCCTCTGAATACGAAAATGCCCCGTTGGCGGCCACGGGGCAACAGCACGTATTCAGTTATGAAGGCGGCAGCTTTGCTTGGCGTTCACCTGGCGGGCCACTGCATGAAACCGCTCAGCCGTTTTACTACGACCCGGGATGGCAACGGCAAACGTCATCCGGGAAGTTTTGTTGGCCCGGTGTCTTCCACGGTTGCCGAGTGTGAGTCGACGGTTGCGGGCCTGAGCCAGAAATGACGAAAGCCCCGAACTGGTTAGGTCCGGGGCTTTCGTGAAGTGGTTGCGGCTGAAAGTTTCGACAACACTCCCGCGCACTTCTTTATATCACGAAGTGAGGTCCGCGCGCTACTGAACCGTTGTTGCGTGTCGTGAACATCGCGGCGACTTTCTCCTCTTCCGTTTTCGGGCGCGTGTACTCGTATGCCATGTGATCGGCGGGACCGAACTGGGCGATAACCGAGGCGACGTGTTCTCGGATCTCGGCGGCGTCAACGAACCATTCCCGACCGTGCGCCAGGTGGTCATTGAACCGTTTCTGCATCTGGCGTTCAACCTCCGGCGTCCCCGGGTGCGCTGCGAGTAGGGACGCGTTCGGTGGGTATGCTCGCATCCGTTTCTTGACGTCCTTCGCGTAACCGATCTTGATTCGGTCACCGATAAGGATGTAGTACACCCACCCTGGTTCGATCGGGTTGCGCTTGAACCCGTCCGCGCCGTGTTCCTGGCGGTGCTTCATCCGGTCGACTGCCGAAATCTCGGGAGCGTTGTAGATCCTGCCGAGTTCCGTCATCGTTTCCCATGCGCATTGGAAGCACACGTATCGTTCGCCGATGAGGATCTTCTCGTTGACCTCTCGCGTGCAGATGGCGCATTTCGGTGTGCGCTTCATGGCCGAAGCGGACACGCGGTTGCTGCGGCGGCTGGTCACACGACCCCCATCTCTCGGAGCGCGTCCTCGTCGACAGTGGCGCCGACGTGGTAGCCGAGCTCGAGGAGTTGCTTATCCCCGGCCCACTGTCGTCCGCAGCACTGGCAGTCGGCCTGGGGCTGGTTCCCACGCCAGTAGAACGCTCGCAACGCTGGTACGCCGCCGCCTTCGAGGTTCAGGTACCGGTTCTCACCGCACGACGGGCATGCACCGACGATGGGTTTGATGATGGGCGGGTCGAACGTCTCCCAGATTTCATCGGCCCAGCGGACGAACTTGCCCTTGATCCGCAGGTAGGTGAGTTCATCCAGGCCGGCGGACCGCCACTTCACCTCAACGAGGTCGTGCAGATCACGGACCGACTGACGGAGATCCTTGACGGGACGCCCACCAAGCTCGAGAATCCATGCGCGTGTCTGCTCATCGATGCCCTGGTACATGTCGAAGGCGCGAGGGTCGATGAGGTTGCGTGCGTTGTCGGCGGATCTACCCGAAGACGTGGCGCCCGTGGATGCGTGGATCGCTTCGGCGAGCATCTGCAGGAGTGGGGGGTATTCGACTGATCGGTAGGAATCTCCTGGTTCGATTGGCGCGATCGTGTCCGACCATGTTGAGGTCAGCCGGTCTACTGCGTGCTGCGCTTCGAACCCGCCTGTCTGCTCGGGGTGGTAGGTGGCTGCAACTTTCTCGGTGGCGCCCATCAGCGGTTCTCCTTCTTCATTCGGTTACAGCACAATTTGGATCCAGCGACCGCCAGCTCTAGGAGATCAGTCACGGGTATCACCGCCCTCCACAGTCGGGAACAGGGCGAGGACGGAGCGCGCGTTCGACAAGTACCATGCGTCCGTGTCGGGGTACTCACCCCAGCGGGCCTGATACCGACCTTCGAGAACGTCGTCTCCCTGCATTGTCTGAGCAAGGGTTTCGACGCTTGGCCGTTCCCGGAGTCGCTGCACTTCCTTCTCGAGGTCGTCCGCAAGGTCCAGGAGCGCTTCGAGATCCGTACGGGGCATCATGCCGATCGTTGCGTTCAGGCGGGCGCGGATCGCAACCCGATCAACCTCAGACATCAGGGTTCTCTCGCTTCCAACTCATCGGGCACTCTTCCTTGCTGCAGTGCCCCCACTTGAACCCGGACCAATGGCCGTTACCGTCGGGGCAAATTCCTAGTTCGTCCCTCCACCAAGCGAGGGTGTGTGCGTGGTCCGGGGAACGCAGTTCTTCCACCCAGGACTCGATGATGTCCCGTTCGGTACGGCCGTCGAACATCGACCAGTCGCCGCGGATGGCTTGCGAATACTCGATCATCGCGTTCTGAAGATCTGCGGTCATTGATCCATCTCCTTCGGTTCGTTTCTGCAGGGAATCGCGCTCTTGCCGTACGGCCCGTAACAGACACCACAACGGTGCTCGGCTTCGTCGGGGGAAACGCGAGGGGCCGGTCCCGAAAGGACCGACCCCGTAACAAGCGAATGACCACCGAAGTAGCTACTCATCGCTGTTTCCTCACCATCTCGAAGTGGTGGAGAAGTTCCACGCCCATAGCGAGCGCTTCTGACTGGCTGATGTCGTAATCAGACAACACGAGCGCGATTGACTCTTCGGTGACCGGGAGCGTGCTCGCCATCAGAAGGGCTCGTCTCCGGAAGGGGCAGATGCAGCCCACGTGTCAGTTGCCGGCGCCTGCTGTGTCCGAATATCGTTCGACTGCGCCCTCGTCACCTGAGCGGTCGCATACCGGAGCGACGGACCGATCTCATCGATCTCGAGTTCGATCGACGTGCGCTTCTCGCCTTCCTTCGTCTCGTAGGAACGCTGCTTGAGGCGCCCGGTCGCGATGACCCGGCTGCCCTTCGTCATCGATCCAGCGACGTGCTCGGCGAACTCCCGCCACACGCTCGCCCGGAGGAACAACGCTTCGCCGTCCACATATTCGCCCTTGGTCTTGTCGAACGTTCGCGGGGTGGAAGCGATTGTGAAGTTCGCGACCGCCAACCCGTTCTGCGTGTATCGGAGTTCGGGATCCGCGGTGAGGTTGCCGACTACCGTGATGATTGTTTCGCCTGCCATTAGCTTGCCTTTCGTTCGTGTTTACGTGCCGCGTATGCGGCGATAGCTTGTTCCTGCTCCGGTGTGCCCTTGAACCGGCGGTCCAGTTCCGTGGCGACCATTGCGAGTTGCATCTGCCGGAACTCCGCATCACGCTCATCCGACTTACGTGCGAGCTCGAGCTTGTGCAACTCGTGTTCCCGTCGCATACGCCGGTCCTGTGGTGAACCGGGTCGTTCGGAGTCGTGCGGCCACCCGAACCGTTCCATCTCGACCTTCCGCGGGTCGGTGTTGCGGAGGAAGTTCGTGAACGCGTCATCCATTTCCCTGCTCCTGCCAAAGCGTGTAGGCGTGGTCGAGGATTTTGCGCGCAGCGGTCAGCCGAGGGCCGATCTTCAGGCTCATGTCGGCCTGAAGATCGGCGGCCAAGTGCATGAGTTCCGCTTCGGTCAGTTCGATCGTCACCACCGGAACTCACCCACAGGATGGAACCCAGCAGCAACCAACTGGTCGTCGTACACGGCCACTTCACGGGCGAACTCGACCGGATCCTTGTACGCCGCACACATCGCCTCCCAGTTGGTCGGTTTCGGCGCCGTACGCCCCCCCGTGAGCTCAGCAGGGGTCGTGTCGTTCGACGGGTTACGCGCCTCCTTCACCCTCCGCACCCCAGCCACAATGTGCGCCGGCGTCAACCAATCCGAAGTCGTTCTCCTGTGCTCCGTCACCGCCGCGATCGCATCCACAAACAGAAGATGCCCGAGAGTGTCAAACCACTCCTCGAGCACCAGGGCATCCACCTGACGGTTATCGCCCAACTGGATCTTCGCCAACACCTTCGCCATCTCCGACCTAGTCATCAGGCCGACTCCACATCCTCAGGCTTCAGGAGCTGCTGCGCGAGATCCATGGCGCGGTTCTCAATCTCGTGAGGCTGTTCGGCGTGGGCGATCGCAACGAGCAGATCGGCAATCTCCCGGTAACCGTCATTCACGCTCAACTTTTCCGGGTCAACAAGCAGAATCGATGCCGCCATGTGCAGGACCCGGTGATTCTTCGTCATCATCTTCAGATCTCCTTGGCTCGTTCTCGCGACACTTGACCCTTGCCACTGCAAAATTCGCAGGCGACATCACACGTCTCGCCTTCCCACCATTCGCGGTACCAACCGCGGCCGTCGCATTTAGCGCACTCGAGATTGTTCATTCTTCGATTCCAATCAGTTCAGTAGCCAACAACGGACGCCCCAACGACGCCGTCACAGCAGCACGCTGACCCGGCGTCGGCTTTTCCGGTCGCGCCCACTTCTTCGCATTCCCCAACCACACCCGGAACGCCTGATCCCAGTTCTTCTGAGACCGACCATTCGCCAACGCGTGAGCACGAAACTGCCCAACCTCATGAGCTAGGTCCACATTGTTCTCGACAGCGAATTTGATGTTCGCTTCAGATGGCGTCCAGTCCTTCGGCAAGCGCGAAGCGCGCCTATCTACGTCAGTAGATGTAGCTGTTTTAGTAGACGTAGTAGTAGGCACCCCTTGGGTCTGCTCTGCGTTTGGGGTAACCGAAGGGGTAAAGCCAGGGGTAAACGTTCGGGCAAAAGACTCGATCCCCGAAGCCTTAGCGTCGAGGATCGTCTGCACCTGCTTAGCCCCCCACGCGGGCAGCTCGGGCTGCCTATCGTGCAACTTCTGCACCTCGTAAGCGACAACCTCACGCAACCGCCCGGAAGCAATACCTGCATACGCGTTCCCCATCGACACCGACAACTTCGGCTGCTTCAAGATCCCGTCATGCTTGATGAACGACCGCACAAGAACCTCCTCAGTGTCGGCGTCAACCAGAACAAACCCGGCCTGCTCGAGCTCGAGGGCGTCCGTTTCAACGTCCTCAGCTAGCCTTCCCTCGGTCATCGCTGCAAGACGGCCCTCACGCCAGTCAGCCACGCCTGCATAGTTCAGGGTGGGGTGACTAAGGAGAAGCAGGTACAGGTGCTGGGCGCCCAGGTGAAGGCCCCGCCAGTCCGCATCGCCCCACATGTCCGTTCGGATGTTCGCTCTGTCACGCGGCACTCCGCATCACCACCCTGCCGGTCAGCATTGGACCGCGCCCCTCGTCGATGACTTCCATCCGAGTGTGATCAATATGGTGCTGGACGAAGTCGAGCTCTAGATGGCCAGCTCCAGCACGCGCGGACCCTAAACGCTCTCCTGCCCGCCTGCCGACTTCGTATTCGTGTTCGCCAATCTCGGCAGCCTCAGACTCGGTGTAAACAGAAACGTCGCTCCCGTCTATGTCGAGATCGATCTCATCTGCCCGGATCAGCTTCCAAACGATTCCGGCCATGTATGAGAACTCAGGATGGTCGCCGTACTGTTTCGCATTGGACATAGCCTTCGGGATAGCCATCTCGACGAGCCTGATTGGAACCCCAATCTCATGCCACCGGTACAGCGTCAGCTCGTAGTCCGCCGGCCGAGAGATGGCCGAGTCTCCGCATTTCCATTTATTCCATGCAGTAGCGAACTCATACAGGTAGTCCTCGAACGACTCCACTTTTGCGCGGATCTTTGTCATCTTGTCGACCATCCCCAGGGCATAGGCGGCAGCCTTACCGCTTAGCCCCTCGACGATTGGCGAATCCGGCATCACCGATGTCTTACCTGCGTTGCAGTCTTTGCACGCAGCTACCAAGTTGCTCGGCGCATCAGACCCGCCTAGGGCACTTGGCACGACGTGGTCAACCTGCAGGGCAACATCTGGGGCTTTGCCGCCGCAGTATTGGCAGGTGTGTTCGTCGCGTCGCAGAACCTCGAATCGGGTTCGTTTGCTTACGGCCATTACGTGCTCCTTTCAGAAGGGAATGAAGTTGGTGCCGTCGTGTGTGCCGCCTTGATCGTCCAACCACACGAGCCCGTGGACGGCGTGTTGGATGGGGATGAGTAGCGGGTTGCCGTGCGTGGATACTTTGATGCCGCGCACGATCGCGTTGGACTGCCATTCCGGGTCGGATTCGATGAGCCCGTTGATGCCGCTGTCGAGCCACACCAGGTTCGAGAGCCGGTTGACGGATGGTCGACCACCCATCCCGCGGTTTTGACGGTGGTGCGGGACGAGACGGTCGGACTCGTAACCTGTCCATGCGCATCGGTGGCCGTCGCGTTGTTCGAGCTCGCGGAGTAGCTTCTTCGGAGTCGCGGTCATGCGGTTCTCCTGAGTAGCTTGGACCTTTGTTGCCCGGTTAGTCCGCCGCGTAATCCGATCTGGTCGGGCTCATCCAAAGCGGCCTCGAGACACATGGCGCGTACGGGGCATTCGAGGCACATGCGTTGCGCGAGACTGTTGCTGTCCGTCCACTGGCCGCGGTCCGGGAACCACATGTCCGTGAACTGTTCCAGGCAGGCAGCATCATCACGCCACGAATGATCAGTCATGCTGACCAGCCCGCGAATAAGGACGGCTCTTCGAGTGCTGGTTGTTTACACGCCTCGGACGCAAGCCTTGTCGCGGTGAGTTCGCAGTAGCGTTCCTCAATCTCGATTCCGATTGAGCGTCGACCCTGCCTGGTTGCGGCAACGAGCGTAGAACCGGATCCGGCGAAAGGATCGACGACGACACCCTCCGGCGACCGTTCAATTAGGTACTCCATTAGGTCGACGGGCTTAGGGGTGGGGTGTGCGGGACGAGCTTTACCGCGCAGGGCGCGAAAATGGAGCACAGAAGAGTCGGTACGGGAGATGGTTCGAGGGTTGGGCCAGTCTCCGCAAACGTAAATTTCCTCGTCCTGAGGCTTCCAAATCCCCACCCCTCCCATGCCTGGTATTTGCTTGTCCCAGATCAGCCGGAAACGGGTGTTGTGTGGGCGGGGGGCGCGCCACGACCCGAAGATCAATGCCGGTTTCTCGCCCCAGAGGCTGTGCACGTCATCACGGATACGTGTGTGTTCGCTGGTGAGGACGCGTCTTGAAGAACGTCCCGTCCGCATCTCTCCGACGATGGTTGGTTCGTTCTTGCCGTGCGAGGAGTGGTTCACTCCGTAAGGCGGGTCAGTGACCATCACGGCCGCGTCAGACCATTTTGTGGACAGCTCCAATGCGTTGCCGTGGTAGAGGGTCACTAGCGCATCTTGGTAGTAGGGCTTCATCGCGTGTCTCCTATTGCCCAGATTTCGATTTCGGTTCTGGGGTTGTCGCGGTCGACGTGCATGTCGGCGCGGATGGATTTGATTTGTTTGTCGTCGACCCACGCGAGACCGTTCAGTGCATCGGTCGAGAGCTTCACGCAGTTATCCAGGTCGGCGGTGACGTTGTTCTTCCTGTAGTAGCGAGCCACGAATTTGACCGGCCCAGTTAGCGGCGGACCCATCGGATATCCGTGTTCGACAAATGCAGAAGCCACCCGAGCTTCCGCGGCGTGGGTGGCTTTGCTGGTGTACGCGTGGCCCTGACTGAAACGGGGGCGTTGTTTGGGTAGTGGTTGGCCGGGGATCGTAAACGCGGCCATCAGGATCACCCGCCGGCCTCGACTTTCTTGTATTCGCTGAGGATGACGTGGATGATCGCCTCGGACGCGCCCGCGCCACGCGCCGCACTGCCCAACGATTTGATGGCGTCGAGGTCACCGTTTGTGTCGGTCAACTCTTTAAGCCAGTCACGCCCAGACGAGTCCTTATGTGCGGCGATCGGCTGCACAATGTAGGGCGACCTTTTGCCTCGCGAAACGGTGAGCGCGACGGTCATGGGCTTGTCGATGTGTGACAGCCCGGAGATTCGCACACCCCCGACTTCCTGTCCTCCCCAGCGAACTGTGGGGTCGTTGTAGAGGGTGATCTGCCGGCCGACGTATGCAGCGGATTCGGTTCCCCATGCTGCGACCAGGACGCGCCTCATACTTTTCGCGGGCCTGTATGTGCGTCCGGGGAAGGCGTCGAGGTGCACGAATACGGGCTGATCGGCTGTGCCCTTCTCAACCCCGGTGATGGTCGCGGTGATGCTGCGGCCCAGTAGATCGTCGGCGTTGACTTGTTCGCTGTTCGCGATGATGGTGTCTGAAATGTCCATCGGGGCTATTCCTCTGTCTCGAAGGTGGCGGTCAGACCTTCTTCATCCCCGGTGACGTAGTAGTCATCGTCGAACTCGATCTCACGCCCTTTCATTTGCTTGAAGATGCTGTTGACCTGGTGCTGGAAGTCACCAAGATCACGGGCGGTGACGGGGCCTTCCATTCGGATCTCATGCCGGGTGACGGTGGACTTGTTGTGCATGACGGTGTTCATCAGAACTTGATCTCCTCGTCTTCGTTCGCTTCGAATACCGCCCACGAGGGGGGTGTGAGTGTTGCACTTCCGTACCCTGGCCAAACGCCTGTCGCGGCGCATTTCCGGTACGTGTCAAGTGCTTCCCTGGTCTTGTCGCGGCCGATTTCCTCCCACATGAAGTCGAGGTCGTACACGGCCGGCAAGTAGGGTGCGGAATTCTCAACGACGACAAACTTGAAGCTCTCGAGCTCGTCGCCTGCTACCGCTCGGTGGACAGCGCGGTAGAAAAACTCCTGTATGTGGTACCCATACGATGCGACGGATCGGTTGAATCCATTGGGCGACGCATCGCGCGCACTCTTCAGGTCGCCACCGTTGACACCGTCGTAGATGTCGAACCTCGCGCGTACTGGTACACCATCAATGTCGGCGAACACGCTGACTTCTCGTCCAGCGATCGTCTCCAACACTTTCCGGGCGTCAGTGTGTGCGAGTACTGCTTCGGCCATTCCGTCGACTTGGCGGGCTTGTGAGGGTGCGATGACAACGTTTCCGGCGGCTCTCTGTTCCTCAGCCCATGCGATGGTCGCCTGCTTGGTACTGACGGCGCCGGATGGTGTGAGGTGTTCGGGCGGGTACGTGACGATCGTCGCGCCCGTACCAAGGATCCGCGTGTGGACCGCCGTCCCGAGTGAGAACGCGTCCTTGTGCTCTTGTGGGCGGTCGAGTGAGTACTTGTACTTGGCCGGCGACTCGAGCAGTTTCCTCGCTCCCGTTGATGACAAGGAGTTGTCCGCATGGTACAGACGTTCATCGAGCCCGAAGTGGACTCCTGGGGTGATCATCGTCGGTAGTCCTTCCTGGGTCGTGTTGCGATGACGCCGCCGATGAGGAGCGCGACGATCGCGATGACTGCGAGCAGTCCGCTAGTTGGTCCCGTCACGGCGAGCGTGTCTGGCGTCGGGGTGTCCTGGTCCGAAGAGTTGGCACCAGAGCCGGTCGTAGGTTTCGTTGTAGGTGCCTCTGTGCCCGGGTGTGATGGCGTAGGGCTGCTCGTCGGCGAGTCCGGTGTCCCGATGCCCTGGGACGGGGCCGGAGACGGTGATGCCGTCTCCGAAGTTTCCGGTGAAGGTGTAACGACCGGACTCGGGGATGGTGACGGGGTCACCGTTGGGGGTGAGGGTTCCGACGATGGGGAGGGTGTAGGGGCCGTTGGGTCCGGTGAGGGCGACACGGTCGGGGATGGGGTTGTCGTCGGTGTCGACGAAGGAGTGGGAGTCGGTGTAGATGTCGGTTCTTCGGATGGCTGCGGCACCTGACTCGGAGTAGAGGAAGGTTCCGGGACGGCGGTGGGGCTGACCGGTGGAAGGGTCGATGATGGGGCACATACGGGAGACTCCTGGTTCTCGCCAAAGTGGTAGTTGAAGGGGTGCACCTGGACCCAGACGATGCATTCGCCGGGTGCGAGTGGGATCGGGAAGAACGACGCACCGATGTAGGTGCCGCCGGGCTGCCCGTTGTTGGGGTCGAAATGCATGGACCCGGAGCCGTGGGTGGTGCGCCAGTTAATGTGACCGTTGGCCTGGAACGTGCCCTCAGTGAGCTCGACACCTTCTACCGTGACCGTGTACGGCCGATCTTCTGCGTTAGCGGTTGTCGCGTGGAACACGACCATCAGCACCAGTGCGGCAAACACCGCAAAAGCTGCTCGCTTCATGAGGCTCTCTTTCTCGAGGTTTTTACGTAGGAACCGGGTGTGAGAAGGTGGCGCCATTTCTTGCCGAGCACGATCAGCGAAACCGTGGACTTGGTAACCCCGAATTCGAGCGCCAGATCCTTTTGTTGTTCCCCCATCTGCACGCGTTGGCGGATCTGTATCACCTGTGACGCATTGAGCTTTGCTCTCCCGTGCTCTTCGCCCTTGGAACTCCGGTCGCGCAAAACCTTGTCAGCGACGTTGTCTGCGTGACAGCCGGGCAGTAAATGTGCGGGGTTGATGCACGGCGGGTTGTCGCACGTATGGCGCACAATTTCTTCACCCTCAAGCGGGCGGTTCCAACGCTCGAAAGCGACCCTGTGCGCCATCAGTGTCGGCTCATCCGCGCCACCGAACCGGATCTTTCCGTAACCGAAGACCCGCATGCCGCGCCATTCCCAGCATCCATTTGGCATGACATCCCACCCGATGCGATCAAACCGAACGTGCAGGGGGATCCGAGCCCGGCCGGTCATCGGGGCACCTTCCTGGCCAAAGAGTTGACCCCGTCTGCAGCGTGTGCGGACGGGGCCAGGATGATGCAATACGCGGCGGCGGCTAGGAGTGCGACGGCCAACTTCGATCTACGTTTCATGAGCGCTCCAACCGTCGGATCTCCGCGATGGTTTCCTCGAGCGCGTCCGAGAGTTGTTCGACCGCGAGCATGTTTCCGATTCCAGATGACCAACCGCCTGAACGGAAATGCTTGAGATCCGGCGCGGCGGTCTCTCGTGCTTTCGCGATCAACTTTTCGATCCCGTCAATGTCGAGTGTCATCGGAGTACTCGTCTTTCCATGAGGTCGCGGATTTGCTCTTCGGTGTAGTGGAGTTGGAGCGCGGCAACGTTCTCCCGCACACGAGACTCATCAAGATTCATCGGACGCCCTCGACTCTCCAGGTGGACGCACCCACCAGCTCGCCCGACCATGTCCATCGGACGTTCCCGGCTTGGTCGAGGTAGACACTGTTGCGTTCCATCTGCAGCACCACGTCGTCCGGCGCATCGAACACAATCCTTTTGCTCATCGCGCTACCTCTTCCCCGTATGCCGATCCCCATGCCCAGCAGCGGACCAGTTGTCCCGTGAACCACATGACCGGCAACCATGTGACGATGAGGAGTGCGGGTGCGGAAAGAAGAACCGCGCCCATCAGGATGATGAGCGCGGTGAGTGTTGCAGCGGCGAACGGCCAATGAGTAGGCCGCGGTGGGATATGAGTAGTGCGATACGTGGTCATGATGCGTCCTCCGTGAAGTTGGCGAGGCGGGTGAGGACGCGGCGGGCGTGGTGTGCTTGATCATCTGTCCAGTTGGCGAACCGGTACCGGTCCACCGCGGCGACGAAACCCCTCAGCCACGGCGCTCGTGATGCCTCCGGAAGTTGGCGAAACTTGACCAGGACCGGGTTCGCTTCGTGTGCGCGGGGCTGGTCGAACTCGGGGCGAGGGGCGTAGGTCAGCCCCTCGGACAGCGCCAATTCGACCCGCGAAGGTGGCACGCTGAAGCGCTCGTCCGAGAGCCCAAAGTACGGGGTCGGGTCCGTGTTGCGGGGTGGCGTGGATGCGTAGATCATGATGCGTTCCTTATGGTGTCGACCGCGCCCAGCACGGTGTCCCTGTAAGCGGTGAGGAAGTGGGTAAGCCGCCGGTTCTCGGCAACTAGCCACCGGTTGTGTCGACGCAAATCGTCGGGCGGCATGTCGTCGAAGGCGTTCTCTGCCGGCGAGTAGATGAGTTGGATTCCGCTCGGCCCAACCTGTCCGCCGAAGTAAGGGTCCAGGGCCACCGCGATCTCAGCACGGATGCTGCCCTCGTCATACGGGGCCGTGTCTGGAACTTCGATTTCGATGTACATCTATGGGGTCAGCTCTCTGGGGTCGCCGTCGTCATGCCGGCACCCACACTCGGGACAGTCGAACCACGCCGACATGTCCTCCAAATCAATCTCCACCTCAACGACACCCACGAACTTGCAGGGACCATCAGGTGTAGGGGCGCCGCAATCACGGAAACCAGGCTGCGAGGTTCGCAGTTGACCGCTAGACGGCATCAGGATCTCCGACCCGAAACGTTCTCTTCGGCACCGGCCTGCCCGACGCGCTAAGTTCCGCTTCGACCGAAAGCATCTCCGCGATCACGGTTCTGGCGCGGTCCAGAGTAGAAGGGGACTTGGTGCCGCCCTGCAAGCTACGGAGTTGGTCAGAGAGTTGCCGGTGTCTCCTTGTGTAGTATTCGGCCCGGGACGAATCCAGTGCCTCAAACTCCGATGCAAGGTGCGGGACTTCCTCCCGGCGCCCCACACCCTTCCGGTACTTCCCTGCGTTCGGGCGCGGTGGGCTAACCCCGCTCTTACGGCGCATCTCAGCCATACAGTTGTCGTCGCCTCGGTAATCACCTGGGGTGCACGCAACCTTCACGACTTCACCGTTCGGATGCCGAAGCAAGTAATGCTCTTTGCCGTCCTGCCCTTCTAGATTGAAGCCGCACAGCTTCCCGTAATCGACTAGGTCTTTCACTCGTTTGTGCATCGTGCACCTCCCGTGCCGTACGCGGAGATCGAATCCGCCACCTTTCGCCGAAGCGTCTTGATGAGCCAATTGGGTACGGCTGTTTGCGATGGGGACATACCCACCGTCTGCACTCAGAACCGGTCTCTGCCTGACGTCACACCATTTAGACGCCGTGTGGGGAACTGAATCCCCGTACCTGCCCGGTCCCGGGCTTTCCTGATATCGAGTTATTGCCACGAATGCGTGACCCCGTGACCCGATCAACGCCGCCTGTGACGGGGGCTTCTGGGTACGGCAAGTAGCGGTGTCCGGCGATCTGTGAGCGCCCGGACACCCGAGAAGAGATGGAAGGGTTAGGCGGCGAGCTTCTTGGCTGCTCGCCACTCCTTCATGCGTTCGCGGTGGCATTCCCTGCACTCCCGCGTGGTCGCACCATTCGAACGACGGTGCGTGTACATCGACTCGGCCGTGTACTCGTGGCCCTTCTTGCAGTGACTCACCGACGCAACCTGCCGGCGGATGTTCTCCTGCTGTGTAACAGCCTCAAGATGGGCCGGGTTGCAACACGCCTTGACCCGGCAGAGGTGATCAATCTGCAAATGTTCAGGGATCGGTCCGACGTGCGCCTCGTACATGACCCGGTGAGTGAGGCTCGAGGAACCTTCGCCGTTACCGACCGACCCGTACCCCTTGGAGTTGAGCGCACCCTGCCAGATCCAGCACCCGTTTTCGCTGACCTCGATGCGGGCGGCGATCTTGTCGGCGATCATGATGCTCTCGGTTCAGTGGGGAGCGAGTCGATCCACCGTTCCGCTTCCTTACGCGAGATGACAGGCTTGGTGCCGCGGTATTGGGGGCACAGTTCGTTGGCTCGGATCGCGTTGTAGATTGACGTGCGACCGACACCGGAAACTTCCACGAGTTCGTTGATCGAGTAGGCGAGTTTCTCGAGACTCATGCGGCACTCCTCAGAAGTTCGGCCGGCGAGACGCGAAAAAGGCCACCGACATTCGCGAGCTGCACGACCGTCAGAGAGCCGCCCCCGTAAAGGGCGTGCGTGAGGTCGGCTGCCGGAATATCGGTGGCCTTTGAGACGCTGTCAACGGTGTGACCGGTGCGCGTCATCGCTGCGGTCACCGTCTCGGTGACTGTTGCGTTGAGGTTTCTTCTTTCCATACGGATAGATTACCTGTCCGCATGCGTGTGCACAAGTGTTTTGGAGTGTTTTTATTTCCGTATGGGTAGAACGGATGTCTACACTGGACTACGTGAACTACGTGGACTACCTCAACCAAGCCGTAGCAGCAGAGCTCAAAGCCGCCTACGTCGCCGAACGGCTCAATCAAACGCGCCTGTCCGAAATCACGGGCATCAGCATGGTCACACTGCAGAGGGTCCTCGCCGGCACGCGCGACGTCACGGTCGCCAACTTGGGGAAGATCAGCGCGGCCTCAAAAGTGGACCCCGAGACGATCATGGAACGCGCCATCGCACGCGCCCAACGCCTGGCCGCAGAGGCAGCTTCAGAGGCTGCCAGTAACGTCAAAGACTTCCCAGCACTCGACCTCGACGACACCGGGGCGATTGACGCATACCAAGGGGACAAGGCTGCATACCGAGATCCGGAGGCAGATACAGACGAACACTAGGGGGGTGGGGCGCTTCAATGGAGAAGTATGACCCGTACAAACATGCCGAAGAACTCGGCATCACAGTGATACACAGGTCAATCCGGTCAGCGAACGGGCTGTGGATCCCTGATCATCGTCTCATCGTCATCCGAAAAGGGATGCGAGTCGTACACGATCGGTGTGTCCTTGCGCACGAAATGTCACACGCCGTCCTGGGGCATAGGCAAGACAGTCCCAAGCACGAAACGCAGGCCGACAACATGGCGGCCTGCAACCTCCTGGATTACCGAGAGGTCGAGGCCGCCATGAGATGGGTGTCTGATCTCCACGCGCTTGCTGCGGAGATGGGAGTGAGCGCGCGGATGATGCGCCGCTACCTTCTCCTCATGGGGCTCGCCGGTTAAGACTCGAGCTCGGGCATGAAGATGGCGCCGAACCTGTCGAGCGCGTCCTGAGTGCGCGCGTCGACACCGCGGGACTTGTATGACCGGGACATTGCCCGTGTCGAGTGCCCGACGATACTGATCAGTAGATCTTCTGGGACACCGGCGTAGTAGAGAAGGTCAACAGCCGTGTGTCGGAGGCTGTGGGCGTGGATCTTCTTGTCGATGTTCGCTGCAGCCAATAAACGTTCCAGAGACCACTTGTCCTCGTTCGGGCGGATCGGCTTCCCGGTTGGCGCGAACACAAGCCCCCACGGGTTGTCGGGAGCTTCCTGCACATGTCGTTCCAGGATCGACCGCAACGGTTCAAATAGCGGCACAACACGACGACCCGCAACAGACTTCGGCGGCGTCAGGTAGTACGGCCCCAACAGGTGCCGGTAGTCGAAACCGGGTGCCACGTTGGGTTGCCCAACCGTTTCGACGCTGCTGATGATCTGCAACTGCCACGCGAAGTCCAGGACGTCGGTGACGTGGTCCACAGTCAGCCCGAGCACTTCTCCTCTACGCGCCCCAGTGAGGAGCGCAGTCGCCCACCTGGCCCCGTACATGGGGTCCTGCGATGCTGCGTGGAGGAGACGGATTGCTTCGTCAAGGGTGAGGACATCTTCGTCGAGGCGTGCGCGTTGCGGCGGCTGAACACGTTTCGCCGGATTCAACGGCATCTCACCTTCACGGAAAGCCTGCTCGAAAGCGGCGGACATGATCGCGTGCGTCTGCCGCGCTGTGGTCGATGACAGTCCACGGGCTTTCATGTTGTCCATGACTGCGCGGACGTGGGCGCCAGTGAGTTTGTGGATCCGCAACGAACCGATCACGGGGACGATGTGGTGGGTGATCGCGGCTTTGTACGCTTTCACCGTGTTCGGGCGGCGGTGCTGCATGACGGTGCTCTCAACCCACTGCGTAAACCAGTCTTCGACGGTCCGGTTGCGTGTGACGATGTCGCCGTTAATGGTGAGTTCGTTGCGGAGTTTGTTCAACTCGGCGATGACTTCAAGTTTCGACTTGCGGCGGATCACCTTGCGGCGACGGCTGCCGTCTGCTTTCGGGGGGAGGCTGATGGATGCGTTCCAGTATCCGCGGGCGTCCTTGTAGACCGATCCCGTGCCTTTAGTCGCAGCCATGATGCCTCCCCGGCGTGTTTAGTTTGTCGATGAATCAACGGGTTTGCGGTTGTCGTGCACCCACCAGAACACGCGCAGGATCGCGTCACGCTTGCCTCCACCTGCGCCGGTGAAACCCAGCTTGAGCGCAAGCTGGTACATCGATTCCTCCCACTCGTCCCACTTCTCGAGCTCACTCCCGTATCCATCCACAGCCGCAGCGCCGGTGCGCAACATCGCGGCGACGCGACGTCCACCCTCCGCGTCTAGGACGATGCCCCCCTGGATGGTGTCTGCCCAGTCGCGGGCGGTGGAGACGTACTCGGCGCGTTCCGACTTATGCACCCTCGGACCCTACCGTGCGTGAAACTCCCGATACTGGGTCGGGGAGGCACGCACCTCGAAGCCGTCCGCTTGGAAGCGTGCGCTCCGGGCAACCGAGGCCACGCCCCTCCTCGGGGCTGTGGTCGTGTACCCGAGAATCGCTCGGTTCGAGGTTGAAAGCCTCACCGAAAGCATCGACGTGCTCGACGTGGGTGTCTGATTCGAGCACGCAACGATCGCCATAACCGCGGCTGTCTGCGTACGGGTCGCGTGCGGTGCAGCGCGTCATCGTTCCTCCTGAATATCGTGTGGTTCTCGGTCCCCGAGGTCACGCGACCTCAGGGGTGCGTTGCCGTTGGCGCAGTCGCCTTTGACTGCTTCTGCTCTTCTGGCGGTATCGTGCATTGGTGCTATCTCCTTGTAGTGATTGTTGTGAGCCACGGTGTGAGCCTTTGGTACGTACGAATACGCACACCGGCACATCCGTATGGATAGATATAAACACCAAACGGATGGAAATGCAAGCCATTTGGAGGGCGGTACTATAATCGCGCCATATCGCATACACCCCAAACGGCCCAACAACCGCGCGGATCCGCTACTCGATGGTAGCCAGAATGTGAGCCGATGCCCCAAAAGTGGGGTGAGCAGCGACCTAATACCGTCCCGCAAATAGCCTGCACCCTTATGTGACCGAGCACATATCGGTTTGATGTCGGCGCCCAGTCGTACACTCGAGTCACGCGCGGGCCGGCGCGCTCCCCACAGTGAGGAGCCCCCGTTGTTGCCGAAGCCGATCCGCATTTCCCGTGACGAGTGGGTGTGTGTGCGGAATGATCCGTGTGTTCCGAAGGCGATCATTCGTTTGGTGACGTTGACGCCTCCGAACGGCGGCGACCAGGTGCGAAAGTATCGTCTGGTGACGTGGGAGCTTGAGCCGTCCGATCGGAAGCTGATCGGTTACTACGACGAACTGCACCACGCGAACGGTGCCGTTCTCTATGACGTGCCGGATCCGGAGTCGATCGTGAAAGGGCAGGACGCGTTCGGGATGTACAAAGCCGCAGCAGGACCACGACCGCAGCGGATCCAGTAACGACGAAAGCGGCCCGCCCGCCCCATGAGAGGGACAGACGGGCCGTTCGTGGTTCAGTACACTCAGCGCATGACAGCAAGCGAGATGCAGACGCCGACCCGGTTTAATCCTGGTGTCTCAGCGTGTCCAGACTGCGGGCACCGCGACGTCGGCACTCAGAGCTGGGGCATGTCGATCCTGCGGCGCATATTACGTCGCCGCCCGAACCTCACTTGCCCCGCAGACGACGGTCTCGGTGGAGGGTTCGAGCACGACGGAAGCTGCGATTGTGGACACCAGTTCCACTCCTAGAGAGTGAGGGCATAGCGGCTGCGACCGGGCCCGCAGAGATAAGCAGACTCGACTAGGAACGAATCGCCCACAGGCGGAACCTCCACGTCCTGGAAGAACGCCACCGCCTCCGCTGGCTTGTAGTGGCTCGTGGACAGATGGCCACCCGTGACCGACACGACCGTGCACGTCGCGATTCCTTCAACCTGCGACGCGAATTGGTCCGCGTTCACCTCGCGATCAACGGTCGTGTCGCCCGCCGACGCATAGATGAGGACTCGTTCCCCCGCGAATTCGCTGGGGGGTCGGAGGATACCGTCCCAACCAGCGGTCTTCTCCGCGTAGTCGGATCCGTCAGCGGTGATGCCGAAAGCGGTACGAATGGTGGGCTGCGCTGCGTCCGCTCGATCCCACGCCGCCCTCAGATTCAGCGAAGGGGCGAGCATGATCGTCGAGCTATACGGGATGACGCCCCTGGCGAGGCTCAACGCCGCAGCGTTACCGCCCATCGAGAACGCATACAGGTAGATGCGGGTGAGCGTCCAGATGCTCGACGCCCACGAATACAGAACCTCAGCATCATTTTGTGCGGTCGCGTTGCCCCATTGGTCTCCATGCATTTGCGGAGAGAGCAGAACGAACCCGTCGTCGAGGAGCGCGTCGCGGACACCGATGATGTTGTCTCCGTTGATGCTGTTCCGAGACCCTGACCGACCGTGATAGGACATCACCGCTCGAGCTGCGCCACCCTCCTCCAAGACATCGGGCACGAGGACATACGCCAGATCCCCGGAACCAGGGGGCGTCACGTCGTACTGTGTGTACGGCACTCCGTTTGCGGTCGCGAGTTGCAGGGGGGCGCTGTTCTGGTTTGGGATCATGTGACTACCAGCCCGTACCGGTTCGCAAGCTCCCCGATCACGTTTACGACGTCATCATGTGCCATGTTCCCGGACACGATGATCAACTCGGCCAAGTCGAGGTTGCCGTAGTTACCGCCCGGACCGCGGCCGACGTACTGCGTCGACATGACGCCAGTCGTTGCCAACCCGGCCAGAGAACCCGAAACAGCCGTCAAGGAGTGGTTGTACAGGCGGGCATCGGCGCTCTGATAGACAGCCGCTGCGATACGGGGCCCGCTGGTGATGCTGTAGGGGGACGTGACTCCGTTCTGCGGTGACCCGGCCGTGTTGATGCGGAGGAGGGTTCCAGCGGAATCGTTACCAAGACCGCCGTAGTTCCCCGTGGTCTGCCCTGAGTAGACGCGCGCGTTCGCGTTCGAGAGCTTGTAGACCGCAAACACGGTGTACGGCATCGGCAATGAGTCGAGAACATAGGTCATGAACTGCGACGACGAGGCCGCGAAACGCAGCACCTTCCTCCCACCGAACTCGGTACTCTCCAAAAGGATCGGCTGAGAGGACCCGGTCGCCTGCGTCAGTGCCACACCCGACGATCCGGCACGAGACGGCAAGCTAGCTACTGGCGCTCCGATGAGTGTGAGGTCATCTGCCCGCCACCGCGCGACCAGCCCAGAGAGGTCATCGAGGGTTCCTGGTTCGGGGAGCGCGGACGCGATGAAGACGATGTCACCAGCGATGCGGTTGATCGGATCGACTTCTCCGACCCAGAGCACCGCGGAGGTGGTGTCTGGTCGGGGGTAGAGCGGGTCGCCTTCGAAGTACACGACGTTCAAACCGGCGTTAGCGAGGAGCGGTTCTACCGTGTCGTTTACTAGCGAGGTCACAGCGTTGCGGGCCGGCCCAGGAGCTGTTACGAAGGTCGCCACCTGTGAGTTATTCGTGCCGCCGAACGCGGCAGCTTCGTCACGGAGGGCCTGTGTTTCATCGCGGAGGATTTCGGTCTGCGCGATCGCTTCCCCGCCGATGAGCGCACCAATGGGTGTGTATTCGGCCATCAGGATGCCGCCTTCCGGTAGAGGAACATGTCGGGTTCGACGAGGATCAGGTCCCCGACCGGGATAGAGGGTGTCGCGTCAGCTTCAGCGAGTGAGTCGACCAGCCA
>Ga0190271_10000358_pt1 | contig 22809 bp, 14 predicted proteins | sample Popmic356T_FD_133747 | JGI IMG/M metagenome (GOLD analysis project Ga0190271, IMG submission 133747) | Populus adjacent soil microbial communities from riparian zone of Weber River, Utah, USA - 356 T | ecosystem: Environmental > Terrestrial > Soil > Riparian zone | place: USA: Utah | collected...
CCTTGAGCTCGGACACTTCGCCGCGCGCTTCCACCTGAATGGATCGCGTCAGGTCGCCCTTGGTCACGGCGGTGGCCACTTCGGCGATGGCGCGCACCTGCGTGGTGAGATTGGCGGCCAGCATGTTCACGTTGGCCACCAGATCCTTCCATGTGCCCGACGCGCCGGCCACGTGGGCCTGGCCACCGAGCCGGCCTTCCACACCGACTTCGCGCGCCACCGAGGTCACCTGGTCGGCAAAGATGGCGAGCGTGCCCGTCATGGAGTTGATGGTTTCGCCGAGCGCCGCGACTTCACCCTTCGATTCCACCGTGAGACGCTGACGCAAATCTCCGGTGGCGACCGCGGTCACCACTTTCACGATGCCGCGGACCTGTTCCGTCAGGTTGTTCGCCATTACGTTGACGTTTTCGGTGAGCTCTTTCCACACGCCGGACACGTCGCGCACGTTGGCCTGGCCGCCGAGCTTGCCCTCGGTGCCTACTTCGCGCGCCACGCGCGTCACTTCGGCCGCGAAGGAATTGAGCTGGTCCACCATCGTGTTGATGGTTTCCTTGAGCTGCAGGATTTCGCCGCGCACTTCCACCGTGATCTTGCGCGAGAGGTCGCCGCGCGCGACGGCCGTGGTCACTTCGGCGATGTTGCGCACCTGGCCCGTGAGGTTGGTGGCCATCGCGTTCACCGAGTCGGTGAGATCTTTCCACGTGCCGGCCACGCCGGTGACCGTCGCCTGGCCACCTAACTTTCCTTCGGTGCCTACTTCGCGCGCGACGCGCGTCACTTCGGCCGCGAAGCCGTTGAGCTGGTCCACCATCGTATTGATGGTTTCCTTGAGCAGCTGGATTTCGCCGCGCACGTCCACCGTGATCTTGCGCGAGAGGTCACCTCGGGCTACCGCGGTCGTGACCTCTGCAATATTCCGGACCTGGTTTGTAAGGTTGGACGCCATGGAGTTCACGTTGTCGGTGAGCTCCTTCCACACGCCCGAGACGCCGGTCACTTCGGCCTGGCCGCCCAGCTTTCCGTCGGTGCCTACTTCGCGCGCCACGCGCGTTACTTCGGAAGCGAACGATCGCAGCTGGTCCACCATCGTATTGATGGCCTCTTTCAGCTGCAGGATTTCCCCGCGCACGTCCACCGTGATCTTGCGCGACAGGTCGCCGTTGGCCACCGCCGTGGTCACCTCGGCGATGTTGCGCACCTGGCCGGTCAGGTTGCCGGCCATGCTGTTCACGTTGTCGGTGAGATCTTTCCAGGTGCCGGCGATGCCGGGCACGATGGCCTGGCCGCCGAGCTTTCCTTCCGTACCTACTTCGCGCGCCACGCGCGTCACTTCCGAGGCGAACGATCGCAGCTGGTCCACCATCGTGTTGATGGTTTCCTTGAGCTGCAGGATCTCGCCGCGCACGTCCACCGTAATCTTTCGGGAAAGGTCGCCGCTCGCGACCGCGATCGTCACTTCGGAAATGTTGCGCACCTGGCCGGTCAGGTTGGACGCCATCGAATTCACGTTGTCGGTGAGATCCTTCCACGTGCCCGCGATGCCAGGAACGATTGCCTGGCCGCCGAGCTTGCCTTCGGTGCCTACCTCGCGCGCCACGCGCGTCACTTCCGAGGCGAATGAACGCAGCTGGTCCACCATCGTGTTGATGGTTTCCTTGAGCTGCAGGATTTCCCCGCGCACGTCCACCGTGATCTTGCGCGACAAGTCGCCGTTGGCCACCGCCGTGGTCACCTCGGCGATGTTGCGCACCTGGCCGGTCAGGTTGCCGGCCATGAAGTTCACGTTGTCGGTGAGATCTTTCCAGGTGCCGGCGACACCAGGCACGATGGCCTGTCCGCCTAACTTTCCTTCCGTACCTACTTCGCGCGCCACGCGCGTCACTTCGGAGGCGAACGAACGCAGCTGATCGACCATCGTATTGATGGCTTCCTTCAACTGCAGGATTTCGCCACGCACGTCCACCGAAATCTTGCGTGAGAGGTCGCCGTTGGCGACCGCGATGGTCACGTCGGCGATGTTGCGCACCTGGCCGGTGAGGTTGGCGGCCATGGAATTCACGTTGTCGGTGAGATCTTTCCACACGCCGCTGGCGCCGAGCACCGCGGCCTGCCCGCCTAACTTTCCTTCCGTGCCCACTTCGCGCGCCACGCGCGTCACTTCCGAGGTGAACACGCCCATTTGCGTGATCATCTCGTTGACGACGTTCGCCGATCTCAGGAACTCTCCTTTTAATGGGCGTCCATCGGCTTCGAGCCGCATGCTCTGCGTGAGATCGCCCTTGGCGACCGCCGTGATGGTTCGCGTCACCTCGGCCGTTGGCCACAACAGATCGTCGATGAGCGTGTTGACGGAGGATTCCATCTCGCCCCAGGCGCCCGTGCGGCGCTCGCTGGACACGCGCACGCGAGTCTTGCCTTCCTTGCCAACCATCTGTCCGGCGCGTTCGAGCTCGGAGGCCATGCGCTCGTTGGCGCTCACCATTTCATTGAATGCGTCAGCTATCTTGCCGCCAAGGCCAGTCTGATCCGGAGCGAGGCGCACACTGAAATCACCGTCGCGAGCCGCCTGAAGTGCCCTGAGCAACTTTTTCAGGTCAAGTTCTGGCGCCGTGGCGTGATCGCTACCACCATTGCCATTCGCGACCTTGGTCTTGGCAGACTGCGGCGTGCGGCGGCGCGCCGCCGTAGTGCGTCCGCGTGCGGAGATTTCCATGGAATGCCTGGGTTCCTGCGAGTGCGTCAGAGTGTAAATGCCATGAACGCGGGACTGCTCCGCACAATGCCGTAGGACTACGCTGACAGAATGGATTGACTATCAACTCCGGATCACCAGATCCACTTTCCCTTCCCTTCTCTCCACGCTCACGCTCACCGACCCGCCATGGCGGCGAACCGTGAAATCCACTGACGCGTCCTGCACCTCGAGGTTCTTCACGCAGATCGCATCGAAGCCGTCGGGTACCACCGGATGCGCGAGCACGATCTGGCGATCGAGAGCATCGATGCTGATGCCCAGCACGCTCTGGAGCATCAGGAATGTGGCGCCGGCGGACACGGAATGCGGCGAACAGGCGACGGGGAAATGCAGCGGCGCCTCCTGGCCCTTGCGCCGGAAACCGCAGAACAGCTCCGGCAGCCGCAACAGCTCGAAGTGCCGGGCGGCTTCGAACTGCGCAATGAGGATGCGCAACGCGAAAGTCTTGTCGTCATAACGCGCCGCGCCCGCCGCGATCAGTGCGTTGTCGTGCGGCCAGACCGCACCGTTGTGATACGACATCGGGTTGTATCGCAACTCGCTCTCGCCTACCGACCGCACGCCCCAGCCCGAAAAGAAGTGCTCATCGCCAAGCCCCGCGATGACCTGGCGGGCGCGCTCGGCGTGTGCGATGCCCGTAAAAAGGCAATGCCCCGGGTTCGATGCGCGCACGCGGCAGGGTTGCTTTTCCCCGTCGAGCGCCAGCGCAAAACCTTCGATGTCGCTGCACCAGAACGCGGTGTTGAATCGCACCTGCAGCGCCTGGGCGGACTCCACCAGCGCAATGGCGCGCGGCGTCTCACCGAGTGAGCGCGCGATACGCGCCGCACCGAGGCGCGCGGCATACACGTACCCCTGCACTTCGCACAGGGCCAATGGCCCGCTCGCCAGGCGCCCATCGGCATGGAACACCGCATCCGGCGAACTCTTCCAGCCGTGCTGTGCGGGTCCGGCGCCGCGCGGCCGGGCTTCGACGAAGCCATCCCCGTCGACATCACCGTATACATCTATCCAGCGCAGCGCCGCCGTGATCGACGGCCACAGCTCCGTCATCAGATCGAGATCGGCTGTGCGCGTGTAGTAGGCGCCAGCCAGCATCACGAACAGCGGCGTGGTGTCCACGCCGTAGTAGTCAGGCGGAGAGCCGGCGCGCGACTCATTGAGTATCTTGCCGATCTCGGCGCCTGATCCACCGGAGCTGCTCGTGCATTGCGTGGCGGCGAGATACTTCAGCACGCTGCGCGCGATCTCCGGCCACAACCAGAGTGTCTCGAGCGCGGTGATGATGGCGTCGCGACCGAAGATGGCATCGAGCCACGGCAGGCCGGCCACTGGAATGCGGCCGTGCGCAGTCGGCGTCATCATCATCCCGATGTCGGCGGAAGCACGGCGGATCCAGGAATTGAACGGCGCGTCAGTCGATTCCACCTGGCACGGCGGCCGGCCCTCGACGCGCGCCAATTCTTCGGCCGCGGCCAGCGATCGCGTGAAAGTGGCGATCTCGATCGGCAGGTTCGCCGACCGGCAACCGAACGCCAGCGAGATGGTCTTTTCGCCACGGCTGCCAATCTGCAGCCGGTACCTCAGGCTGTCGGCAGAAATCGCCTCGGGCAGCGTGTGGCAGTCGACCACGGTCTCGCGCACGACTTCGTCCGCGCCGAGGCATCCCTGGATCACACTGTCGCGTTCCACGCGCTCGAACCGCGAGCGCGCCGCGTCGACGCGGCGCTGCGCGCGCACATCGACGATATTTTCGAAATCCGAGCCGAAGCGCACGACCAACTCCGCCGACACCGTGCTCAACGCGAAATTACGCACGCGGATCATCTCGTAGCAGACCCCCGACCAGATGAAGCGGGAGCGCGTGATGTGCAGCGTGCCGCGCGGCAGCACCACGCGACCACCCTCGCCGCGCACGTCGGCGTTGGTGAGATTCATCGTGAGCAGGACGTTGTCCTCGCGTGGCGAGGCGGCGAGCAGCAAAGGCCGTTGGCCGGCAATCGTCATCGTGAGGCGCGAAAGGTGACGCACGCCGCCGCGATACAGGCCCGCTTCGCTGCGCGTCTCCGCGTCGATGTCACCGATTTCATTGAAGAGGCCGAAGCAGTCATCGTGGCGCAGGACATGCGTGCGATCACCGCTTGGGCTGTCGGAAGTCACGACCTGGTGCAGGTCGACTTCGGAAATTGCAGGTTCAGAGGCCAATGTCGCGAGACCTCGTGTAGGTGATGCGCGTGCGCACCACGGTGACCCCTTTCACACGAGAATGCCAGTGCGCGCTGGTACTGACCTGCTTGCACCCGAAACTGCGCGACACCCAGCCCCCCTGCTCGGCGCTTCCGCCGCGAGTCAGTTGCATGCTGTCGAGTTCTTCGAGCGGCTCGAAGAACACCTGCGTGAGGCCGGAGGTGACCTTGAGGCCGCGGCCGGACCGCTCAACCTGGCAGTCTTCCGCGAAATGCCAGGAGCGGCGGATTCGATGTTCGCCGTCACAGCGCAGCATGTCGATGACTTCGATGACCTGGCGGCGCGTGTCACAGACGATCTCGCGCCGGTGAACCACCGGATCCTCCAGCCGCTGATACCCGTAGTGCTCGCCGACAAATCGCTGCCGATCGATGCCGGGCTCGAATTCTATGCAGCGCGCATGTGCATGGTCGGTCCACATGAAGTTGCCAGCCTGTACCGACTGATCCAGTTCGTCGACGCCAATGGTGTTGTGCGCCAGCGTGCCGCGGAAGTAGCGCCGCCACGCCGGGTCGGTGTGATAGGCATAGGTGCCCGGGTCGACGAGGATTTCGCGATCCCCGATGTTCAGCACGAACGACAGCGCATCCGCGTGGCCATGCGCCGCGATGCTGAGGTAACCGAGGGGACCGGCATCTACCAGGAGCCGCACTTCGTCGGGGGTGTCGAAGGCCGAGCCCATCAGGTAATACCCCGACTCGGAAAACTGCAGCCGCGGCCGGAAGCCGTTCCGGGCGCGCTGCCTGAGTTGCGTAAGCCGGCGGACTGCGTCGACACCTAACAAGGTGGCGGTCTTGCCATCGAGCGCACCTGCCTTGGCGGCAAGGTCGGCGCGCCCGAACAGCACCGCGCCGGTGGCGATCTGGGAAATATGCGCCGAAAAACCTGGTTCCGTTGCGAGGTTCACGACGCGCCCATCGTCGGCGTCACCGATCATCGGCAGCCCGCCCGCCACGCTGGTCATGGAAGCGAGGAAGTCGATCATGACTTCGACGCGCTTCCAGTAGACGGGCGCAAAGTCTTCGCCGCGCGCGCGCGCCGCAAGGCCGGCGAGCAGAAGAAAGTCGAGGACAAAAGTCTGATAGCCGAAGGCCTGTTCCCGGTTGCCGCCGTCGGGCGCGTTCTGCCGGTTGCATTCCTCTTCGAGGATGGTTCGGCAACGCTCGCCCCACTCGCTGACCTGCTGCCATAGCGGCCACGTGGACGCGGCCACATACACACCGGCGGCTTCGCCAATCAGATGGTTGTTGGCCGACGAATAACGCGACAGGTTGCCCGCGATCATGCGGACCTGGCGGAAGATGGAATCCAGCCAGCGTTCGCGGAATGCCTGACCATCGGCCGTCGCGAACAGCTTCGAACGCATGCCACCCAGCAATTGCCAGGTGATGCTCCAGTTTATGAGCCGGATGCCGAGCTCCAGCGGACTGATCCAGTTGGGGCCCCAGCCTTCGGGGCACTGCTCGATCCACGAATCGATTTGCGCCTGTATGGCGAGTGCATATCGCACGTCACCGGTGAGCGTGTGCGCCTGCGCGAGCACCGGCAGATGCAGGTGGCGGTTCGGCTCCCAGACATATTTGATGTTCCCGACTTCGCGTTCGTCGCGGTAGTCGATTGCGCTGGCGCGACGATCGCCCGCGGCGCGTTGCGTCAGCGGGTCGCGATTCCATTGCGGGGGGTCACCGAGCTCGCAGTCCGCGAGATCGAAGAAGGTGTACTTGCCCGCGAGTATGCGTTCCGCGGCGGCAGTCAGGTGTTCTGGGGCGATGGCGATGTACGGAGGAAGGAAGCGAAGGTCGCGCGCCGACTCGTCGCGCGGCGGCGTTTCGTTCGAGGCGAATTTCTGCGACAACACGCGCAGGGTTCGCGCCAGCCGGTGCGCCACTTCGGCGCCAGACATCACTTTGAGACGCTGCAAGTACCATCCAGGTTGTTGCATGCATCACCGCGTGAAGAGCGGCTCTACTCCATGGCGGCGAAGCGAATCGTGAACGGGTGGCCGGTGAACGATGAGCGGCGTCTTGCCGCGCGGCGTGCGTTCCAGGCGCTGCGCGACTTCCACTGTCACCTTGACGTGCGGCGGAATCCTTTCGCGGGCGTTGGCGAGCAACACATCCGCGTCATCCTCGGAAAATTTCTCGGTGGGCAGCACGAGAATTCGTGCTTCATCGAGGCTTTCCTGCACGACCTGAAACCGGAGCACGTTGCGGACGTCATTTGGTATGCACCCGATGCCGGTGATGCGCACCGCCTCCGGGCACACCAGCAATTCCTGCTGACGGCCAAGAACGCCTTCGAACGTGCGCAGACCCAATGACAGCTCCTCGAGTTCGCGTTCGCCCCAGCTCGCGGGCAGACGCACGAGATCGCCAGTGCGGTAGCGCACGATGGGCAACAGGCTGTTCCAGAACGAGGTCCCGACGATTTCGTACAACCGATGCTGGCTGTCGCTCGGCACGCGCTGACCGTCGTATGGAATGAATTCGACGCATGAATAGCCGTGCTGGAAACGGTACTGGCCGGCCGCATTGGCGGAGGCAAAGGCGATGCGTTCCGCCTGTCCGTAATAGTCCGCCAGACGGCAACCCAACATCTGCTCCACCAACGCCCACGCCTCCGGCCGGAATACTTCCGAAGAAGTGACCACCGCAGGTATGGAAAGACGGCGGCCGCTGTCACGCAGGTAACGCACCAGGGTCTCGAGCGCGCTCGGATACGCGCAGAGCAATCGCGGGCCAAACTTCTCGAGCTCATTGGCGATGTGCTCGACGCTGGTGTGTGTGACCGCGTTCGCGCTCATGGTCATGATGCGACCGCCGTCGATGATCTCGCAATCCGGGTTGGGCGAGACTTCGATGTCGCGCGGATTGTCGCCTCGCAGCACCGCGGTACGCGCCGTGCGCGCATCGACGCCGACCGACCGGATCACCCGATCGATGGTCGCCTGCTCGAAGACGATGGCTTCGAGCGACCGCAACACCTTGAGAGGAACGCCGCTCGTCCCGCCCGTGGTCGCGGGCGACGAGAGCCATTTGTATCCAGTGGTGAATGCCGAGAGGCCGTGCCGCAGACTTTCCTTGTCGAGCAGCGGCCAACTCGCGAGCGTGTCACCACCGTGCACCGAGCGGCCGTAGTCGGCGCGTTTTGCGAGTTGCAACGTGCGCCGCACATGCTGCGCGACCCAGGTGCGTCGCCGCTCGTATTCCCAGTTTTCGCCTCGCTCGAGCACGTTCGATGAGCGCTCGTAGTAATAAGGATTGCGGCGGATCAGAGTCTGCCCGAGCACGTGCTTTTTCATGAACCCCGCAAATGTCGCGACTGCACTCATGCGGTCTCCCGCAATTCCGCCACCGGTGCTATGCGCTGGTAGATATCCGCGAGTCGCCGTGCATAGGAATGAACGTCGAAGGCGCGTGCACTTTCATAGGCACGCCTGCCGGCCGCGAGGCGCGCCGGCTCGTCGGCGATGAAGATCGTCATCGCCGCACGTAGCTGGGCCTCATCGCCCGGAGGGACCAGCAATCCTTCTGCGCCGTGAGTGAACACGTCGGGGATGCCGCCCACTGGCGTCGTGATGCATGGCAGACCCGCAGCCATTGCCTCGAGCAGCGCCATCGGCACACCCTCGGCATAGGACGGCAGCACAAACACATCGCTTTCGGTGAGCAGGCGGTCGCGCTCGTGCGCGTCTATCCATGAGAGCACACGCACGCGATCGCCGAGTGGCGCAGCCAGCTTCTTCATGCCTTCGACATCACCATCGCCGGCGAGCACCAGGCGCGCGCGGGCGCGCATCGATTCCGGCAACGAGGCAAACGCGTTGACGAGGTCGTAACCTCCCTTGCGCTTTCCGAGACGCCCAAGGTGCAGGAACTGAACCTGGGTTCGGCCAGTGCGGTCGGCGACCCGCGCGGGCACGCGCACCGGGTTTGGCAGCACCACGACCTGGGAGGGCGACACTTCGCATTCCTGCACGTAGAAGTCGCGCCACTGGCTCGACAACGCGATCAACACGCTGGCCTGTTGCAGCGTGCGGTTCACGAGGCTGCGGACCGGACCGGGCAGGCCCTGATGAAACTGGTCGAAGCCCGCGCCATGCGCGTGCAGGATCAGCGGCCGCCGCGCACGCAGGACCATGTTGGCGAGAATGATCTTGCGCAGCGTGCTGCCGCGCGACGCGAAATGGATGTGCACGATAGTCGGTTCGATGCCGTCGAGCGCACGTGACAGCGAATACATGGAGCGCGCAAACACGGTAGCGCTATTGAGCTTCGACCCTTCCCGCATGGTAGCCACGTGGCGAATCGACGCATACGGCGGTAGATAGTCACAAATGAGCTGTTCGACGGTGGTGATGCCGCCCCGCACATCGAGGCCCGGCCCCATCTGCAATACTTTCACTCGCGTTTCACGCGGCAACGGCACACGCGGCGCGGCAACCCTGGGCAAGAGGACAGTGGTGGGATCGGCGCTCATTACGACACCCCACCGTGCAGGAGGCCGCGGTACGCCGCCGCCATGCCGGCCATCGAGAAGCGGCTGACGACCCGGGCGCGCGCCGCCACCCCCATGCCCTGCCGCTTGCGTGTGTCGGCGTACAGCGCAGCGATTATTGCTGGCAGCCTCGCGCTCAATTCCGCGGCCGAGACCACGTAGCCCTCGACGCCGTCGTCGATCATCTCGCGTGCGCCACCGATGTCCGACAGGATCACCGGCCGGCCCATGGACATCGCTTCGAGCGCGGCATTCGAAAATGATTCCACGGCGGTGGACGGCAGCACGAATACATCCATGGCGGCCAATACCGGCCGCACGTCTTCGAACTCACCGATGAGATTCACGCGATCGGCGATCTCCAGTTCCGCCGCCCGCCGCAGCAACTGTTCTCGCAGTGGGCCGTTCCCGGCAATCACCAGGTGTGCATCGACGCGCGCCACTCGCAGGCGGCGCAGGGTCGTCAGCAGCACTTCATGGTTCTTCTCGGGAGCCAGCCGGCCCACGCTGCCAAGCAGCAGCGCGCCCGGTTTGACTCCGAGCGAGGCGCGCAGCCGCTTCGCCGCTTCAAAGGACTCGACCGGATCGAAGTATGAGGAATCCACGCCGTTGTATATGACCGTGGATTTTTCATGGTCCCTCGAGGCGCCCGCGGCATCCCAGAAGCGGCTTTGCGCTCGTGATCCGTGCACCACCAGGTCAAAGCGCTGCAGCACCGACTGATAGAGCCGCTTGCGCATGCGCCGGCCGCGGAAAGTCGAAGTGTTGACCAGCGCCACGATCCTCGGCCGATGCGGCAGCAGCCGCGTGGCGCAGGCCACGTACAGCGCTTGATACAGATTGACCGCGACCACCGTCGCCGGCCGGTCGCGCAGAATCATCTGCCGCAGCTGCAACACCGTCGAGAACGAAAACTTTCCGCGGCGCTCGAGCTTGGCCAGGGGTACGTCCCGGCGCAACGTCGACTCGAGTGTGTACGGCGCGTTGAGACAGGCCAGGTTCGCGGCAACGCCCTCTTCCCTGAGCCGGTTGGCCATGCGCGCGATCTTGCGCTCGGAGCCGCCCACCGCGAGGCTGCTGAGCACGAACAGCACGTCGCAGGCTGGTGAAGCTGCCGCGTGTGTCTCACGTGTAGTCAGGAGTGTCAGCGATTGTTTCATAGGAGGTGCGAGGCAGGTCGGATTGGTCATGGCAGATCAGCTCCCTTTGCCCAGTGATTGGCACCCAGCCGTTTCTGTGGCGATTTCTCATTCAGTAGTTCGAGATAACGGGCCGCGACTCCAGTGGTGTATTCACGCGTGGCGAAATCGCGGGCGCGGCGTCCGGTCTGCTGACGGTCGGAATCGTCTTCGAGCAGGCTGCGAATGGCTTCGCGCATTTCATCGACCGAGTTGGCTATGTGGCCAAGCTGCAGGCGCTGCACCAGTGAATCCGGATCGAAGAACGACACCACCGGAACACCGCGAATCCACGCTTGCAGGAAAGTATTGGGAAATCCCTCGATGCTCGACGTGTTGAGAAAGAGTTTCGCCCGGTCGAACAACGCTCCGCTATCTGCGTAACGCACCGCTCCGTGCATTTTCACGTTCGGCAGCCGCGCTGCTGCAGCGCGCACGTCTTCGTAATAAGTCTCACCACCCGGCATCGGGCCACCGACGAATGAGAAATTCACCTGCGGCAGCTGGCGCGCGAGCTCGAGCGCCAGCTCCGGGCGCTTGAGCGCACGCAGGTTGCTGACCCAGAGAACATCGATGTCTTTCTCGACCGCTGCCCCATTGCGCGGCGGCTCGACCATCATGTTGATCACGACGCTCTCGATCTCATGGTTCTCGCGCAGCAGCTGCGACTGGAACTCGGTCTGCGCCGCGACGAGATCGGCACGGCGCAGACCGTAGTTGAAAAGCTTGCGGTCCCGCCAGAACTGGATGCGGGGATGTTCCTTCTCGCAATCACTGTCGGAGGCAACACGAAAAACGAATTGCCTGCCGGTGCGCCGGCAGAACCAGGCGCTGATACCGCTGTAGGCGCCGGCGGGAGACTGGTAGTAGACATCCGCGTCGGCTGCAATCAACGCAGACAAGAGCCGCGTCGCGCGCGGATGGAAGAATCGCAGCCCGGGGATTCCTCCCTGGCGCGAATGCGCAGCGATGGCCGTGATGCCGTCGATCTGCCGGCGCGCACCCTGCCCCTCGTCGTGCACGATGATCGAGACCTCGTGGCCGAGGTCACGCCATGCGCGAGCCAGCAACACATGCTGGATGGACTCGCCGCCGATGTATTTCGGATTCCCCTCGCCCGACAGCATGCCGTACGAATCGAGACCGACGATGCAGATTCGAGTTGCACTCATGGGCGCGTCCCCGAGTGCGCCCAACCATACGGATCGCGCCGCACCGTCGGGCGTTTCACACGTGGCGTTGCCGCCTCGATGGCCGGGTTCTCCTCCGCGCACAGCACCATGCGCATCACCACGCCGCCGTACATCCAGAAATAGAACCACGGCTTGTGCAGATCCACGAAGAACACGGCGGTGGCCACGCCGACCGTACCGAGTACGAAAGCAATGAGCTGGCCACGCAGCGGCGGCGCGGCCAGGAGACTCGCGCGGCGAGCGCGGCCGATCGCCGAGAACAGCAGATAAGATCCGAAGAACAGGCCGACCAGGCCGAGGTTGAACCACAGCGCCAGGTAATGATTGTGCGGCGAGAACTGAAATGGCATGTGCGCGTACGCATCCCAGCCGAAGCCGGTGATGAACGTAATGGGATGCGCGAACATGACGGCGATCGCGTCCGCCCAGATGTCGCTGCGTCCCGAAGAGGCGGTGCTGGCGTCGATGGACCCCGACGTTCCAATCATGCGTTCGGCGAGCAGGTTGCCGTATTGCGAGAATGAAATGACCAGCACCAGCAGGATCAGCGAACCGAACACCCAGCCGGAGATACGACCGTAGGAAATGAGATGACGATATAGATAGGCGCCCACCGCGCACATCATGGCGAGGCCGACGAAGCCGCCGCGCGACGCGGTCATGACCAGGGTCATGCAGCCGATCAGCGTGGCGCCAAACCAGAACAGCCGCCGGAAGCCGTGGGCCGCCACGGCCGCGGCGATAGTCGCGGGGAGGAACAGGATGATGAACGCCGCGTACTGATTGGACTCGCCGATGGCGCCCTGGGTGCGGCCGTCCTCGCGGATGCGAAACCCCAGGCTGATGATGCCGGCGGCGTCGAGAATCGTGATGATGTTGGCGAGCAACGCGCCGTAGAGCAAGCCCTTGATCACCTTCAGGCCATCGTCGACGGTCTGCACGCCGAACAGGAACACGAGGAAGAAGATGTAGTGGTCGATGAGCCCGGTCTTGAGCTTGATGCCGCTCGCGACCAGGTCGTAATAGGGATACTGGATGAGCAGCGCGGCAACGAGCCACGTGACGATGGCGTAGCCGATCTGGATGATGAACGCACCCTGCATCTGGCCGGCCGCCATGATGGAACCGCGACTGACGACCAGCCGTAGCGCCAGCACCACGGCAATGAAATAGATGAGGATGTTCTTCGCAGACACGCCCGGCAATAGACTCAGGTCCATGTTGAGCGCGTCGGTTGCCAACAGAAACAATGCGGCGAATCCGAGAATTGTCGGCATGCGTCAGACTCGTCCGAAAACAATGAAAACGGTAATAGCGCTTTTTCCTGCGGAAGATCTCAGTACGCGTTGTCGGTCTTGATCACCGCGACCACCGTGGCCAGGATGATTTCCAGATCCAGCATCGGTGACCACCGACGCATGTACTCCAGATCGAACAACACTCGAGCTTCCATGTGCTCCACCCGGGCGGTTTCACCCCGGCAACCGCGCACCTGCGCCAGTCCCGTAATGCCCGGCAGAACCTTGTGTCGCACCATGTACCGTTTGATGAGCTTGCGGTATTCCTCGTTGTGCGCGACCGCATGTGGGCGCGGTCCTACGATGCTCATCGTCCCTTGCAGAACATTGATCAACTGCGGCAACTCGTCGAGCGACCATCGCCGCAGATGCTTGCCGATCGGCGTCACGCGACTGTCATTGCGCGACGCCTGCGTCACCAGCGCGCCGTTTTCGCACACCGACATGGTGCGAAATTTGAAGACGTTGATTTCCCGTCCATCCAGGCCGTAGCGGCGCTGCCGGAATAAGACAGGACCTGGCGATCCACGCTTCACCGCGATGGCGATACCCGCAAGCAACGGCGCCAGCACGATCAGCGCCCCGACGGCGATGGTGACGTCCATGAGACGCTTGACGAGACCGCGGTAGCCATGGAACGGCGTCTCGCACATGGCCACCACCGGCATCCCGAGAATCTCGCTGGTACGCTGCTGGATCGAGTCGAAACCCGTTACATCCGGCAGGAAGTAGATGGACGCCGTGGTGTCACCCAGCTCGTGCACCAGTTCGCGCACTCGCCCGACATGGCCGGGGGCCAGCGCGACGAAAATCACGTCGATATTGCGCGTGTTGACGAAAGCGGCCACGTCTTCGAAGCGCCCGAGCAATTGCGCATGCCTGGAACAGCCCAGCCGGTCGCTGCCGCGATCATCGAAGAATCCCGCCACGGAAATGCCGAGCTCGACGTGCAGGGCCAGGCGTTTCGAGAGCTCCATGCTCGCCTGGGTGCAGCCGACGATCACGGCGCGCCGTGACTGCGCGGCATCGCGCAGCAGCGCACGCGTCACGCCCTGCAGGATGAGCGAGGCCATGACCAGCAGCACTGGTGTCACCAGCACCCAGGTCACGACGACGCGACGCGAAAAGTCTTCGGAGAACTTGGTCATGTAACCGAGCGCCAGCAACGCCGCCACCAGCACTGCCCAACGTAACAGCAGGTTGGTCGCTAACTCGAGGCGGCCGGAGATGACCTGACGCGCCGGATTGCGCGACGGCAGGATGGCCAGAGTGAAAGTAGCCGCGAGAATCGACAGCACCAGGAAGGGGCGATCGAACTCGACGTCGTAGACGCGGGTGAGTGGATAGAACATCACGCCGGCCATCACGGCCGGCAATGCATCGAGCAGCCACAGCAACACCGGCGCGGCCAACGACATGCCGCGCTTGAAGAAGATGGGCTGACTGACTTGATCTTGATATTCGGTATTCAACGGACGCGTCCCTTCCCTACACGCGTCCAGAATAGAAAAAGGCCGGTCGCTTGCACGCCGGCCCTTCCCTCGATCCGCTATCGCCGGACGATTACACGCCCGCCGATTGCTCCTGCATACGTAATCGTCAGCGCACTGACAATGCCGGCGGTGATGTAGGACTCTGGGCCGACACGACACCGGCCACGTTCAGATCCATGGTGTGGAGCCAGTTCTCGAGATTGGTGTAGCCGTTCGACGCCACCGTGTTCGGATTCGCCGGCAACGTGAGCGTGCGCCGGTTCTGTGCATATGAAGGCCAGCCGCCCGCGTTCTTGTTGCATCGTGTGGTGCCGTTGGACGCTACGCAGTTGATGACCTGTCCGTTGCGGCTCTTCACGCTCTGCACGATGCGCCTGTCGACGGAGTCGCGATCAGCAGGACGCGCGCCGGCGAACGACAGCACGCGGTTGTAGACCGCGCTGTTCGCGGTGGCACGCGCGGTAAGGCCGGTGTTCCAGACCGGGATGGTCACCGTCTGCATGAGGCTCGGGATCACATCGCCGCCCGTGAGCGAGATGAGTCCGTTGGTCGATTCCGGCGCGTAATTGTCGCTCGTGTATACGCGACTGCCGGAGAACAACGACAGGCTGCCGGTGGTGCGCACATAGATCGGCCGCGTGTCGCGCGAGAAACTCGGGCCGCGCAGGAAGACGTTGCCGACGACTGAACTTTTGGTGACGACACCGTCCTGGCTCTGCAGGTCGAGATCCATCGTTCCACGGTCGTAAACCACGTTTTTGACGAACACGAACTCGCTGGCACGCGACAACGGGTTGCGCTCAACGATGTGCGCGAACAGGTTGCCGACCATGGTGAAGCTGCTGCCGGGCGAGCTGCCATACAACACACCGAAGCCGTGCTTCTGCACGCCGCTACCCGAATACGCCGGGTGGATGGACTCGTTGAGCGGTTCGGCAAAGATGTTGTTGCTGAACGTGATGTTGTCGGTCGGACCCCAGGCGCTGGCGATCTCATCGATGGCCCAGCTGAACGAGCAGTGATCGATGACGATGTTCTTGACCGGCTTTGCGGTGCTGCCTTCGATCTTCAGTGAATCGCGGTTGTCCGGATCGGGACCGTTGGTGTCGTCACCGGTTCGAACGCGGATGTGCTGGATGAGCACATCCGAAGCCTGGATCCTGATGGCTGCGCCGCGGATCATGATGCCCGGCGACGGCGCTGTCTGGCCCGCAATCGTGATCTTGCTGTTGCGAATGATGAGGTCGGAGGTCAGGCGGATGACCCCCGACACTTCGAACACGCAGATGCGCGCCGTGGTGCCATCGACGCACGCCTTCAGGGAACCCGTGCCGCTCGCGCTGAGGTTGGTCACCTTGTACACCGTGCCACCGCGACCGGCGGGAGTTTCCATGCCGAAGCCTGCCGCGCCGGGGATGACCGGGGCGGCCTGCGCAGTGGAGGCGCCCAGCGTCGCGAGGCCAAGGGCTAACAGGCCCAGAGACTTGTTAATCGGCTTCACGATGTGACGTGCAACTGCATGGTGGTGACGGAGACTAGCAAGCTTCATTACGGGACCCTCTCGGAAAACAGGAAGATGTTTGTCAGATGGACTTCGAAGCGATCGTGGTGGGCGGGCCTTCGAGGCCGCAGCTGCTCACGGCGACCACCGCGAAGTACCAGATGCCGCTCGACAGCGTGCTGAACTCATAGGACGTGGTGGTCGCGTTGTCGATGAGGACGCTCTTGTCGAGCTCCTCGCTGTTGCGCCCATAAAGAATGCGATAACCCGCCAGATCATCGAGCGGCGAGCCATCCACCTTTGAAGGTGGCGTTTCCCACTGCAGCGACGCGACGCCGGCGCCCGCCACGGCCAGCACCGTGATGGAGAACGGCTGGGTGGTACTCGTGAGGGCAGCGTCCGCGACCCTGATGGTGATCGACTCGTAGACGCCGACGTCGCTTTCACCTGGCGTGCCGATGATGCGTCCGTCAGTCGGGTCGATGCTGGCCCACGGCGGCAGGTTCACTGCCGAAAAACTCAATTTGTCGCCATCCTGATCGGTAGCAGTGGGTTGCCACTCGTAGTTCTCGCCCACGCTCACGGATTCGACGACCTGGCCGGAAATGACAGGCGCGTGATTCTCTGTTGCGGGTGCTGACACGGGCGGCGGAGACGCGGCCTGTGGGGCGGGGTCCGACGATGAGCCGCCGCCGCCGCAGCCATTGCAGAAGGCGAGCGGCAACACCGGTAGGAGTGCGCTTACAAAAGAGCGATTCAGTCGAATCATTTGTCGGAGTCCTCTGGCAAACCGATTAAGGCTGGCGACAGATTTACGACTCCTAAGGCATTTGATTCAACGTGTTGGCGGAATTCTGCCCGACTCTTCCTACGTCGGCGGAAGGCGACAAAGGAAGCGAATCAAGATCTTAAGGAAAATTGAAAGATTTACAGGGTGACGGGAGTGTGACGCAGCGCCAAATCCTGGCTGTGTCAGCACTCTCTTATATATGCGCGCCGAGCCACCCTGGCGCCCCATCTACCAGCAGATTCCCTCGTAGCGGCAGCGCAGTAGATCGCGATTCGGCAGGTTCACGAGATCGATGACCAGCTGCTCAGGCCGGACGAGTGCCTGCAAGGCATCGTTGAGCGCGGACTGTTGCAGTCCCACCAGGATGACGTCCGACGGCCCGATCATCTCATCGATGCTCCCGCACAGCAGCGAACCCAGGTGGGGAATGTTCGCATCGATGTAACTGCGGTTGGCGCCTAACAACCTGGACAGCTGCACCTCGGGATCGAAGATGCGCAGCTCGCAGCCCTCGCCCAGCAGCCGCTTGGCCACCAGCACCAGCGGTGACTCGCGCAGATCGTCGGTGCCGGTCTTGAACGACAGGCCCAGCATGCCGACCTTCGGCCGGCCGAGCTTCAGGATCTTGTCGACGGCGTGATCGATGTGCACCCGATTGCTCGCGAGCAGGCTCGAGAGCATGGGCAGCACAATGTCGTTCTGCTTCGCGATGTTGGTCAGCGCACGCAGGTCTTTCGGCAGGCAGGAGCCGCCGAATGCAAACCCCGGCTTCAGATAGGCGGGAGAAATATTGAGACGCTTGTCAGCACAGACCAGGCGCATGACTTCGTGCGCATCGATGCCCATCGATTGCGAGACGCGGCCGATTTCGTTGGCGAAGGTGATCTTGAGCGCGTGGAAAGCGTTGCACGCCATCTTGAGTGTTTCAGCGACGCGAATGTTGGTCACGAGAAATCGTGAATCCAGGTGCTGGAACAGCTCGCGAACCTTCTGCACCGCAGCTTCGCAATTGCCGCCGACGATGGTGTATGGCGGGTGATCGTAGTCGCGGATGGAAGATCCCTCGCGCAGGAACTCGGGCTGAAAGCACACGCCGAAGTCGACGCCCGCCTTCTTGCCGCTGGCGCGCTCGAGAATGGGTTCGATCTGGTCTTCGACCGTGCCCGGCTGCACCGTCGAGCGGATTACGACAGTGTGGAATTCGTCCTTGAGCGCCAGCGCCGCACCGATTTGTTCGGCGAGCCGCAGAATGGCGGTGAGATCCTGACTGCCGTTCGCCGCCGAAGGCGTTCCGACGCAAACGAACGAGAGTTCCGTCTCGCGCATGGCCTCGGCTGCATCTGCCGTCACCGACACACGGCCAGAGTTCACCACGTCGCGCATGAGCTCCTGGATCCCCTCCTCGAGGATCGGCGACTTGCGATTGCGGATCAGCTCGAGCTTGACGGGGTCGATGTCGACACCGATCACACGGTGTCCATCGCGCGCCAGGCAGGCGAGCGATACGGCGCCGACATAGCCCAACCCGAAGATGCTTATCCTCTTCGAAGCTACGACGGTGTGGGGTCTGGCTCCGTTTTCGTCCGCGAAAACGGTGCCTGACCCCAATTCTTCGTTCGCTACACCCAAATCTTTAGTAGTAAGCACTTTCGTTTCTTTCCTTCGAGCGATTCAACGCGACACCGAGCAGGTTCATCTCGCTCAGGATTTCCTTTGCGCCGCGGAGCATGGCGCGGCCGCTCTTGCCCTCGGACACCACCAGCAGCAGCGAATCGAACTGCGGCGCGAAGGCCAGCACGTCATCCGACGCCAACAGGGGCGGCATGTCGAAGATCACGATGCGGCGGGGCATCTCACGCTCGAGCGCCGCGGTGAACTCGCCCATGCGCGGTGAATTCAGGAATTCAGAGGAATGCTGGAACGCTCGGGCATTCGGAATGACGCCGAGGCGCTCCGACTGCAGGTTGTAAACCACGTCTTCGAGTTCCGCCTTGCCGAGCAGGTAATCGGACAGACCCTTCTCGAAGCTCATGCCGAGATAGTTGGCAATCTGCGGGCGCTGCAGATCGAGATCGACGAGGAACACCCAGGTGTTCACGTCCTGCGACAGTGCCAGCGCGAGGTTGATCGCGGTCATCGTCTTGCCCTCGCCCACCGACATGCCGGAGACGGCGATGCTGTTCCACTTGTGCATGTCGAGACGCCGCAGCACACGCGTGCGCAGGATCTTGAACGCGCGCAGTGCCGCGACATCGGAGACCGCGGGCAGGATGCACTGCCGTTCCATGGCGCGGGCATCCACGCTGGCCTGGCGGAAGCGGCGCGCCTGCTGCAGCTCCGCGGGCGCAGCGGTCACGCGGCGCACACGCTGTCGCAGATTCGCTGACTCGATGGTGTTCGGGCGCTCAGCCGCGGACCGGTCGGCGAAATTCCGGCGGATTGCATCTTCCATGGTGGTACTCATTGGTGTGTCTCTCACGGGGTCACAGGTAATTCAGGATGGCGGTGAATACGATCCACACGCCGATCACGCCACTGGCGCTGGCGGTGACGAAGCGCCAGGCGTTGCGCCGGCGCGAGCGGGAGTTGCGAATGTCCGGGATGGCGACCAGCGGCGATACCGACAGCAGCTCGCGGATGTCGCGCGCACCTCGCACCTTGGGATCGAGGGCCTCGGCGGCAATCGTGGCGGTCAGACCAAGCACGACGGCGGCAACCAGGCCGATCAGCAATATCGCGAGGCGCTCGGGCTTGGCCGGCGAGCCCGGCAGCATTGGCGCCTGGATGAGGCGGAACTCATCGGCGCGTCCGCCAACGATGGCTGCTTCGCTCACCTCGGCGTCCATCTGCCGGTTGAGCAGCTGTTCGTACTTCTCGCGGGCGATGGTCAGGTCGCGCGTAGCGTTCGCGTACTCCCGCTCCACCTGCGGCGCGGCCGTCACGTTCCTTTCGAGGCCCGCCACCTTGGCCCGCAGCTCCGCGCTGCGCGCCATGAGGCTGCCGATCTGACTGTCGATGGCATTGATCTGAGTGCGAAGCTGCATTCCGACCGGCGTGCCATCGGACATTTCGACATCGCCGCGCTCGCCGTTCTTGATGCGCGTTTCCAGGGTCGCGATATCACGTTGCAGCCGCTTGATGTCCGGGTGCTCGGCGCCGTAGCGCTGGCGTGCTTCTGCAAGCGTCGCGCGCTTGGCGTTCAGCTGCGAGCGTAATGACGTGCCGGTTCCTGCGCTGGTGCCGAACTTCAGGCTGTCGATCTGCCGGCGCAACTGCACCATGTCCGGGTGGCTCTCGTCGTAGCTCGAGCGCATGCGGCTGTACTGATCTTCGAGCTGCCTCACGCTGCCCGCATCGGGGCCCGCGGCCCGCGTCTGTTCGAGTTGGGCAGCGAGGAACACGCGCTCCTGGCGCAGCGAGCTCATTTGCTGGGAGACCTGCTCGAGCTGGCTCTCGGTGCGGTCCATGATCGACATGTTCACTTCGGTCAGCTCGGGGAGCTGCCCGGCATTCGCGCGCTTGAAGTCGGCCAGCTTGGACTCCAGGCCCGCGACCTGGGTACGCACGCGCTCGGCTTCCTTCGCATAGAACTGCGCCGCGTTTGTTGCGCGACCCTGGCGCTGGCGACGGTGCTCGGCGAGGAAAGCGCTGACCAGCCATTCCGCCCCTTTCTGTGACTTGGCGGGCTCGCGATGATCGAACGACAACGTGAAGGCATCGACCACCTCGCGCTCGCGCCCGGTGCGCGGATCGAGAATGGGAGTCGTCACGATACTCACACTGATGTCACGCTTGAGGCGCTTGAGCGCCGCGGCTTCATCGTCATAGTCGGGATACAGATCGTGTTCCCTGATCATCTTTCGCAGGTTGCTGTCGGTCAGCACGATGCCCTTGAGGTTCTGCACGTACTGGTCGGCATAACTCCCGCTCGAGGTCTCGGACAGCGATTGCGCGCTCGAAGGCTCGTCGATTTCCACGAGCGCCGATGACGTATAGACGTCGGGCAGCGCGACCGAGAGCAGTATCGCGAGCACCGCGATGGGAATTGCGACGCCGAACAGCAGCGCCTTGCGGCGCGCGATGGCGTGGATGTAACCAGAAAATTCCGGATTGTTATCGGAGTCCATTGTCAGTCGTTCCTTGCGCGTCGACGTTGTACGGGTTGGTAGATGAACGTAATGCTCGCGCCGCTCGACGTGGCGTCGGAGGCGGCGTCTTCGAATTCCTGCCACGTGTAGTCAAGGGCCGCGCGCAGCGAGAATTCCTCCTGCCAGTGCCATTGCAGACCAACATCGCCGGTGGCGTAGGAACGCGGCACGAACGTGGAGACCGGGTCGACGTCTTCGTCATGCGTGCCACGCACTCCGGCGAGCAGGCTCAGTCGCGGCGTCATGGCGCGTGTCCAGCGGACCCGCAGCTGATCGCGCGTCACCACCACACCGGCCGACGACGGACCCACGTTGCGCGACAGGTCGGAAAACAATTCGTTGCGGCCGATGAGGAAACTCACACCCGCGCCGGCGACCCAGGCGACTTCCGAACTACCATCGCTGACCTCGACGTTCTGCGCGCCGGCACGAAAATAGGTACGTGTCTCGGCCGCCGTGCGTGTATCCCACTGCAGTTCGGCACCGTAAGCATTCGTGACATCACGCAGCGCGGTGTCGAGGTCGTAGCGCGCGCCGCGAAGGCGCGTCGTCAGCGTGGACCGCTCGTTGATTCGTGCCTGCAGGCCGGCGGAAACGTCGGCCGTGGTGTAGTCCACCTGCGAGCCAACGAATTCTTCTTCGTAATTGACGTCGGTATAGCCTGCATCGAACTGCAGCTCGCGGCGCGGCGAGAGTTCGAAGCTCATCGACGGGCGCAGGCTGGCACGCATGCGCCGGTTGTCGAACAGCACGAGTCCGCTATCGCCGAAATCGCCCTCGCCGAGGTCCCCGCCGCCTTCGGCGTCGGGCTGCTCACTATTGACGATGTCCTGCTGCGCGAATTCGCCGCGCACGCGGCTTTGCACGCGCTGACCGCGATGCTCCCAGTTGAGCGTCCCGAAGTAGTCGACGGTGTCGAGATCTGTGGCGTCGGGAAAGTACGTGGCGCGCACGCGCGGTGTGAAACTGAATTCACCCTGTTGTGTGAGCGTGCGCAGCTCGAGCTCGGCGTCGACCATCGGCCCCTGTACGTCGATCTCGCCGCCGGGTGTCGCCAGGCGGTAGTTGTCGTCGTACAGATAACCGGCCTCGACCTTGGGATTCCATTCCCATGGGTCTGCAGCGGCTTGCGCGCAGGCCAGGGTGGCGGCCACCGCCATCGTTACAGTTGAGTATTTCATCGCGTACCTCACATTTACGGCACGACAACCACGTCGCCACTCTGCAGGTCGATGTTCTGATCGAGTCGCTTGCCGCGGATGATGTCGTTGTAGCGGAATGGCAGTGACTGCTTGCCGGTCGGTGTGCGGCGCAGAACTGTGATGTCACCGAGCGCCGCGAACGGCGTGGTGCCACCGGCCATGGAGAGCGCCTGCATCACGTCGACGGTCGGATTCATGATGAATTCACCAGGCTTGTTCACCTGGCCGATGACGTACACCTTGTTGCCCTTGATCTCCTGGATCGACACGGTGACCACCGGGTCCGAGATGTACTTGGCAAGTTTCAGGCTCACGGCCTTGTTGAGATCGGCCACGGTCTTGCCCTTGGCATCGACTTCGCCGACCAGCGGAAAAGAGAACGAGCCGTCGGGCCGGACCAGTGCCGGCCGTTGCAGGTCGGGCTCTTTCCATACGCTGATGGACAGCAGGTCACCCGGCTTGACCGTGTAGTTAGCGTCCTGCGCCATCGCGCCTGTCGCCCAG
>Ga0190271_10000359_pt1 | contig 22806 bp, 19 predicted proteins | sample Popmic356T_FD_133747 | JGI IMG/M metagenome (GOLD analysis project Ga0190271, IMG submission 133747) | Populus adjacent soil microbial communities from riparian zone of Weber River, Utah, USA - 356 T | ecosystem: Environmental > Terrestrial > Soil > Riparian zone | place: USA: Utah | collected...
AACATCAACCGCTACCTCACGGCCATCGACCAGATCGCCGAGGGCGAGCGCTTCAGTGCCCGCTTCTACCTGGAGTTCGCCGCCGGCTACGACAGCAACGTCAACGGGGCCACCGATACCAACCAGTTCGCCGTGCCCAGCCTGCCCGACGTGCTGTTCACGCTTGCCCCCAGCGCACGCGAGGCGTCGGATGGCTTCTTCTCCGCCGCCGCGGGGGTGGCGATCCGCAATCCGCTCAGCAAGCGCTGGGCGGTGGTCGCGTTCGGCAGCGTCGGGCGCGTGGGTGAGCACGTGCGCGCGCTCAACCCCAAGGGCCTGCACGTGGGAGGGGGCGGAGGACTGCGCTTCTCGGTCGACAAACACGACCGCGTCAACATCCGGCTGGACATGGCCTACGGCGACTCGTTCCGCCCTTACTTACAGTTCCGCGAGGCCTTCTAACCGTCAGACCCCCAAGCGCGCCGATCAGGGAGTCTCGGCGCGGGCGTTGTTGAGCCAGCTCTTGACTGTGCCCAGCAGCTTGCCTCTGCGTGTGTCAGGGAAGGCGGGGGCTGGACTGGGGTTGGAGAAGCGCATGATGCCGTCGTCGACGTTGCCGAAGCGCAGCGCCATCAGGTCGCGTGCGTAGTTTTGGTACAGCTTCCAGGGGGCCTTGTTGCCCTGGCGCGGGAACTTGGCGAGCGAGCGCTGCACGTAGCCCGAGGTGAAGTTGATCCAGGGCTCGGGCGTCACGGACGAGTCGTCGTTGTGCGCGGTGCACTGGCGCAGGCCGGTGGCCTCCATGTGGTTGAGCAGGCGGCACACGTACTCGGACGTCAGGTCGCACTTGAGTGTCCACGACGCGTTGGTGTAGCCCACCGCCTGCGCGAGGTTGGGCACGTCGCTGAGCATCATGCCCTTGTAGGTGAGCTTGGCGTTGGGCTCGACCGCGACGCCGTCGACACTCAGCTGCACGTTGCCGAGCACCGTGAGGTCGAGGCCGGTGGCGGTGACGATCAGGTCTGCTTCGAGCTCGCGGCCCGAGCGCAGCAAGATGCCCTTTTCGGTGAAGGTCTCGATCTGATCGGTGACGACCGAGGCTTGACCCGTGCGCAGCGTCTCGAACAGGTCGCCGTCGGGGACCAGGCACATGCGCTGATCCCACGGGTTGTAGCGAGGCGTGAAGTGCGAGGCGACGTCGTAGTCCGGCCCGAGCGCGGTCTCGACGCCCTTCAGGATCAGCCGCTTGACCACCTCGGGCCGCTGTCGCGCCAAGTTGTAGAAGAACATGCCGAGCAGCACGTTTTTCCAGCGCGTGACGCCGTAGGCTGCCGCGGGCGACATGTGCTGGCGCAGCTTGGTGGCGATCGGATCTTGTTCGGGGCGCGCCACCACGTAGGTGGGCGAGCGCTGCAGCATGGTGACGTGGGCCGCGCTCTTGGCCAGCGAGGGCACCAGCGTGACGGCGGTGGCGCCGCTGCCGATCACGATCACGCGCTTGCCGGCGTACTCGATGTCGGGCGTCCACTTTTGCGGGTGAACGATCCTTCCGGTGAAGCGCTCGCGGCCCGGAAAGTCGGGCGTGTAGCCCGCGTCGTAGTTGTAGTAGCCGCTGCACAGGAACAAAAAGTTACAGGTGAGCCGCGTGAGTGTGCGCTCGGGGCCGCGCTCGACCTCGACCGTCCAGCTTGCGTCCTCGCTGGACCAGGCCGCGCGCTTGACGCGGTGGCTGTAGCGAATCTTGCGATCGATGCCGTGCTCGCGCGCGGTGTCGCGCACGTAGCTCAGGATGGACGCGCCGTCGGCGATCGCCTTGTCGTTGGTCCAGGGGCGAAACGAGTAGCCCAGCGTGTACATGTCCGAGTCCGAGCGGATGCCGGGGTAGCGGAACAGGTCCCACGTACCGCCGCTCTGCTCGCGTCCCTCGAGGATGGCGTAGCTGCGCGTGGGCGACTGGGTCTGCAGGTGATAGGCGGCACCGATGCCCGAGAGGCCGGCGCCCACGATCAAGACATCGACGTGTTCGTTCGACATACAGCCTGTGCGTTGGGGAAGGATCGTAGGGTAGCGCGAACTGCTAACGCGTCGAAGAAGCACAGGCTTTTTGGCCTCATTCGTGCCCTGATCGCGGGCGCCGATAGACCGCGAAGGCAAGACAGTAAGGGTGCGCTGGCGGACGCGGTCTCAACGCGTTGCGTCGGCGTTATCCCTGGCTGCTGGTGAGCTTGCTTGCAAGCGAGTCGCTGCGTGTCCGTGGGAACGGTCGTTTCTACCGCGTCGCGTCGATTCACGTGTGCCAGCAGCCAAGAAGCACGCGCGCCGCGCTCGCTACGCGAGCCCGAAAGAGGACCGTGCGTGCTGCACTTGAACGCATCGGCCATGCGTCATAGAGCGGGTGCATGCCCATCCAAGCTCTGGCGCTGCTGCGCCTCAAGACACTGCCCACCGGCTCCGCGCCCACCCGCATCGAGCGCCTCGACGACGCGGTGCTGGTGTACACCGGCGCGAGCTTCGCGACCGAGCCCGAGCAGCTGGCCGAGGCACTGGCCGGCCTGGTGGGCGAGTCCACGCTGGCAGAGCACGACGACCCGCGCGGCATCCTGTTCATCCCCGACGTGGCGGCGCCCAAGGCGCGCAGCTACGAAGCGGTGGTCGAGGAGGTGGGCGAGGGCGGCGTGTGGGCTGCGCCGGCGCTCGACGCGTACGGCGCGGCGCCCGACCTCGGCGCACTGCTCGGCAGCATGCTGGCGCAGCTGCCGCCCTCGTTGCTGTCGGCAGCCAGCTCCGCCGCGCAGGGCGACCGCGGCGCGCTCGACGCGGTGAGTGCACAGGTGCAGGCGCTGCTCGGCAGCTCGCCCCAGCTGCAGCAGCTGGCGGGACAGCTGGGCGGCATGCTCGGCCAGGCGGCGCCCGGTGCGCCTGCCCCGGCGGGCAGCGAGCTGGCACAGCTGGAGGACATGTTTGCCAGCTTTGGTGGGGGGGCGGCCGCCGAGGCGTCGCTGCACCAGCTGGCCAGCCAGATGCAGAGCGAGCTCGCAGCGGACCCCGCCAAGTTCGAGCAGCTCGCGCAGCAGCTGCTCGGCAAGCACGACGAAGACGACGACGACGACGACGACGACAAAAGTAAGGTGCCCGGCGCCAGGCCTAAACAGTGACGGATGGAGTCGGAGCCCCCGCCCACATGCCTGTACGTGAGGACGCACCGCAGCAAGCGGTGGCGGATCGCGCCATGGATCCGGCTCCAGGCGTTACTGTTTAGTTGCGCACGCAGCGCACGTACGCGTCGCTGGCCAGGCCGTGCTGCAGCATGCCGCTCTCGAACGACACGGTGCTCTCGACCACCAGCTTGTTCGAGGTGGCGAAGTAGCTGCTGGGCGTGCCCGGAAACGCCACCGGATCGATCGCCGGTTTTTCGCGCGTCGGGTCGACCAAGGTCATCAGCTCGTTGCCGGTCGGCAGCCGGTAACCCGGGCCGAGCCCCGCGCAGTACGTCAGCGCGGCATCCTGGGCGAGCGGCGTCGCGGAGAAGGCGCGCTGCCAGACCAGGCTGGTGGCACGATCGGTCACGGTGTCGGACGCGATCAGGTAGCGGTCCGCCGGCTTGGCGAAGTCGGGCACGGCCCCCCCTCGCACGCAGCGCACGCGGCCGTTCAGGTTGCGCAACAGCACGACCTCGCGCAGCTCGTAGCTCACCATCCAGGTGAGGCTGGGCCCGCTGGCGCCGGTCGAGCTGGCGATGAAGTCCTGCGACGTGCTGTCGCCGAAAAAGCCCACGTCGACGGCGGTGGCGGTGGCGGCGTTGCTGCGCATGTCGAGCAAGCTGGTGAGCTCGATCAGCGAAGGCAGCCGCCAGTCGTCGTGACCGCCGCGCTCCAGCTGGTTGCAGTAGTTTTTGGCCTCTTCGCGGCTGCACCACTCGGCGTACGGACCCAGCACGCCGCTGGGCAGCAGTTGACGGCCGGTGCAGCCCGGGTACGCGTTGGGCAGCCCGACCTGCCACTCGAGCTTGGTCACGTTGTCGATTGCGGTCTCGCCCGTGGACGTGTAGCTCTGGGCGAACTTGGCGTCGGCGACGCCGTCGGGCATGTGCCAGTCGGCGAACTGCCCCTGACAGGTGTAGCCAGCCGGCGTGGGCAGACACGGGTAGAGCAGCGCGTTGCAGACGTTTGGCGCGTCGCAGGCCGTGGGCAGTGGGGTGACAGGCGGCGTTCCGGTGTCGGGCGCACTCATGCTGACGCTCGCGTCCGGCGCGGGCGACGCGCCGCCGCCGTCGTTGGGGGCCACGGCCGTCGTGCCGCCGCCATCGGGCGTGTTGTGCGAACCCGCGGCGCCGCCCGCGTCACCGGTGCCGGAGACCAGCCCGCCGTCGACGGGCGCCTTGCCGCCGTCCGCAACGGACAGATCGATCTGACTGTCAGGTGGGGTCACGCCGGCCGGCTCGCACTTGCCGCTCGCCGCGCACAGCGTGCACTCGGGGCCGTGGCACTCGTCGCCCTGACAAGTCAGGCCCGGCGTCGCGCACAGCGCGAGCGAGCTGGGGATGCTCACCACGTTGTTGGCCACGAACTTCGCCACCACGCGCGTCTGCAGCAAGGGCTCTTTGTTGGCGAAGGCCTCGATGATCACCTCGAAGCTGGCGTTGCTGTTGGTGCCGACCTTGGGCAGGACGGGCACGGTCAGCGGCCAGTCGCTGGGCCTGACGACGACCTCCGTGGACGTGCCCGGCTCCCAGCGCGCGGGGCCCTTGGTCCACAGGGCAAAGCGCAGCTTGTCGATGCGGCTCGCGAGGCTGGCCTCGGCGCTGATGCGCAAGGTGGCCTGGGTGGTGGCCGGGATCTCCTCGACCTCGGGCGAACAGGCCCCGAGCAGCGCGGCGCACAACAGCCAGCAGAGCAGGGGGAGTCGTTTGATCATCGGCTCCACAGCCCCTGTCGCAGCACGGCGGCGTGTGCATTTCCGTCGGAGACGGGAACGCTTTGTTGTTCGGCGTCGCCGCGCGTCGCCACCAGCACGCCCAGGGCCGCCGCGCCGATCACGACCGCGCCGACGGCGGTCCACAGCCACGGGCTCTTGACGAGCCGGCGCGGCTTGTCCTGGCTGTTTTTGGGCGGCACCGCGGCCTCGAGCGCGCCCTTTTGCAGGATCAGGTCGATGCGCAGCACCTCGCCGCCGCGCACGCGCAGGTTCTTGCGCTCGGGTCGGTAGCCCTCGGCCTCCGCCGACAGCGCGTGCTCGCCGAGTGTCAGCAGCAGCGGGGCGCTGAGCGCCTGGGTCACCGGCTTGCCGTCGACCGCGAGCGCGGCGCTAGCCGGCGAAAGCGACACGCTCACGCGCGCCACGAAGCTCTGCGCGCGCACGAGCAGCGCCTCGGTGTCGCTGCGCAGCTGGCCGTCCAGCGCCTTGGCCTCTGCGCTCAGCGCGCCCTCGAGGTAGGGGATGCTCTCCTCGTAGCGGCGCAGCTCGAAGGCTGCCATGCCCAGGCCGCGCAGCGTGCGTGCGTTGGGGTACAGCGCGTGCGCCTTGCCGAACAGCGCGCTGGCTTCTTCGTAGTTTTTGGCGGCGTACTCCGCGAGTGCCTGCTCGACCGTCGGGCGGTAGCCGGCCGGCTCGGCGCTGCCTGCAGGCTCGCTCGCGCGCGGCGCCTGGGCGAGCACGCGCATCGGCGCGAGCGCCGAGCCCAGCACCACGATCACCCACAGTCCGAGCATCAGCTGTGTACGCACGCGACTCTCCTGGGTGAAGCGCATCAGAAAAATTTGCTGGCGAGCCAGTCGCACAGCTCGTCGGGGTCGACGTCGTTGAAGCCGTTGCCCGCCGTGTTGACGTACGCAATCACGAGCTGCTCGTCGGGGCACGCGATCGCGGGACCGTCGAAGTTGTTCGGGTTGTACGGACTCTGTGGGCTGGACGTGTTGCCGTAGCTGCCGTTCTTGTTGTGGATGCTGTACGTGCCGAAGCTGTTGCCGTACAGGCTGTTCGTGTTGCACACGCCTTCGGGCGCGAACGTGGCGCTCGCCGCGCGACCGAGGTACGCGCCGTCCTTGCCGAGCAGGATGGGCTCGCGGCAGCGCAGGCTGCTCGCGCCCTCGTCGGCGCCGCAGTAGTTGCCGCAGCCGGCGCAGCGCTCGGGAAACTCGCACGGCGCGAGGCAGCGTGGCCCGCCGGACGGCTCGTCCGGGACGCACACGGAGTCCGCGCAGCAGTTGCCGGTGGCGCAGCTCTCGCCGCGCTCGATACACTGCGGCCCGCTTGCGTCGGGGGCCGGGCCGCCGCCCGCGTCGTGGCTGCCGGAGTCGATCGCTGCGGGCGCGCCGGCATCGCTGGCCTGGGCGTCGGGCTTGACGAGCGCGGCGTCGATGATCACGGCGCCCGCATCCTCGGCGGGCGCGACCGGGCCCGCATCCACGCCGGGCGCGGCCGCGTCGTTTGGCGCTGCGGCGTCTGCTGCCGGCGGTTGGGCCGCGTCGGCCGGCGTGGGCTGCGCCGCGTCTGCGGGGGTGGGCTGGGCCGCGTCCGCTCCCGCGTTGCCAGCGCCGGCATCGCCCTTGCTCACCGTCCCCACGCCCGCGTCGGCGCGCACTGCGGCGCCGCCCTCGGATCCACCCCCGGTGCTCGGCGCGCCCCCCGCATCGACCGCGCTCACGGGGTCTTCTCCACAGGCCGCGCCCAGGCAGGCGACGAGCAGACACAGCGCGAGGTTCGGTCGAGACAGAAAGATCGGCATCGTGCGCCGTCCTTATCCCAGCCCTCCGGGGCCGTCCACGAGCGCTCACCCTGGGCGAGGGGTAGCGGCCGTCGACCGCCCATCCAGGTTGCCCGTGGGTGTCCGCGCAGGCTCCCGGTCGGTGGCGGCAGTAAGCTCCGGCATGCCCTCGCTGCGCATCGTACTGCTGCTGCTGCTGCTCTGCTCCGCCTGTGCCGGCAGCTTGCCCGACGTCCCGGCGCATGAGCCGCACGGCACGCTGCGCCTGCGCATCGTGCACGCGCCGGACGAGTCGCTCTACGAGGACACTGTGCAGGTCGACCTGGACCGGGTGAGCGTCAACCGTCCTCGGCAGCGCGACGTCACGGTGCGGCTGCGCCCCGGCTGGCACTTCGTCGAGCTGCGCGCCGAGGGCAGCGAGTTCGAGCTGGGCACGCGCACCGTGACCCACCGCTACGGTGCGTGCATCGACCCGGAGTGCCGCTACTTCTCGCCCACGCGCGAGGTGCAGACGGGGCTCGTCGAGGGCGCACACTCACTGTGTATGAAGCAGAGCAGCATCGAGGTCGTGTCGGGCCGCGCACAGCTCGCGCTGCTGGTCGTGGGCGCCGACAAAAGACAGGGCGGGCCGTGCGCGCTGTGCCTGGTGGACGACCTGTCTGCCGAGCGCTGTCCGTGAGCGCGCGCCGGGCCAGACTTTGTGCGCCGACTGACCGAGCCTGACAGTAAGGTCCAAGCGCCGCGCGGCGCTCGGCAGAATTGAGCGCTCGGGGGTCGACGAGCGATGAGCGTCTGTGTGCGGACCTGGGCCTGTACCGTCCTGACGGTGTCTTTGAGCGCGGGCTGCGAGGGCAGCGTGCTCGAGCCAGAGTCCGACGCCGGCGAGCTGGCTTACGTAGCGGACGCGAGCCGCCCCGCGGCCGGCGACGCCGGCTCGGCGCTGCCCAACCCACCGACCGGACCCAGCACGCCGGTCACGCCGAGCGGCAGCTGCGCCATCCCGGCCGGCGGCGGACTCGAGGACGTCTCGCACCCGACCACGGTGGTGGGCAGCGGCACGCCCGCCAGCTGCACGGCCAGTGCGTTCGTCGCGGCCGTGGCCAAGGGCGGCGTGATCACGTTTGCGTGCGGCGCGAGCCCAGTCACCATCACGCTCGATCAGCCGGCCAAGGTGTTCAACGACAAGGCGCAGAAGGTCGTGATCGACGGCGGTAACCTGGTCACGCTGAGCGGCGGCGACAAGACGCGCATCCTGTACCAGAGCACCTGCGACGAGAAGCAGACCTGGACCACCTCGCACTGCGACAACCAGGAGTTTCCGCAGCTGACCGTGCAGAACCTGACCTTTGCGCACGGCAACGCCAAAAACACGCCCGAGGGCAGCGGTGGCGCCATCTACGCGCAAGGCGGCCGGCTCAAGATCGTCAACAGCCAGTTCGTGAACAACGTGTGCGCCGACGTCGGGCCCGACGTTGGCGGCGGCGCCGTGCGCGCGCTGCAGCAGTACAACGGCCTGCCCGTCTACGTGGTGGGCAGCAGCTTTGGGGGCCCGACCGGCAGCGGCAACGTGTGCAGCAACGGCGGCGCGCTGAGCAGCATCGGCGTGTCGTTCACGGTCGTCGACAGCACCTTTCGCGACAACCAGGCGATCGGACGCGGCGCCAACCCCGCGCAGGCCGGCACGCCCGGTGGCGGCAGCGGCGGTGCCATCTACAACGACGGCAACACCTTCAGCCTGAGCTTGTGTGGCAGCACGCTCGAGCACAATCGCGCCAACGAGGGCGGCGGCGCGATCTTTTTTGTCAGCAACGATCGCTCGGGTCAGCTCACGATCAAGGACTCCACGCTGCGCGACAACCCGAGCGCGAAGTTCGAGAACTTCCCCGGGATGTTCGTGTTGGCGAAGATGGATCCCACCATCACGAACTCCACGGTTACGAAGTAACCCCTCAGAGCGTCTTGAGGAACTCGCGCAGCGCGCGCTTGTCGTCCACCGACAGCCCGGCTCCGAAGTAGTGCCCGCCGTTCTCCACGTACTCCGGGCACGCGTTGACGCCGGTCTGTGGGTTGACGTTGGCGAACGCGTTCACCGGCGTGCCTGCCGGCACCGTCGCCCCGCTGGGCAGCGTGACCGCCACGCTGGCGCGCTGGATGGAGCCGTTGAAGTCGCGCGTGCTCGGGTTGAGCAGCAGCTCGAAGGCGTTCTCGAACGCCGCGATGCGGCCCGCGACGCTGGGATCGTTGTTGAACAGCCCGAGCCGGTTGTTGTGGAAGAACGGCGCCGTTGCCCACACGCCCAGCAGCGGCAGGGTCTTGTAGAAACCGGGCCCGCGCGCCTTGAGCTCGTCGGAGCTGAAGGCGGCCCAGATCTTACCGCCCAGCCAGTTGGTGCTCAGCGCGCGGCACTTGTGGGTGCCGATGCTGCCGGGAGCTTCGCCGCTGGCGGCATTGAACGAGCCCGCCAACAGGGGAAGGTCGTTGCTCCAGCTGTTCTGGCCGTCTTTTTGGCCGCTGGAGTGGCACGAGGCGCAGTTGGCGTCGAACACGGCTGCGCCGCGCTTGCTCGCCTGGTTGTCGAGGTACTGCTTGCCGCTCGGGGCCTTGGCGAGCTGCGGCGTGGGCGTCGACTTGGCGTCGAGGATGAACGCGCACAGGTCGACCACGCCGACCTTGGCGCGCCGGAAGTCTGCGCAGTCGCGCTCGCACTGGGCGAGGTCGATCGGGCTCTGGCCGTTGCCCAGGTGCGAGACCATGCACTCCGACGCGCACATGCCGATGTTGAAGTAGACGCGTGTGCTGGCCAGCTCGCAGCCCACGTCGTCCTCGCCGCCCTGGCCGGCACGGTGCGCGTTCGCGAGCTGGCCGAGCAGGTGGTGGGCGAAGAACGGACGTTTGTCGAACTCGTAGAACTGCGTGATGGTGCCCGGGTTGTTGATCCCGTCGTTCTCGATCGCCGTGGTGTCCACCGTGCCCGGCGCCCACGAGTTGAACACCTGATAGCGCGGGCTACTGGGCGTCTGGTGTGCACCGAAGATCTTGCCGATCTGATCGTACTGATTGCCGGTCGTGAGGTGGATGTTGTCCCAGCTCGGCGCGTTGGGGTTTTGCGGCGGATTCTGCGGGTCGAGACCCGCGTGGCAGCCCGCGCAAGCGACGCCCAACAGCACCGGCGTGTTGGTTGGCGACGTGGGCAGCGACGCGTTGTACCCGGGGTTGGGGAACTTGCGCACGCCGACGACGCCCGCGGAGTTGGGGTCCTTGCACTTGTCGAAGCCGAACGTGCTGGCGTCGCCGGGCTCGCAGTCCGGGTCGTTGACCACGCCCCAGTGCGTGAAGCGCGACGCGCGTGGTGACTGCAGCGCGACGTCCAGGCCGAGTACCAGCTCGAAGGGTGGGTGGGGCATGACCAGCGAGAAGAACTTCTCGCCGCCGAAGGTCTCCTTGAGCCACAGCTCGCGCCCGTGCTCGATCTGCGCCTTGGTCGGCTTCTTGGTCTTGTTCTGCGAGCTGTCTTCTACGGCCTGTTCTTGTTCGCCGAGCTCAGGCTCGCTCCCTTGTTCGACTTGGGCGCAGCCGAGCAGGCTGCTGAAGGCGAGCGAAATGCCGAGAAACGAGCTGTTTCTTGATGAAAAAAATCCCATTTGCGGACCCCCAGGTGAGCGTCCGCATCCTGTCACAAGCGGAGTGCGGCCAGACAGCACTCAAGTGACGAATCTGATGGTCTGCGGCCCGCTAGACCGCGCGCGGCGGATATCCTTGTTCGGGACACTCAGACCGTGTCGTCAGCGGACAACGACTTCGCTGCTGGGGCTGCGGCTGAGCGCCTCGGTACGGCGCAGCGCGTCGAGCAGCCGGCTGCGATCGAGTCGCGTTCCAGTCTTCTCGAAATGCGGACCGGGCAGCCACTCGGCGACCTGCTCGAGCGACGTGTGCATGCCGAGCTCGAAGGAGCGCGGGGACACCAGGCGCATGCCGGTGACGAAGCTACGCAGCGTGCTCGCCCAGAACCCTCCGCCGGCGATCGCGACGGCCAGGCAGGCGCGCCGATGGGCGCGGCGACGCATGAGGCCGATCAGCAGCTCGCGCACCTCGGGCGTCGGCAGGCCGGTGCCAGCCTCCACCACGTGCACGTTGGACAGTCCGCCCGGGTTCTGCTCGTAGAGCGGCTCGGTGCAGAACGCGAGCCGCGTGACGGCTTCGGGCGTCGCCGGGGCGACCCAGAAGAAAAAGAGGACGTTTCCCCACACGCTGAACACGAACTTGCCCGGCTGATGGTCGAGCACCCTGAGCTCGAAGTTCACCGGACGTGTTGCCAGCGCCTTGGTCACAGCTCAGTCTAGTCCCCGATCGAGACAGTAAGGAAGAGCAGAGTCCTGACTCACTGCACGACCGAACGGTTCGGGCCAGCGTGGCGTACGCAGTGCAACGAGCGAGCGCGTCGCGCTGCCTTACCACGTCCCAATGCGCGCTCTTCCGCGTGCATGCAGTGCTCCGCGAGCTCGCACTGCACAGCCGGGTCGCTTACAGCAGAGACCGCGGCGGCACCTGTGCGTGCCGTACCGACGCGGGGCTGGGCGGCGCGGACGAGCCGCGCTGGCGCCGCCTTCGCACGCACACCAAAGACAACACGAGTGCGAGCCAGCGCGCGCCGCCATGCGTCCCGTCAGGGGCCAGCGAGCAGCCGTCGTGCGCGCGCGCGGTGCTCGGCGTCGGCGCTGTCGCGTCCGCCGCGGGGTGCGCCGCATCCACAGCGGTCAGGGGCGCTTCCGGGCTGGCGTCTCCGGGCCCCGCATCCGCGCTGGAAGCGCCCGCGTCGAGCGCCGCGCCGGCGTCCTGACTGGTCAGGTTGCGCATCAACACGTCGCGCTGCCACTCGAACCAGGCCAACGCGCAGTGGCGCTCGACCTCGAGCGCGGGTGCACACGAGACCATGCGCGACACGTCGGCGAACGCGACCACGTGGGTGCTGGTCGACGTGCCGCTGACCTGGCTGGTGAGCGCCGGCTCCATGGTCGTGCCGATGTTGCACGCCCAGGTGACGTCGCCCGTACCCGAAAGGCACGACACCGCGCTGTCTGCAGACACGGTCGTGAAGGTCTGCCCGTCATCGAGCGATCGAAACAGACCGCCGCTCTCGTCGCCAATCGTGATCGCGCCGTGCTCGTCGACGGCGAAGCCGCCGAAGTAGTTGACGCGCTGTTTGGACAGCCACGGGCCCGCGGGCGCCTCGCCGCGCGAGATCGCGAAGCCGCGGTTGCCCACGCTCTGTGCGTCGCGCCCGACCACCCACAAGCGCGTCGGCGTGCCGCTCTGCACGTGCAGCAAGGTCAGCGCACGGTCTTGCTCGTGGTCGACGAAGCTGGCGCCGCCGTCGCTCGACACGCGCAGCGTGGATCGACCCTGCGGGATGCCCTGACTCACGTAGACGACATCGGGCTGGTCTGGGTGGACGTGCAGCGCCGTCACAAGCTGCGCGCCGACCAGGGGCGAGCGCAGCTGCCAGTGCCGCCCAGCGTCGCCGCTGCGCCACACGCCGGGCTGGCTGCCCGCCGTCGCTGCGTACGCGACCTCTGGACTGGAACTGGAGACAGCGAGCGCAAACACCGGAGCGTCGGACAGCTCGCCACCGGCGGCGCTGCGCGGGCAGCCGGTCGGCTCGACGATGCGCAGGCCCGCGCCGGTGCCGACCAGCAGCGAGCCGTCGCTCACGAACGCCATCGGCGTGACCACGTCGCTCGGCAACGTGTTCAGCAGCGCATCGCACACGTACGAGAACGGCTCCGCCGGCGCCGTGCGCACCAAAAGACCGAAGCCGGGCAGGGCGACCGCGATGGCGCGTGCGTCGCGCGTCACGGCGACCCCACGTGCCTCGGGCGCGTGCGCCTGGGCCACGCTCGTTAGCAGACACGCCGCGCTCGCGAACAGACGCGGCGCGCTCGCGAGCAGACTCCAGCCGGTACGACGCCGCATCGCGCTGTCTAGAGTCCCCGCGGACCGGCGGTCGGGTTGGGCGTGCTGGCCGGGGCCGGGTCGACGATGTTGATCCTGAAGCAGCTGGCGTCGAGCGCGACCTCGCCGTTGGCGTAGCTGTTGTTTTTGAGCACTGCGGCGTTGTCTTCGGTGGCGCCGTTGCACAGCCCGATGTCGGTGGTGTTTTTCTTGAACACGCTGTCTTCGACGATCGGCTTGGTGGTGTACGCCATGATGCCGTAGGCCAGGTTCTCGAAGATCGAGTTGGTGATGCGCGGCGAGTTGTTGGTGCCGCCCGAGGTGTGAAAGCCGCAGTGCGCGTTGTGCAGGTAACAGTGGTCGAACAGCGGCGACGACTTGCCACCGATTCGCACCATGTCCGTGAAGCCGGAGCTGCCGGCGAAGCTCGAGTCGGTGATGGTGGGCGACGCGTCCATGATGGTCAGCGTGCCGTTGGGATCATCGACCGTGACGTCTTCGGCAAGCGAGATGGTGGGCGGAGGGGTGGACTCGAACTTGGTGTGCGCGAAGCTGCCGTCCGACTGCACGATGGCGGCCTTGAAGCTGTTGCTGATGGTGGTGTAGTCGACCGCGAAGTCGGAGCCCGGCATCGCAAAGATGCCGTACGCCGCACCGTCGATCTTGGCGTGCGTGAGCGTGAGCTTGCCGCCCTTCTCGACGACGATGCCGTGCCACGAGCGGGGCTTGCCCGCGCCGAGGAACGAGGAAACACCCTCGGTTCCGTCGACGATCAGCTCGCCCAGCACCTGCACCTTGAAGTTGCCCGAGGCGGTGAAGTTGACCATCGGACCCACGCGCACGGTCTTGCCGGCCGGGATGACCAGGTCAGCCGTCAGCTTCACGTCCTGCTTGAGGTAGTCGTACTTGACCGGCGTGCTCGGGGCCGCCGTGCCGCCGTCGGCGCCCGGGCCGGCGTCCGCGCCCGTGGGCTTGGGGACGACCGCGGCATCGGTCTTGCCAGTGGCGGGCGCGCCGGGCTCTGCGTCGTCTTCGTCGGCCGCCGCTTCGTCGTCGGGCTCGGCATTGACGCCCGTGTCTTTGCTGGTGTTTTTGCCGCTGTCGGGCTGCTTTTTGCCCGCGTCGGGGGTGACCTCCGCGCCGGGCTCCGGAGCGCCCGGGTCGGCTTCGCTGCAGCCTCCGGCCAGGACGAGACTCGCAACGACCACGCTCAAGATTCTAAATGCCATCAGCCGACTCCGCGGTAATCCAAGACAATGAGGCGCCTGGGACAGCGGGCGCTCACTGGTAGTACGGCGCGCGCGGGCAAATCGATCGCGGCGCGGCCAAGTGAGTCGGTTCTAAGCGAAACGAAAGGCGAAGACGACCAGGCACTGTTGACCGCGAACGACCACTTCGTGCGCGCTGCCGCGCGCCATGTCCATGAGTGCGCCGCTGACGTGAAGTAGCTTGCCGTCTTCGATCAGCTCGCCGTCGAGAATGTACGTCAGCTCGCGGGCCTGGTGGATGTGACGCGGAATGCGCATGCCTCCGGGAAGCCTCGCGATCAGGGCCTGCTTTTGCATCAATGCGTCGGTGACCAGGTGCTCTGACTGGGGCCAAAAGCCGGGCTGCCAGGCAGCCCGGTCGTGGATCCGAAGCAGCGCCTCACGCGCCGCGTCTTGGTCGAGCTCGAACACGCGCGCCACCTCGCCCGCGTGCGGCGTGAAGCGCTCGGGCCCGTGCAGCGCTGCGAGCAGGCGCGCGCGCACGGCCGGGTCCGGCGGCTCTGGCGCGAGCGCTTCGGCCAGCACAGACAGGTGCTCGCTGCCGCGCTCCGCGGGCTGGCTGGGGTCGCTGTCGTGTCCGCGCGTCTGCTTTCCGGAACTCACGGTGTCTCCTCGAGCAGGCAAAACACCCGCTGCAATGTGTCGAGGCCCCTGGCCAGGCGCGACTTGACGGTGCCTTCGGGGACGCCCATGCGCGCCGCGACCTCGAGCGCGGTCAGGCCCACGAAATAGGTCAGCTCGAGCGTCTGGCGCGCGCTCGGCTCGAGCGTAGCCAGCGCCTGACGCACGGCGATCTGACGCTCGGGCTCCGGGTGGGTGACCCGGCTCGCCGCGCCGCCGGCGCCCCGCGCGAGCGACTCGTTGGCGCTCAGCTCGCGCAGCGCGCGGCTGCGGCGATCGAGGGCGCGCGAGCGCGTGCGCACGAGCAACCAGACGCGCACGCTGGCGCGGGCAGGGTCGTACTCGCGCGCGCTCAGCCACGCCTCGAGAAACACGTCGTGCAGCAGATCTTGGGCGTCGCCGGTGCTGAGCAGGATGCGGCGCGCCAGCGCGAGCATGGTGGATGCGTGCCGGTCGTAGAGCTGTGCGAAGGCGTGCACGTCGCCGTGCGCCGCGCGCTCGATCAGCGAGGCGTCGCTCGCCGAGTCGCAGAGAGTGCGCGCGAGATGCCGGTCGGACACGCGCGCACTATACCCGTGCGCCCCTGTGAAGTCCTGGTCGCCAAGCTGACCGAGCGTGTCGTGGCGGGGCGCGCTGCGACGTGTGTGGTCGCACCAAACACCGCGCGTCTGCGACCGTGGTGTGCCGTCGCACGCGTACGGCTCAGCCAGGCAGGTCGGGCGCACGCGTCAGCGGCGTGCCGAGGGACCGCTCCAGCAGCGCCGCCAACAGCGCCCCCGCGGCGTACGCCACCAGGTCGAACGGACTGAACACCGTGCCGATGATCACAGAGAGCACGCGGTTGTCCTGCACGCCCAGCACTTCGACCAGGCGCAGGTACTGCGCGCCCTCGAGGCAGCAGGCAAACACAAACACGCCGAGCAGTGCAGCCTGCCTCGGCAGCTCGAAGAACGTGAGCACGAGACAGTAAAGCGTGACCACGGCCAGCGAGTCGCCCACGTACGGGCGCACGAACGGGTCGTGCAGATAGAGCGCGATCAGCACCTCGGTGAGCAGCAGCAGCGCACAGAGCAGCGCGTAGCGTCGGGACAAGCGCATGAGCCAGTGTGACGCAGAACGTCCATGCGCGAGCGTTAGCTCGCCTGCGAGCTCGCTGGCGGCGCGGACTTTCCCTGCGCGGCGCTGTGCCCGAGCTCGCCGCGCGGCTCCCTGTCTGCGCTACGGCTCGAGCGGACTGGCCGCGAGCACGCGCGGCAGCACGACGGAAAAGACGCTGCCGACGCCGACTTTGCTGTTCACCGCGATGCGACCGTGCTGGTTTTCCACCAGCCGCTTGGCGAGCACCAGGCCGAGCCCCGTGCCCTGGTGTCTGCCCGCGCCGTGCTCCAGCTGCCCAAACTCCTGAAACAGCTTGGGCAGATCTTCCTCGCGAATGCCGACGCCGTTGTCGCGCACGTTGAGCTCCAGCTCCGCCGCGTTGAGCGCTCGCGCGGTCAGCTCGATGGCGCCGCCCTGGTTGGTGAACTTGACCGCGTTGGCGAGCAAGTTGAACAACACTTGTTTGAACTTCTGTAAGTCGAGCGTGACCCGGTCGAGCTCGGGGTCACACTCCCAGCGCACGGAGATGTCTTTTTCCTGCGCGAGCGCCGCGGCCACCGAGCACACCTCGGCGAGCTCGTCGCGCAGCCGAAACTCGACCGGGTACAGCTCGAGCTTGCCGGCCTCGATCTTGGCCAGGTCGAGCACCTCGCTGATCAGGCGCAGCAGGTGGCGACCGCTGGTGAGCACGTGGTCGAGGCACTCGCGCTGCTTGGTGTTGATGGGACCGGGCGTCTCGTCGATGAGAAACTCCGAAAACCCGAGGATGGCGTTGAGCGGGGTGCGCAGCTCGTGCGACATGCTGGCCAGAAACTCGCTCTTGAGCCGGCTCGCTTCCAGCGTCGAGCGGTTGCGTTCTTCGAGCTCGCGGTTTTTTTCGCGCGTGCGCGCTTGTTCGCGGTGCTCGGTCTCTGCGCGCTGGTGGGTGATCGCGATGGACGCGATGTGTGTCGCCATCGCGACGACGGCCTGGTCGCGCGCCTTGGGCAGGCTCGGCTCGCGGTAGTACATGGCGAACGTGCCGAGCACCTGCTTGTGCTCGTCGAAGATGGGCGTCGACCAGCACGCGCGCAGGCCGAGCGGCAGCGCCAGGTGGCGCCAGTCGGTCCACTTGGGGTCGGTCGCGATGTCTTCGCTGATCACGGGCTCGCCGGTAAAGGCGGCGGTGCCGCAGGAGCCGGCGTGGTCGCTGATCACCGAGCCGTCGATCGGACCCGTGAAGCTCGTGGGCAGGCTCGGCGCCGCGCCGTGTCGCAAGTGCACGCCGTCCTCGTCGAGCAGCAAGATCGAGCACAACGTGCCGAGACACTGCGCCTCGAGATAGCGGATCAGCGCGGTCAGCACGGTCGGCAGCGTGGCGCCGTGCGCGATCAGCTCGAGCATCTTGGTCTGGCCGAGCAGCAGCGTCTCTGCGCGCTTGCGCTCGGTGATGTCGTGAAAAAAAATCGAGACGCCATCGTCAGATGGGTAGATGCGATTTTCGATCCAGCGATCCCAGGGCGGATAGTAGTTTTCCACGAAGGTGAACTGCTGCGTCTCGAGCGCACGCTGGTACGCGCGATAAAACGGCTGCTCCACACTGTCCGGGAACAGCGTCCAGATCTGCTTGCCGAGCAGCTCGTCGGCCGGGAGGTCGAACATCCGCGCCGCCTGCTCGTTGACGTACGTGTAGCGGTCCTCACGATCGAGCGACACCAGGCCATCGCTCACGCGGGCCAGCATCAGCGGAGGCAGGTCCAGCCGCACACGCCGACCGGTCCGCTCTTCGCTGCTGGTGCTGTCGGGTTTGGCGCGTCCTGGTCCCATGATGCTTGGCGCTCCTGGCGCGACGACGAGTTCTTGGACGGTGGCTTTTGGACATTGGCCGAGCGCGCCTGTCGAAGCGCGCGCCTTCGCTTCTTCGCTCGCGCGCGTGAGCGAAGAAGAGTGGTTCCCGTGTGGGCGTTTGCGCGGGCGCACGAGTGCCTCGCGCACCTTCCCTCCGTGCAGTCTTGACCCCTCCGTGCGAGAAAGCCAGGTTCGCGATCGTGGCTGCGCAGGTGCGTCCTGGGTCGGTAACGGTGGCCGTCGAGCACGGCGTTTGTTGCGCCAAAACGACCTGGCTCCGCGGCAGCCCGTGCGAGGCCTGGCCCGCCTGCCCTCCTGCTGGCCGAAAGTAGTCGCGAATTGTCGCTTTTGACGGCTCGCGTTTGCGCCCCAATGCCGGCTACTGTGGCCCCCTTCGTGCGCCAGTCGCTTGCTTGAACCTGTGGGGCCCGCTCCGATGTCTGCATCACGCCACGATCTGCCTGGTTCCCTCGCATGCGGCCGGGCCGCGCGCCGCCGCCTGGGCTGGTGGTGGCTGGGCGCCGTGGCGCTTCTGGCCTGCACCCCGGGCCCGCAGCGCGCCGTCGTCGCTGACGCGGCGACCGAGCCCGCGCCCAAGCCCGCGCCCGACCCCAAGCCCGACGCCGGGACGGCGGACGCGGCGCCGGCGCCGGTGCCCGAGGCCGCGCACGTACCCAGCAACACGACGCCCCCCGGTTTCTGCTTGCGCGAGGGCGCTGACGCGGTGCGCGACCTGTTCTGTGACGCGGGCACGCCGGCGATCACCAGTCTGCGCCAGCTGCAGCAGCTGCTTGCGCTCGACGCCTACCGCGCGGCCGGGGGCGGTTACTACCCGACCGAGGACGGCGGCGTGCCGTCGCGGTCCGGACAGACCTCGGACGCCGGCGTGGTGCTCAACCTCAATGCTGTCCTGCTTGGGCACTCCACGGCGCTCTCGGGCAGCCTGGTCTCGCCCATCAATCCGCGCGCCATCCTGATGGGCGAGACCACGCTGCTGGCCTTCCAGCGCGGCGTGCAGCGCGTGGAGCTGGCGACGCAGGCGCGCGATCAGGCGCGGCTCAACTTCTACCTGGTCAGCTTCGTGCAGGCCTGCAACGAGGCGCCGGCACACTGCTCGCCGGGCGACCTGTACACGCCGCGCATCGAGTCCGACTGGCAGCACTTGTCGGTGCAGGACGATGAAGAGCTCAAAAACAGCAGCTCGGACTGTCGTCAGTGTCACCAGCGCGGCATGGACTCGCCGATGCTGCTGATGCGCGAGCGCAACGGTCCGTGGACGCACTTTTTTGCGCACGACCGCGACGACCAGCCGGATTTCGCCTACCCGGAGCCCTCGGGCAAGGACTTGGTGCTCGACTACCGACAGGCCAAAGGTGCCGAACCGTACGCGGCGCTGCCGGTCCCGATCCTGCGCGGTACGATCGGCCTCGCGCTGGAGGTGCGCGTCAGGCTCGAGCAGCCGCTCGAGTTCGACGGCGCCACGATCCTGAACGAGCGCTGGACCCAGGAGCCCGACGGAACCTGGTCGGGACCCAAGCGCAGCGCGACCTGGGACCGTGCGTACCAGGCGTTCAAGCGCGGCGAGCGGCTCGCGTTACCTTACTTCTCGACGCGCGCCACCGATCCCGCGAAGCAGAGCGCGCTCAGCGCTGCCTACCAGCGCTTCCGGGCCGGAGAGCTCAGCGCCGAGGCACTGCCCGATCTGGCGGACATCTACCCTGACGATCCACAGACGCGGGCCGAGATCGGTCTGCAGACCGAGCCCGGTGCGAGCGCCGCCGAGGTGCTCATCCAGGCCTGCGGAAGCTGCCACAACGACGTGCTCGATCAGACGATCACACGCGCGCGCTTCAACATCGACCTGTCGCGGATGGACGAGCACGCACGCTTGCAGGCGATCGCGCGCATCGAGCTGCCCGCCGACGGCGAGGGCGTCATGCCTCCGCACGAGACGCGCCAGCTCGACGCCGAGGGCCGCAAAAAGCTGATCGCGTACCTGCATACCGGGACCCGATCTGCCGAGGACGACGCGCTGCTGACGCGCGCCGCGGCGCTGGGCATGGCCGTGCCCCCGGAAAAGCCCGCGCTGCTCCCCGTTCCGTACTGATCGGACGGTGCGAGCCGTGCTGGGCACGGGCCCGGCACGTGTCCGCCACACGCGCGCAAAGGGGAGTCGAAATTCCACGACTTCTTGCCGCGCTTGGGCAGGCCTGGGCGTTGCATTGACGAGCTGCATGCAACACTCAGAGTCCACACCCCACATCGAGATCAAGTCCAGCAGTCGCGCGCACGCGGACCACGCCTCCGTGCGCGGAGTCCTCGCGCGTCTTCATGGCAGCGCGCTCTGGTACGCGCTTGCCGTCGCCGCGGCGGGCCTTTTTGTGGCGCTCACCTACGCCCTCGCGAACCTCATCACGACCAGCTGGGTGTTCGTGAATTGAGCCAGCGCCTGCTCAGTCGAGATCGATCGCGGCCAGCACGGCGTCGCCCACGAGCGGGAAGAACCCCTCTGCGCGCGTCGGTGCAAAATAAGAGATCACCAGACGGCGCTCGCAGTTCTGCGCCAGCGACGGATGCTCGCGGATGCCGCCGTTGTTGAGCGCGCTCGGCGCGGGCAGCGCGACGCGCACGGGCTCGGACCACGGTCCATAGGGCTGGGCGGCGGTGCGCAGCAAAACTTGGTTGCTCGAGGGCTCGCCGTACACCGCGACATAACGGCGCAGGTAGCCGTTGTAGCTGATGGTCAGATCGTTGTTGACGTTCTCCAACACGGTCGTGCCCGACGACAGGTCGCTGCTCCAGCTGCCAGCGCCCGCGGCGTTGGTGGTGCGCACCTGGTACGCGTCCGCCTGGTCGACCATTGCGGTCGGCACGCGACCTGCGACGCAGCGCGTCGGGTTGGTGCCGTTGGCGGGCGTGCACGCGTACAAGATCACGTACTCACCGTCGACACGCGCGGCGAGCGCGAACAGCGGGCCCGCGCTGAACAGCGGTGTGGTCGCCCGCGTGGCCTGGGTCGCGCCGTCTTCGAGCCGCGCCAGCCAGACCTTGCTTTGGGTCAGCGTGTCGTAGTGGGTGATGAACAGCAGCCCACGCGGCTCGTCGGGCAGGCGCACGAACGAGCTGGGCACCAGCGACACCAGGTTACCCTCGCCGCTGCGCAGGGGCAGCAGGGTAGGTGGCAGCGCTGTGCCCGCGTCGCTGGCGGGCTCGCGCAGCGACCACGCGGCGGGCTTGGCGGTGGAGGCCGCGTTCCAGGGCTGGAACTTGCCGTCGAACGCGACGTAGGGATGGTTTGCCGGCGCCGCGCTGGCGGCCGGCACCGAGTCGACGCGCCGCGTGCCGCTGAAGGTCCAGACGTGGTCGCTGTCGCCGAGCCGAATGGTCGGGCCGAGTGTCCGGCTCTCGAACAGCGGCGAGGTGGCCAGCCGCGCGAGCTCGACCGCGGGCTTGGTGACCGCGAGTCGCTGGTCGGCGCGCACGCACGGGTCGACCGGGCCCGTCGCGTCCCCGGCGTCGGCAGAGCCGCTGGCGTCTCCGGCGTCCGGCGAGCCCGCGTCGAGGTCAGAAGCCCCGCTCGTCGCGTCGATGTCGGCGTCTCGCGCCAGCGCGGCGTCCGTCTGCGGGAACGGCTCGGCGTCGCTCGCGCGGCCCGCATCCGGCCACGCGCGCGGGTCGAAGGCACTCGGGTCGCAGCCAGAGGCGAGCAGCGCCGTGAACCACAGTGCGCGGAGTCGGGGGCCCATTCGTCGCTGTGTTGGACCATTGACCGCGCCCGCGCAAACCGCTGGCAGGACCCGTGTTTGGGCCCGTCGGCGGGGCAGGCGCTTGTATCTCCCTCACGACTGACTGAAGGGCGCTTGTGCTAGGCCCGAAGGGCAGCGGTTTCGGAAGAGGCTCGCCGCGCAGCGCTTGGGGCATTGCGTCCCCGTCTCTGAGATTGGCGGCCTCGACCGGGCTCTTAGACCCGAACGGTATCCAGAGGCGCGGCTTGGGCCGCTGTCCTCGCATGGACAAGCATGGGTTGGGAACTCGGCTCCGAGGCTTCCGGGAACGCCCTGCAGCGAGGACAGATGAGATTCATCGGTATCGACATCGGTTCGGAGAAGCACTTCGTCGCGATCGTGGACGAAACGGGCAAGCCCACGCGCAAACCCATGCCGTTCGGCGAGGACGCAGAAGGCTACAGCGCGCTAAGGAGGGTGATTGGCGAGCCGGCGGACGCCCTGGTCGCCATGGAGGCGACGGGCCACTACTGGCAGAACCTATTCACGTTCCTGCATGCGGCGGGATTCGCTGTCGCGCTGCTCAATCCGGTGCGGACCTCGCGCTTCGCCGCCGAGGACATGCGGCGAGCCAAGACCGACGCGCTCGACGCGCAAGGCATCGCCCGTTTCGCGCAGCAGAAGCGGCCACCTGCGACCCGACTCCCTGATACAGCGACGCTAGAGCTACGCGAGCTGGTACGCCTGCGAGACCGCCTGGTCCAGGACCTGGGCGATCGCACGCGGCAGCTGCACCGAGCGGTCGACCTGACGTTCCCTGAGTTTACCCAGCATGTGAAAGACCTCGCGTCGTACACGGCCACGAAACTGCTCCATGAATGCCCGACCGGACAGGCCTTCCGGGCCGCGGACCCGACACGGCTCGCGGAGCTCAAGTACGACGGTCGCCACGTCATCGGCGTCGAGCTCGCCACCGCTGTTTGCGAGGCCGCGAAGGGGAGCGTGGGCTCCCAGGGAGGCGCTCCATTCGAGCTTCAGGTTCGCTACGCCTGCGAGGATATCGACACGCTTCGAGTGCGCATCAAGTCGCTCGACAGCGACATCGGCAACAGCCTCCGCGAGCACAAGGTCGGCTCTTTGCTGACCACCATCGAAGGCGTCGGCGACAACACCGCCGCCCGTATGATCGCCTCGATCGACTTCGAGGCCTTTCGCAGCGCCAGCCAGTTGGCTGCTTACGTGGGCGTGGCCCCCATCGTGAACCACTCGGGTAAGCGCACGCCCATGCGTGGACCCGCCTGCACGATGGGGGATGCAGGCCTACGAGCCAAGCTCTGGATGCCCACGCTCCGCGCGGTCACCAAGAACGCCTGGCTCAAGGCCTTCTACGACCGTCTCGTCGCTGCCGGCAAGCCCAAGAAGCTCGCCATGATCGCTGCCATGCGCAAGCTGCTCTCGGCAATGGTCAGCGTCGCCCGCTCGGGCAAGCCGTTCGTCCCCAAGCTCTCGACTGCCGCATAACGGCGATTCGAGCTTGCTCGAGGTCACGGTATCTCAGAGGACGTGCACACGCATCGGCAGACCGCCGCGCGGCGCGAGCGTGACCGCCATGTCGCGCGCCGGCGTGTCCGCTCCG
>Ga0190271_10000360_pt1 | contig 22794 bp, 21 predicted proteins | sample Popmic356T_FD_133747 | JGI IMG/M metagenome (GOLD analysis project Ga0190271, IMG submission 133747) | Populus adjacent soil microbial communities from riparian zone of Weber River, Utah, USA - 356 T | ecosystem: Environmental > Terrestrial > Soil > Riparian zone | place: USA: Utah | collected...
CGCTTCGTCGGTCGTGGCCAGGTCATGAGTGTCGTCGCCAAGCGTCGGCTCGATTCGCACGCCCTTGTTGCTCACGCGCGTATCCGGACCCGGCTTGTGCTCGAGATCCTGGATGTCGATGACCGGTGTATCGATCTGCAGCGGCTCTGCGGGGTGGGGAGGCGGTTCGTCCGCAGGCACCGGATCGGGTTGGGGTTTTTCGCGCATTGCCAAGCTTGGGCGCGCGGGCGGGCGCGCAAGCATCAGCGGTCGCCGCACGGGCGTGTAGGCGGGGGCGGGGCAAGGGGAAACTTGAGGTCGCAAATTGCGACCTCAAAAAAGCTCGATATTGGTCAATGGTTTGCGCGTCTAAGGTCGCAGATTGCGACCTTAAAGAAGGGGGAAGCAGCCTTCGACCTCATGGGCTCCGGCCAGCGCAAGCAATAGTTACAGTGCTTGCGCGGCCAGCGCCAGTCGAGCACTCGGCATTTTTACGCCGCCTTCACCAGCTCAGCACCCACCACTTCCGAGATCTTCACCTTCGCCGCCTCCAGCGACGCAGTGCGCGCTTCCGGCCCATATCCGATTTTCTCGGCATGCACGAAAGTCACGTCAGTGATACCGACGAAGCCAAGCAGATGCCTCAGATACGGTTCCTGAAAGTCGATGGCCTGGGCCGGTCCTTCGCTGTACAGCCCGCCGCGCGACTCGATGACGATCACGCGCTTCCCACCTAACAACCCGCGAACGGCGCCATCGATGTACTTGAACGTGATGCCGGCGCGCAGCACGTGGTCGAACCAGGCGCGCAACGTGGTGGGCACGCTGAAGTTGTACATGGGTGCGCCGATGACGACGGTGTCGGCGGCCTTGAGCTCGCCGATGAGTTCATCGGACAAGCGACGAGCCGCGAACTCGACTTCGGTGACGGCCTCTCCGCGCACTCCGTTCAGGCTCTCCGAAACCAGGTGCGGCGGCGGATTCTCGCCGAGGTCGCGATGCGTGACCTTGGCGTGCGGATTGATCTCGAGCAGCTTGCTGACGGCGTCGGCGACGAGCACTCGCGAGACGGAATCCCGGCCAGCGGCGCTGCTGTTGATGACGAGAATGTTCGACATGGGCTTGACTCCTTTTCTCTTGGAGCCCATCTTCGCGTTCCGGATACCGCGACACTAGCCGCGTCAAACGACCTTCTGTGTTGCTGAAAGTGGAACGCAAATGCCCGATTTAGCAGATTTGGAGACTTTTGTGGCTGTGGCCGACGCCGGCGGTGTGTCCGGGGCGGCGCGACGGTTGGGGCTGCCGAAGTCCATCGTGAGCCGGCGGCTCAGCCGCCTGGAGAGCGAGCTCAACACGCAATTGCTCACGCGCACGACCCGCGGGGCGGCACTCACCGAAGCCGGCGCGACGTTCCGCGAGCACGCGGCGCGCGTGGTGGCGGAACTCGAAGCCGCACGCGACAGCCTTTCACCCGAAGGCGAGCTGCGCGGTCTGCTGCGTATCGCGGCGCCATTGTCATTTGGCGCGTCGCATCTGGCGCCACTGATCGCGGAATTTGCAAAACAACATCCGCAGCTGCAGATCACCACGGCCTACGGCGATCGCTTCGTGGATCTGGTGGGTGAGGGATTCGATGTGGCGATTCGTCTGGGCTGGCTGCCGGATTCATCACTGGTGGCGCGGGGCATCGGGCCGGTCACGGGAAGGTTGGTGGCAACTCCCGACTATGTGAAGACACACGGAGCGCCGGCATCACTCGAGGACATCGCGAATCATGCAGCGCTCATGCAAGGCACCGAGATTTGGCGCGTGCGCGATGGCGATCAGGTCATCACGCTGCATCCGCAGGGGCGCTTCAAGGCGGACAGCGGCCAGGCGCTGTTGTCGGCGGTGCTCGCGGGGCTGGGTATTGCGATGCTGCCGGATTTCTTCATCGACGAGCACATCGCCTCGGGTGCGTTGGTCACCCTGCTGCCGCAGTATCCGATGCCGGATGCGGGCCTCTATGTGGTGAGGCCGCCGGGCGATCACCCGTCACGCAAGGTGCGCGTGTTCACGGACATGCTGGTGGAGCGGCTGGCCGCCCATTGCAACGTGGCGCCCGGGAAACTGGTTTCCCGGACGCCAGCGTCATCTAGCTAGTTAGACGCGAACTCGGCGGGGCTCATGCCGAGCTGGTCAGCCACTTCCTCGCCCTTGCTCTGGACGAGCCGGGCTTTGTCCGCGGCCACGATTGCATTGCCCGCGTCGAACGCGGCGCTCGCTTCGGCCCACAGGGACTTGATGGATTCGAGCGCGACCTTGGCGGCCTCGAACGTTTCCTTGCTCACGTCCGGCGGCAGCTTCGTGCCCGACAGCGCACCGACGCGGAACTCGATGGCCTTGACCATCTTTGGCACTTCCTCGCTCAATTCTTCCCACTCATGGGTGGCGGCCGCGAACTGAGTCTGCTTCGAGACAACCAGCTCCTTGAGCGTGGCGGTTTCCTTGGTGAGCTGCGTCGCATCCCCGAGCACATCTTTGTACTCATTCTTCGCGAGGTTTTCCCTGGCCTTCGCCAGCCTGGCCTCGGCGATCTGCAGCTCCTCGGGCGCGAACTTCGCGGCGTCGACTCTCACTTCGCCGAGCGACGCTTCGGCTGACGCCAACGCCTGCCGTGCAGGCTCTTCATTATTGGCACAGCCGGTGAAAAGGATGGTGGTCGCGGCGATCGTGATGAGTGTTGAAAGGCGCATTACGCCTCCTTCATGCTCAGCGTCTTCTGCACTTCTTCGCCTTTCGCCTTTACGGCGCGCGCTTTCTCGGCAGCGACAATCTGTTTGCCCGAATTCACCGCCGCGGTGGCTTCGGCCCACTCGGTCTTCATCCACTCGAGCCCGGACTTGGCCGACTCGAGCTCTTCCTTGCTGACCTTGATGCGGAACGTCTTCTTCGACTGCTCGTCGACGCGCGCCTGAATGGTCTCGATCATCTTCGGCACTTCGCTGTTCAGATTTTCCCATTCGCTCTTGGCAGCGGCGAGTGCGGCGGCAGCGTGCTTCTTGCCTGCGGCAACGGCGTCCTTGAGCGAGGCGACCGCCTTATCGAGTTCCGGCGTGCCGGCGAGCACGTTGTCGTACTCCTTCTTGTCGAAACTTTCCTTGAGCCGCGCAAATTGCGCTTCGACACCCTTCAGTCCATCGGGTGCGTATTTCGCAGCGTCGTCCCGGACGTCTTTGAGCGATGCTTCGATCGCGTCAAGAGCTTTGTTCGCAGGCGCTTTCTGCTGGGCGCAGCCGGTCGCGATCAGCGTGGCAGCGGCGAGCGCCAGGAATACATTGGAGAAACGCATAGAACACCCCATCGGTTTTTGAACATTGCTAGGGTAGGCGCGTGGGGTCGGTGGAGGCGTAGGACATCGGCGCTAAATCGGTAGGCAAAGTGCCGCGATCCCTGGGGACATCAAAGGCTTACGTGGGTGTCGAATTCCCGGGGCGCCATTCGACTACCTTTCGAACACCCAATCTTGAGGAGAACACGATGAAAGTCATGGTGATCGTGAAGGCCACGAAAAACAGCGAAGCCGGCGTCATGCCGAGCGAGAAACTGTTGACGGACATGGGCAATTTCAACGAGCAGCTGGTCAAGGCCGGCATCATGCAGTCGGGCGAAGGCCTGCACCCCAGCATGAAGGGCAAGCGCATCGTGTTCTCGGGCGGCACGCACACCGTGGTAGATGGGCCGTTTGCAGAAACCAAGGAGCTCATCGCGGGCTTCTGGATCTGGAAGGTCAAGTCGATTGACGAAGCGGTGTCCTGGGCGCGCCGCTGCCCGGACCCGATGCCGGGCGAAGAGGCGGTACTCGAAATTCGTCCGATCTTCGAAGCCGAGGATTTCGGCGAAGCGTACACGCCGGAGCTGCAGGCGAAGGATGCGCGCATGCGCACGGAACTCGAACGCGGACAATCAGGACCGCGCACATGAACGATGACATTGGCGCCTACGCGAAGAAGCTGAAGCCGAAGCTCAAGTCCGTCGCAGACAGCCTGCGCAAGACTATCGACGCGGCGTTGCCAAAGGCGACCTCGAAGGTCTGGCACGGCCATCCGGTGTGGTTCATCGGCGAGAACCCGGTGGTGGGCTACTCGACGAAGACGACGGGAATGGCGCTGCTGTTCTGGAATGGTCAGGAATTCGGTGAGCCGGCACTGACGCCCATCGGCAAGTTCCACGCGGCGGAGCTGAAGTACGCGGACGAGGCCGACATCGATGCGAAGCTGCTGGTCCGATGCCTCAGGAAGGCGAAGACTGACATCTGGGATGCGGTCGCCTGGCGCAAGCGCCAGAACTAGTAGTCGTACACATCGTTAATCGCTTCGGCCGTTTCCGCGGCCGCAATGATCGAGAGAATGCCGAGCACCGTTATCACCACCGCCAACGTCGTGGCGCCCTTACGAATGCGTTTGACGCTCAGGGATGTCATGTCAGCGTAGGCAACGCGAACGCCTTTTCCGACCACGGCCTCTGCCTCGACCGCGGTGACGATGAAGGTCTTTTTCTCCGTGGTTTTCTTGGTGGTGACGACGACGGTGTCACCGACCTGGACCGCGGGCAGGGCCGGGGGACTCTCGCCGCTCGGTATCAGCACCGGGTTCAGTGAATAACACGAGGTCAGTACGAAACTCACTGCGCACAGGACCGCGATTGCACGTTGCCATCGAGCTGAAACCATTGCCCACCCCCTGGCAACGGAGGCTACACGGGATGGCCTAACTTCTCAAACCATCTACGGGCCGAGGCCCACCGCCTTCAACAGGGCTAACAGCCCTCCGCCCCAGTCGACGACGCCGGGCACCTGTGAGACGGCGATGGCAAAGCCGAGCGCGAAAAAAGGCAGGGCTGCGTAGGTGAAGAGCGAGGCGGAGAACTTGGCCTCCCGGGGGCGGTTGCAGAGGATGTTGCTGAGTACGCCGTCTCGTTCGAAATTCGTGGCGACATAACCGGCGAGCAATGCGTGCACGACGAGTACGAGCAGGTTCCACATCAACAGGGCGTCCGCCTCGAGCGGAAATAGATAGGCTGCGCATACGCTTGCGCTGGCGCACAGAACGGAACCGGCAACGAACCAGCGATACAGCGATACCTCGCTCGCGAGCAGCGCGTACACCGCACGGCGGTGAAGGCCATCGTTGCAGCGCTGGCCGCCGTCGCACTTGCCGAGAAATTCGCTGATCAGCGTCTTCCAGGGGCGCTGCGGGTCGGCGTTGAGGGCCGCGGTGACATCGGGGCTCACGTGCGCGACGACGGGTGTGGTGGCAAAGAAGTCCGGCTGCCACTGGTTTGGCGGCCACAGTCCGGGATATTCCCCTGGCGGTTCGGTGCGACCGGGGCCGGGCGGTGGCGCGACACAACGGCCGATGTGCGCGGAGATGGTTCGCACGCGCCGGCTGGTGTGAATGGCGACGGCGGTGAATATGCTCGCGCCGAGGGTCGTGACCACCAGGATCAATGTCGCAATCAGCGATGCACGCGGTCCGAAGATGGTCACGCGCGGGCCACTCAGCGACGGAACCATGCAAGGCACCGCAATGAGCGCGATGAAGAAAACCATGCCGACGATGGGCGCCATGGGAAACCGCGGCGTGCGCGCGCGGGGTTCGTTGTCATCACACGTGGCGGGAATTTCCAGCAGGCGATTGTTGCGCACGAGAATGCAAAGGCCCGTGGCGAGAGCCACCATCATTGCGAGCACTGTGACGACGCCGAGCGCGACTACGACCTCGAACGCGAGCCCCTGGCCGATGTCGAGCGCCAGTCGTGTCATCAGCGTGATATCCATCGGCAGTGAATTCGGTGGCGGCAACCGATAACCGGCGACGATGGGGGCCGCAGCCAGCACGCACGCAAACAAGCCAACGGCGGCGATCGCATAGCGATGGCGAGCGGGTAGATCGTTGATGTGGTGCCCGGTTTCTTCAACTCGCTTCAGGCACATGTACAAGCCCGCGAGTGCGATCGAGAGGATGGCGACGGACCAATACACGAGTGCGTAGCCGCTCTCGGGATCCAGGTTGCCGCCGTAGGCAGCGCATATGGCGTATTTCCACACCAGCGCGCCGGCCACCGCAGCACCCAGTGTGATTTTCCACGGTGCGAAGGCCAGTACGCGCCTCGGCGCTTTTCGCAGCGACGGGATCCAGAGCCACGGCAGGACGATCACGAAGCAACAGAGCACTGACATCCACTGGGCGATGGTGACGTTGAGATGCATCTTCGCTAGTGATGCCGCATAAGGAGTCTCTGCTTCTGGCTGCAAATCGACCACGCGGCTGATCGGGCGCAGTCCGTTCAGCGTGACGACATGCAGGACCGGCGCGCGAGGGCCAAACTTTTCCTCGGTGCCGGCGAGACGAATGCAAGGCTGCTCCGTGGGGGTCTGGCCTGAATCGTAGAGGCGCGAGACAGCATCGGCGAGGATGCCCTGACCATCGAGTGCCCAGGATGCGAGCGGAATGCGGCTCTTCTTGGCGCGCTCGCGCTCGCGTTCGTCGGGCTTGTTCCCATCCTTCTTCCTTGCGCCGTTTCTTTCACAGCCAAACAACTTTCCACGGCGAACGAACAGATTCGCCGAAGCCACCGTGACGGCACCGCGGCTGGCGTGCAGGAAATCCGGATGCGACAGCAACACGTCCGTTTCGAGATCGATGAGCATCGCGCTCGGCAGGCGATTGCGCAGCTGATCGAACAGGAACAGCCGGTCCCGCACATCGGTCGCCACGACAACCACCATCTTCGGGTCGATCTGCTCGAGCTGGTCGAGCACGTGATCGAGCGCGAGCTGCTGGCTTGCCGCGGTGAGCTTCGACTGGCGGCTCTCGGGAAATTCACTGCCATTGTCGGCGCCGGCATCGAGCGTGAGGTGCTCTTCCTGCAAGGCGGCCTTTACCGCGGCTTCGACGCTGCCCGGCTGGCTGTCGCGTTGCTGAGTGATGCCGTAGCGGATATCGGCGATGGCGGCCGGAAAGCGAAGGATCAGGGCGTCACGGCAAAACTTGTTGAGACGCTCGAGTTTCTCGGGACTCATCTGGGTCCACGGATTGCAGATGCCGTAGCCGAACGTCGACGCCTCGGTGAGAAATGCGACATCACGACTGCGTGGTGAAAAACCCGCAGTCTCTTCCGGATCGAAAAACCCGAAAACCTCGGCGAGGTCGGCGAGACGGAGCAGCTTGGTGCCATCGTCGACGGCGAGCGGAACGTACGCGAGATGTTCGTAAGCCTTCTCGGCGCGCGGGTTGGAGCTCTCCGTGGTCGTGCTCGAGACCAGGCAAAGATCGGCAATCTCCGGGCCGAGCACGCCGGAAACGTGTTCGCCAATGGAGTCCATACCGCCCGAGAAATTGGGCCCCAGCACGATCAGCGTCTTGCGCGACGCTGGGGATTCGCAGTGCCCCGGAAACCGCAGGAGTTCGACCTTTGCCTTTTCATTCGCCGGAGCCTTTGGGCAGCCATCGAGCGCGTCGGGTGTGGGCGCAGCTCCCAGATGCTCGCGTATTCTTTTCGCCGCACAAATGAGCGGGGGAGTCGACACACCCCAGGTCGCGGTGTCGGTCACGAGGTAAATGGCGCGAACGCGTGTAGTTAGCCCCGATGTGGGGTCCGCATCCGCCGGGAGCGTGGAGAGGTCCTGGCAGACGTGGCCTCGCCAGCCATCGCAACGAAAAACCATCAGGCCAAACGCGGTTCGCTCCGAGTCGGGGAGGGTGCCTTCGGCACTGCTCCACGGAAACGAGTAACGATCGAGCACGTAGCCGTCGTTCAGCATGCCGAGCGTGATGGCCTGCACTTCGAGATCGAAGAGCCTTCGATATCGCGGAATATGCGGATCCGGCACGACGGCCAGCGCGAGACCGATGCTGCCCGCGTGTGGATACAGCTTCGCGAGGTCGCTGGTGGGATCCACCTGCGCGGGCGCCGTTGCTGTTCCCGGAGGCGTGCCGGGTTGCTGCACCGCTGCAGCGGAAGCCGCAACGGACCCCAGCATCGCCATCATCAGAAAACCCATGCGCCGAAAATCCATATCGGGACGCTCCGTGTCACCGCATGGGTTGTTAGCCGAAACCAGGCTCACGCGGACTGCTTGGAGAAACTGGACAAAAGGTTCAGGCGACGCAAACCTGCGCCGTGCCGTGAGCGTCCAAAGTGCAAGTGGCCCCTTAAGCGATTATCCTCGGTGCCAATTCATTCCCTGGAGAAATCTGTGTCGCGCAAGTTCGTTCTCGCCACCTTGGTGCTCACATACTCTTTCTCTGCTTCGGCGCAGGTTCCGGTTACAGAACTCGCAAAGCCGCCCGCTAGTGCAACGCACTACATCATCCAGTCCACGGGCGGTAAGCACGGAGATTCCTGGCGCTGGGTGAGTGCGGACGGCACGCGCATGGGGCGCGAAAGCATGAATCTGCGCGGCCAGGTGTTCGAGCTGGACTCGAGCGGCAAGGCGGGTGCAGACGGCATGCCCGCGACGATCACGATCCGCGGCGTCACGCCGCAGGGCGATGCAGGTGAAACCTTCACCCTCGCGGGCGGCAAGGCGAGCTGGAAGAGCCCGATAGACGCGGGCAGTGCGGCTTACGCGAACCCGGCGTTCTATTCCTCGCAGGGCGGGCCGATCGACATGGTGGCGTGGTTGTTCGAGCGCCTGCTCGCAAGTCCGGATCACACGCTCGCGCTGTTGCCCGGCGGCAAGGCGAAGGCCGAGAAGCTAACTACCCTCACCGTGGGCGCGGGGGCGGCGAAAAAAGAGATCACGGCCTGGGCGATCACCGGCATCACCAACTTCCCGGTGCCGGTATGGGCGGATGCCAATGGCAAATTCTTCGGCTTCTCGTTCTTCCTGAGCTGGCTGCCGGAGCAATACGCGTCCGAACACGTACGCATGACCGAGGCGCAGACGAAGGCGCTGTCGGCTCAGGCGCCGGCGCTCGCTAAGGCCCTGGTGAAGATGCCGGCGGGCGCCGTGGCGTTCACCAATGTGCGCGTGTTCGATGCGGACGCGAAGATGTTCCTCGAAGACCAGACAGTCATCGTCGACAAGGGGCTCATCGCCGCTGTGTTTCCCGCCAAGGAAGCCAAGGTACCGGCGGGCGCGCAGGTCATCGACGGCAAGGGCAAGACGCTGATCCCCGGTATGTGGGATTGCCACATGCATGTGTCCTCCGATTACACCGGGTTGCAGGAACTCTCCATGGGCGTCACGTCGCTGCGCGATCCGGGCGGCGACGATTCGCAGACCATCGACCGGCGTGAGCGCGCGGCGCGCGGCGAACTGCTGTTCCCGCACGTGTATGCGTCGTCGCTCATCGACGGCAAGGGCACGTATACGGCGCAGGTGGCCAACGTCGCGACCAGCGAGGCGGAGGCCGTCGCGCTGGTGGACAAGGCGAAGGCGGGTGGCTTCATCGGCGTGAAGTTCTACGGCACGCTGAACAAGGCATGGCTGCCGGCAGCGGCTGCGGAAGCACACAAACAAGGTCTGCATGTGCACGGACACATTCCGGTAGGCATGCGTACGCTGGATGCCATCAAGGCCGGATACGATGAAGTCACGCACATCAACTGGATCATGATGCAGGCGATGCCGGACAGCGTCATCAACGAGTCGAACGGCATCATGCGTTTCGAAGGGCCGGGGCGCTACGCCAAGGATGTCGACCTCAACGGCAAGCCGATCGCGGATCTCATTTCGACGATGGCAGCGAAGGGCATCTACAGCGATCCGACGATGGTGGCGTTCGAATCGCTGTACGTGCCGGAGAATGGTGATCTGTCGCCATCCTATGCGCCGTTTGTCGGTACGCTGCCGCCGTCGACCGAGCGCGGATTCCGGACCGGTGGCTTCGCGGTGCCCAAGGACCTGACGCGCGCCCACTATCGCGCGAGCTGGGCAAAGATGGTTGCGCTGCTCGGCAAGATGCACAAAGCCGGCGTGCCCATTGTGACCGGGACGGACGGCGCGGGAATCGAGCTGGTGCACGAGCTCGAGATCTACGTGGAGGCGGGTATGACACCTGGCGAAGCGCTGGCCGCGGCCACCATTGTTCCGGCACGGCTCGTGGGCCAGGACAAGCGCACCGGCTCCATCAAGCCCGGCAAGGTGGCGGACCTGGTGCTGGTCGAGGGTGATCCCTCGAAGCGTATTGGCGACTTGCGCAATACCCGCGTGGTCATGCTCGACGGCAAACTACTCGATGCCGACGCGCTGCGCGCGGCGGCGGGCTTCTCGGGCCGGCCGAAGTAAGCTGAACGAAACCTGAACGGCGGTTCGCGGTAATCAACGGATTGCCCGAACCGCCGTCGTGGACTAGATTTGGCGCCATGAACCGCGCCACCTGTCTTGTCTTGCTACTCGCGCTCGCGTCGTTGCCCGCTGCGGCCGATGATGAAAAATCTACTCCCTCGATAGGCAATGCAATCGCCAGGGAAGTTCAGGAGCGGAAAGAAGCTGAGGCCAGCAAACCGCAGGACCAGGAGCTACCCGTGGCCGCGAATGTCGGCGAGCGCAAGCGTCGCCACCTGCATGGCGTCTCGTGGAGCAACTCGGATGACTCACTGAGTGTCGCAACCTGCCCGATAGGCAGCCCGGGCGGTCCCACGCTCGACGAAGTGCGGAACTACTATCGCGCCTACAGCGACAACGAGATGTGGAAGATCTGCCTGAATCGCAACTCATATCAGGGGGCGGTCTCGGGCGCCTGCGCCTGCTCACTGCTGGCGTCCCCGGATCCCTGGCGGCCGGTCGAAACGGAACCAATAGCGAATCCGGAGCCCGAAGACAGCGAAAAGTGAGTTGCGGCATGCGCCTATAGCCCGCGCGCGCACCGGCCCGGACACTCGTTGGCAAGAGCATTGAGACTTTGCCAACCAAACGAACCACCATTTGCCTTCGAGTTGCCGCGCTTTTCGCCGCGTGCGTCCTGTGTGTGTCGGGCGCCCTGGCTGAGACGACGCCAGCCGATCCCGCCGCAGCCCTCCGCGCGCGCTACGCCGCTTTGAGCCAGCAGCTCGAGAACAGCGCGATTCAGCGCGGGCTGCTCGTGGAATCCAACGAAAGCGTAACCACGCCGCGGGGCGATGCGTATGCGGTGATTCAATTCCCCTTCGCCACGGTCACTGCCGCGTTCGAAAATCCGGCGAACTGGTGCGACACGATGATCCTGCATCTCAACGTGCAGTATTGCCGCGCCTCGACGGGCGACGGAGAACCGCAGCTGTCGACCGCGGTGGGTAAGAACATCAACCAGCCGCTCGACGATACGCATCGTGTCGATTTCGTCTACAAGGTCACCGCTTCGACCGAAGACTTTCTCGGCGTGGAACTGGTGGCCAAAGAGGGTCCGCTCGGCACGAGCGACTACCGCATTTCGCTGGAGCTGACCGCGTTGCCAGACCACCGCACATTCATGCACATCCAGTATTCGTATACGCAAGGGGCGATGGCGCGCTACGCCAGCGGCGTGTACTTCTCGACCAAGGGCCGCGACAAGGTCGGCTTCACGTTGGTGAAGGATGAAGGCGACGAGCCGCGCCTGGTGCGCGGCACTCGTGGTGCGCTGGAGCGGAACACCATGCGCTACTACCTAGCCTTCGACGCCTATCTACGCTCCCAGAGCAGCCCGGCACCACAGCGATTCGAGCAGAGCCTCGAGATCTGGTTTGCAGACACCGAACGCTTCGCGCGCCAGCTGCGGGAAGTGAAGCACGACGACTACATCGCGATGAAGCGCAGCCAGTACCAGCGGCAGCAGACCGCAATGTAGGGGCTAGCCCGTGTTGGCTGCCCTCAGCACCGGCAGCAATGCGCGCAGCCGCTGCCCTGACGCGGTGCAGAAACCTATTGAGCGGCGGCGGCAGTAGCCGTGTCGCGCGTCGGCATCGTGCCGTCGAGCGCGGGCACCAGCACTTCGGTGAAATACATCTTCTCGGGCGTCTTCTCGCAGCGCTCCAACACCTTGTGCAGCGTCTTCGGCCACGTATCCCAGAATTTCTCGGCGACCTCGCCCGCCATGTCCTTGCCCTGCGCATACATGTGCGCCGAGATGTAGGGCATCGTTTCGACGCTCGCGTCGCGCACGCCGGCCTCGTTTTGCATGCGGTTCACTTCCCACACGAAATCCGCGCACATCATGCGGCGCAGGCGATCGGTCTCGACGGCCATCGGCGGCGGCTTGAGAGTGACGCGCACGACTTTCTTGGTGCCGCGCTTGAACATGTTCACGTTGACTCGGGCGATGCCTTCGACGGCCTGGCCCCTGTCATCGAGTGCCGGAAGAAACTTGCGGCCGCGCATGTAGTCGGCAGCCACGGCATCGGCGTTGAAATTCTTGGTGGTGTCCGTCACCACGACGTTGGTCACGGAGCCATCGGCTGCCACGTAGACGTCGACGGGGACGGAATAGTCTTCGTCGAAGCTCGGACGGTCGTGCGTGACTTCGAGCTTGCCGTCAGGCAGCACCATCACGGGCTGGATGGGACCCACTTGCGCGGCGAGCGGCATGGCTGCGAGGCATGAAACATAACCAAGCAGTGCGACCAGGTGACGAAGGCTTGAAGTTTTCATGACCCGAAACTATTTCGCGCGCAGCGGACGGGCAATCGAATTGCGGGAAATGTGTGCGGTCTGCCCTAGGGTAACCCCCGGACTGTGAGCGATATAACAGGTGGCCCGTTATGTTCGTATCTCTAACAAAGCGTTGGCGATCGCTGAACTCGGTCCATTCACGTCGCCCGGCGCGCCGGTGAGGTTGGTGGCGAACGCGATGGCCAGTTTCTCTTTCGGATACACGACGAGACTTGCGCGCGCGCCGTTTTGGCCGCCGGCGTGGTGCCAGCGCAGCCGCTTGTTCGGGTCTTCGTCGATGCGCCAGCCGAGGCCGAGCGGTGGCGATCTCTCGGTCGCCTGCGTCTGAACCGTGAACAGGTCGGCGAGCGTACGTTGGTCGAGCACGCCCGGCGCCCAATGCGCGGCGCCGAAACGCGCAAGATCGGTGGGTGTGGCTAACAACCCGCCGCCCGCCCATTTGTACGCAGGATTGATGGGAAGAATGTTGGTCCACGGGCCTTCGAGCGGCGGATGCACCGCGCCGGCGTTTTTGGCCGTGTCGTACCCCGTCACACGATTCGCGGCAATGGAGCGGGGCGCATCCGGGCCGACCGATGCCAGTGCCATTGGCCGCGCGATCTCACGTTGTATGAGTTCGAGGAACGGGGTTTTTGCCGCGGCTTCGAGCACGATCGAAATCAGCGTATATCCGAACGTGGAATACGACACGCGCTCGCCGGGCTTGGCGACCAGCGGATCGTTGATGAATATCGCGAGCACTTCGGCATTGCTGGCGTAGTCGCGATAGTCGATGTTGGCTCCCGCCTGGCCCGGGATCCAATCCTTGTCCAGGTAGTGGCGAATGCCGCCGCGATGCGTGAGGAGCTGGCGCAGCGTGGTGGCGCGGTGCTGCTCGGGCAGGTCCGGCAGGTATTTCGCGATGGGCGCGTCGAGGTCGACGACTCCGCGAGTCGCAAGGCGGGTGGCAAGCGTGGCAGTGAGTATCTTGGATACGCTGCCGAGCCGGAATCGATGTGCGGTTGTCGCCGGCACGCCGAGGTCGAGATTTGCCTTGCCGAAGGCCTCGGCCCAGATGACTTCCTTACCCTGGATCACTGCGATGGAAAGCGCGGGAATCGGCTCGGCCGCGAGCATGCTCGTGACGACGGCGCGTGCATCGTTGAGGCGCGACTCTCCCGCCGCACGAATATCGACGGCTTGACTGACGGCAGGAAGGGCGGCGCTGCCGATCAGCAGCGCGCGACGTGAAACGAGCATGTTCATCTCCCGGGAAGAAGAGCTTGAGAGTAGATGCGATTGCGCCGGCTTTCGTTTGAAGGCTTCACGCCAGCGGCCGCTCGAGCACGGTCTGCGAGGTGTGGGCGCCCTGGGTGAGATAGATCTCGCCCTCCGAGCGGGCCAGCGAAAATTTCATGCGGCGCTCGAGCCGGGCAACGACGGCGGACAGCCACGCACGCTCGAACGCAAACGCCTCGAGCTTCTCCGCACGGTGGATTTTCGCTTCGCGGATGCGCACCGCCCACTGCGTGGCATCCTTATGTGTGTACACCGCGACGCGTGGCGCTGCCTTGCTGGCGCGATGCACCCGCTCCGGCTCGGGAAGGCCGATGTCCACCCATACCTGCAGCGCGCCTGTGAGATCACGCACGCAAATGGCCGGCTCGTCCGGGTCGGAAAGGCCTTTCGAAAACCCGATGCCCTCGGAAAACTCCAGGCAATACGCGAGCACCCGGGTGATCAGGTAGTCGGGGGTCTCACTCGGATGCTGCGCGACGCGCAGGTTGAGCGTTTCGTAGACGGCGCGATCGGAATCGGCGAGCTCGATATCGAACGTGTAGATAGTTGCGCCGAGCGCCAAGGGACCTCCGGTGAACAGATGAGTGGCGATTGAGGCTGCCCGAGCGTGACGCGCCTCACATCCTGCAGGTGATATCGATTTTACATGCGGATTATTGTGGCCCGGTACTAGGAGTTTTCCCGACCGAGAATACATTGGCCCCATGTCCGCAGTGACCATAAAGGAAAGCCGGCGACTGTTGTTGCCGCTGGAAACCGTCCTCGAAGCGCTGGTGCATTTCGACCGCCGCTCGAACGGGCCTTTGTCACGTGGCGATGTTCTGCAGGCGGATTTCGTGTCCGACCAGGAAGGCGGCGACGCCATCGAAGTGGCGATACGCATGCCGGGAAGCGACATCGAATGGCGCCGTTTCGATTTCGGTGCCATTGCCGCGGCCATCATCAGCTACTGCCGCGCGAAGCGCATTCCGCTGCCGCTGTCTGGCGTGAAGTCGATCGCGCTCACGCAGGAAGGCATCTCCTTCTCGATCGAGAACCAGGTGAACATCGCGCAGCGTCCGGAAGTGCGCGCGGATATTGCCGGCCGGCCGATTCAATATGCGAAGGGGTACGAGCCGCATTCGATCTCGCCTTCGGGCGAGAACGTCGCGTTCGCCTGAGGCTTCACAAATAGCGTTGCGCGCCCGCGCCCATTAGCATGGCGCGGATGCTCACCATCCTAACTGTCCTGGTCGTGGCCGTCCTCTTGTGGGCCGCCATCGTTTTCAACCTCGTGATCCGCGATCGGAACCGCGTTGCCCAGGCCTGGAGCGACGTCGACGTGCAGCTCCTTCGGCGCCACGACCTCATCCCGCGCCTGGTGGAAATGGTGAAGGGCTACGCGGGTTACGAGCGCGCACTGCTGACCAGCCTTGCGGAGCTTCGAGGGCAGAGCACGAGCGCGGACTCCGCCCGCCAGCGCTCCGAAGTGGAGAAAAGCGTTTCGAACGGCGTACACCGCCTGGTGGCGCTGGTGGAGGCGTACCCGGACCTCAAGGCCAGCGAGAATTTCCGCGATCTGCAGAACAAGCTGGTCGATACGGAAAACCAGATCCAGTTCGCGCGCCGCTACTACAACGGCGCGGTGAACCTCTTCAACAACCGCATTCAGAAATTCCCGGACATGCTCATAGCCAACAGCTTCGGCTTCAAGGCGGCGGAGTTTTTCGACCTCGAAGACCCGAAGGCGGCGGCGGTGCCAGCGGTGGGGATGTCATGAGAGCCTGGCAGCACATATATAAGAGTGGCCTCCTGGTCGTGCTGGCATGGGCAGCCGGCTGCGCCGCGACCTACGCTGACGAGCGCATCCTGTCGTTCGACGAAACCGTCACGGTGAATGCCGACGGCTCGTTGTACGTACGCGAACGCATCCGCGTGCGTGCCGAAGGCAACAAGATCCGTCGCGGCATCTATCGTGACTTTCCCACTATCTATAGCGGCAGCGATGGCCACCGGTACGTGGTGGACTTTGCGTTCCAGGGTGCGTCGCTCGACGGCCAGGCCGAACAGTGGCGCGCCGAGAATCGCGGCAACGGCGTACGGATCTACATTGGCAACCCTTCCGAGCTCGTGCGGGCCGGCGAACACACCTACGAACTCGTGTTCCGAACTGACCGCCAGTTGGGCTACTTCGCCAATCACGATGAGCTGTACTGGAACGTCACGGGCAACGGCTGGGATTTCCCCATCGATCGCGTCACGGCGCGCGTGGAACTGCCGCAGGCGATTCCGCCAGCGGATATCAAACTCGAGGCGTATACCGGGCCGCAGGGCTCGAAGGGGCAGGATTACACGGCACAGATGCAGGCCAGCGGACCGCTGTTCGCGACCACGCGGGGACTTCAGCCCAGGGAAGGTCTGACGATCGTCGCCATGTGGCCGAAGGGCTTCATCATGCCGCCAGTCGAGTCCGCGCGGCCCGTGCCTGCCGCGCCGGCTAACTACATGAATGATGACGGCCGGAGCGGCTGGTCACCGGCGGAACATTTGCTCAGCAAGGATCTGCCCAACAACGGCCTGCCAGCGCTGCTTGCTGCGCTGGGCCTGAGCTGTCTGATCGTCTACTACTACCTCATCTGGGCGAAGGTCGGCCGCGACCCGCCGGGACGCATCACCATCCCTGAGTACGAATTTCCCAACGGCCAGTCACCGGCCTCCATGCGATTCCTGATGCGCATGGGTTACGACAACGAGTGTTTCGCGGCGGCGGTTCTGAGCCTTGCCGTGAAGGGTTACCTGCGTATCCAGGAAGAGTCCGGGGTCCTGGGGTTGGGCCGCACGTTCACGCTGCACAAGACCAATGTTCAGGACGCCAAGCCGCTGACGGCAGATGAGCAGCAGTTGCTGACGAGCCTGTTCTCACGCAGCAGTACGCTGGTGCTCGAGAGCAAGAACCACGAGCGCGTGAGCAAGGCGCAGACCAGTCACGAGCGCGTGCTCAAAGAGCGGTTCAAGTCAGGCTTCTTCAAGATCAATGGCGGCTGGCATGTGCTGGGCATCGCATTGAGCCTGTTGTTGGCGGCGCCCGCCGTGTTGTTGCCGGGCAGAACGGACAACTATCCGGAGTGGCATTTCACGACGCCCGGGGGCTGGTTCACCATCGCTGCGGTGCTGGCGATGCTCGTGGCCAATGGTGTGTTCGGCAAGCTGCTGAAGGCGCCGACGGTAGCCGGGCAAAAGATCATGGATCATATTCGCGGCTTCAAGATGTACCTGGAAGTGGCCGAGGGTGAAGAGTTGAAGCGCATGAAGGCGCCGCCTCCGCCGCTCACGCCGCAGCTTTATGAATCCTATCTACCGGCAGCACTGGCGCTCGGTGTGGAGCAGCTCTGGGCCGAGCGTTTCGCGTCCGTGCTCGACGTGCAGGCGCCGAACTACGCGCCCGCCTGGTACGCGGGTCCTGGTTGGGACATCCACAACATGGGTGGGTTCTCGCGCGAGCTGGGTTCATCGCTGGGTAGCGCGATCTCTTCCGCTTCGACAGCGCCGGGGTCGAGCTCGGGTGGTGGCGGTGGTGGCTCGTCGGGGGGTGGCGGTGGTGGTGGTGGTGGTGGTGGGTGGTAGATAGTCGAACGTCAAAGCGAAGAATCTGGAGTGACGGTTTTGGAGAGCGCTCGGACCTCAAAGGTCACAATTTGTGACCTTTTATATCGAGAAATACCTACTTCACTCAATATCTTGCAAGCTTAAGGTCACGAATTGTGACCTTAAGATCTCGCGCTGGCGAGGCTCATTTCTTCTTTAATGCCTCGATTTTGGATGTGTGCGCTTGCAGGCATCGGCACACATGCTTCGGTTCGATGAAGAAATTTCTCGCGGATCCAGCGCTAGACATCTCGATCTATATTCAGTCGATCCGCGGGCAACGGGTCATACTGGATATGGATCTCGCGGGCCTGTATGGCGTTCCGACCCATCGATTCAACGAACAGGTGCGACGCAACGCTTCTCGCTTCCCGCCAGACTTCCTGTTTCAACTGACACGGGAAGAGTCCCGCTCTTTAAGATCGCAAAATGCGATCTTAAAGAGTGGTCGAGGGAAACATCGCAAATACCCGCCTCTCGCCTTCACCGAACACGGCGCGATCATGGCCGCCACCATCCTCAACAGCCCGCGCGCCATCCAGATGAGCGTGTACGTGGTTCGCGCCTTCGTGCGATTCAGAAAATCACTCGCCACCCACACTGAACTCGCACGTGAGATCGAACTGCTCAAGCGATCACTGGCGACTCTCGACGCAGATACGCGCCGGCAGTTCGATCAAGTATTTGAAGCCATACTCGGGTTGATGGCCGCGCCCTCAAAGAAGCAATGAGCGTCACGCAGCGGCGAGTATCGGCGCGCGTGCTTCCTCACCCTCGAACACGGGCTTCTTCGGGTCGATGAATACCCAGCACAGCGCACCCATCACGAAGAGGCCGGCCAGCAGGTAGAACGGCACGTTCCAGTTGCCGAACAGCTTGAGTGAATAACCGACCACCAGCGGCATCACGATGGCGGCGATCTGCCCCGACGTGTTCATGGTCGCGCTGACGGTGGCGGAGTGTTCACGGCCGATGTCCACGCAGGTGCTCCACGACGACGCGGTGGTCAGCATGCACGTGGCTACGGTCAGCGCGAACAACACGGCGGCGGTCTTGGGATCGGGCGTGAGTGTGGCGGCCACGACGAACAGCGCGGCAACTCCGTATCCGACGATGCCGGGCGTGCGACGGCCGGCGCGCAATCCAAAGCGCACGACGATCTTGTCCGACCAGAAGCCGCCGAGGAACTGCGTGCCAATGGCCAGCGCGAGCGGCAGCGCAGCCAACATGCCAAGCTGCGTGCTCTCGAAGCCGCGGTGCTCGCGCAGGTAGCTCGGCAACCAGGTGATGCAGAAATAAAACGTGGCGCAATTCGGCATATACGACAGGCACAGCAGCAGCACATTTCGCTGCTTCAGCAGGCCGCCCCAGAACGCGATGCCCGACGGATGCGGAACGACCGGCGTGCGGTCGGCGAGGATCAGCGCGCGTTCGGCTTCGTTGGCGGCCGGGTGATCTGTGGGCTCGTCGCGGAACCAACGTTTCCAGGCGATGACCCATACGAAACCGACGCAGCCAAATACGAGCAGGATGGCGCGCCAGCTCATAAATGGCAGCAGCGCATTTACGGTGAAGGTGGTCAGCGCCGCCGAAGCGTAGGCGCCAGAGAAGAAGATTCCTTTCGCGGTACCGCGTTCGCGCAATGGCACCCAGCGCGACAGCACGCGGGCGACGCAGGGAAATGCGCCGGCCTCGCCAGCACCGAACAGGAAGCGCGTGACGAGCAGCGACGCGTAGTTGAACGCGCCGGCGGTCATGAGCGTGAACACCGACCACCAGCTCACGATGCGAGTGAGTACCGCACCCGCGCCATGGCGATCGGCCCAGCGAGCCGTGGGGATTTCGAAGATGGCGTAGGCCAGGATGAACGAGGGGAAGACCCAGCCCATCTGCGCGTCATCGAGGCTGAAGTCCGCCGCGATGTGCTGCTTCATCGCGCCAATGCAGGCGCGATCCAGGTACGTGACCATGGCCAGCGTCACCATGAACGTGATGACGGCGAAGCGTGCGCGTGTCGGGCGCTGTTGTTCGTTCAATCGGTAGTCCCCCTCGAGGGCTACCTATATCACGGAGCGGGCCCGGGTCGGGAACTCTGCTCGCTCAACACGCCGTCGAGCGTTTCGTTGAACTCATCCGGCTTGTCGAGGTGGATCCAGTGTCCGGTTCCCGTGACGACGACGTGTTCCACGCCCGGTGCCGCGTGATGCAGGCTGAGCGGCGCGTCATTGCGTGGCGTGACGATGGAGAACTTCGGGCCGCCATAGCGACGCAGTGGAAACGACGAGTCGACGGCAAAAGCTTCGCGGGTCAGCTCGATGGCGGCCCTGCGACTCATCTTTCGTAAACCGGCAAGCAGGCGCTGTTGAACTTCGGGGGGCGAATCGATGAACATCTGCTGATTCCAGAATTGCTCGACGACTGCGTATGGATCCTTGTCGAGCGCCTCGTGGATCTGCGGCACCTGTGCGGCGGGGATCGCGCCCGGCGCGGGTGGCGGATCGACCAGTATCAGCGCTTCGACACGCCGCGGATGTCTGGCGGCGAATTCGGCGGCAATGGCCGCGCCCATGCTGTGACCCACCAGCACGAAGCGCTCGAGTTCCTGGGCGTCGGCGATCGTGCCGATATCCTTCGCCAGTTCGTCGTAGGAATACCGACCGAGAACGCCCGGCGACCTGCCGTGCCCGCGGAAATCGAAGGCGACCGCGCGGCGCTTGGGATTCAGGTGCGCGAGTGCGGAATCCCAGTGGGTGAGATCGCCCGCGAAAGAATGGGCAAAGAGCACGGGCAATCCGCCAGCGCCGCGGCTCTCGGTGGCCAGTGTCAGTGCCATGGCCCGGCAAGTTGCCCGAAGCGGGCGGCGAAAATCTGTCGGCGATTGCCGCGAGTGAGACGCCCGGGTCGAAGCTAGCGCGCCTTGGCGATGAGCTGCACTTCGATGATGCCGCCATCGGAGAGAAGCCCGGTGGTGCCGACCGCGGTCCAGGCCGGATACGGCGCCTTCACGAATTCACCGATGACGGACTCGAACGCCTGGAACTGCTCATCACGTGTGCCGGCAAAGTTAGGTCCCTGCCACACATGAAAGCTGTTGATCATCGCGACGTGCTGGAAGTCGGTGCCGGCCGCTTCGAGGATGACGCGCAGACGCGTGAGCGCACGGCGCGCCTGCAGCTTGAACGCGACCACGTCGTTGCCCTCGCCAGGATTGCGATTCACGATGACCCCGGAGACATAGATCATGTCGCCCACGCGCCGCGATGCCGCGTAACGCCATTCGTCGTGCGCCGCCTTCGCGCCAGCGTCTGGCAGCACCACTTCGCCGCCGGGCGAGGGGATCCGGACCGGGAACTTCTCTTCAGCGGCGCCGGCTAGTTGCGTGAAGGCGAGGGCGGACAGAAGGACGATGCGATTCATGAGGTGCGGCCCCTTTTGCTAGAAATTACCGGACATGGTGAGCATCCACCACATGTCGGGATAGAACGATGCGGTTTCGCGCAGGCTGAGTACGCCGTTGCGGTCGGGAGTATAGAACCGGCGATCACGCTCTTCGAAATCATCGAGCACGTTCTGCAGCACCAGGCGGATCTTGGTGTTCGCGATCCACGAGGTTTCGATGAACGCGTCCAGCCGGTGCAGCTGGCGGAAGCTGTCGATCTCGGTCGAGCGGAAGTCGACGTCGGCGGAATAACCCTGGAACGTCAGGCCCCACGCAAGCTTCGCGGCGTTCAGGTCCTGGCGCAGTTCCACTTTGAGGTCGTTTTCCACGTAGTCGCTGATCTGCCGGTGCTCGGCCGTGAGCGGATCGACGGCATCGGTGTCCCGCCAGGTGCCGGCGACGGTGAACGTTCCCCCGGGCAGCAACGGCTGCAGTGGCAGCCGGAGCGAGAGCTCCACGCCGTCGATGTCGCCCTGCCCGATGTTGCCGGGCGCGTCGATGAGTGCATCGGGCGGACCCACGGGAACGAAGTCCACCACGTCATCGAGCCAGTGATGAAACAGGCGCACGCGCAGCGCTGCGTCGTTGGCGAAGCGCAGGTCGCCTTCCACCTCGGCGGCCCATGCGGTCTGCGGGCGCAAGTCCGGATTGCCGCCATTGATGAGGTCGTCGGCGAGCCTTGCGGTGGACACGAAGTCGGTGAAATCGAGCTGGCCGACGTCGCGGAACACGCGCATCTGCAACTGATGCTGGCCGAACTTGCGCGTGAGCTGTACGCGCGGCTTCACGTAGGTGAGTGAAACAGACTGTTCGGTGTCGCCGGTGAAACTGAGTCGCGAGGTTTCCGCCGCGAGCCGCGAATCGAGCGACCAGAGCGGATTTATCTGCCATGCATGGCTGACGAAGGCTTCGCCGCGGTTTTCCTCGACGCTCAGGTTGGAGTTCGGTACCGGGACGGGCACGGGGCCCGCGCCCACATCGGCCGTGAGATCCATCTCGCCGTCCAGTGTGTTCACCGCCACTTCCGCTCCGGCCTCGAGACGCCCGACGGCCAGGTTGCGCGCAAACGTGGCGCGCGCAATGGTCTCGCCACTGCGCTGGCGCAATGCCTGCGTGAATTCCGAATCCTGCACGTCATCGCCGTCGAAGTGCGTGGCGACGACGTCGCTCTCATAACGCTTGCGGGTCACGAGACCGGTCAACGCCATGTCCCACTCCGCGACGGTACCTTGATAGGTGACGCCGGCTTCACCGTTGCGCGAGTTGTCCTCGTACGGGTCGATCTCCCTTTCGAGCAGAGTCCCGTCGGGCGCGGTGGTGCGCACCCAGAAGTCTTCGGAGTAGTGCACATAGGACACCTGCCCCGTGACGACCAGCTTGCCGCCGCCGACATCCTGCGAGTACTGGCCGTTGAGCGCCTGTTCGCCTTGCTCGTGCGGGAATCCGCCGAAACGATCCGCCACCCGCGCACCCGTGCCGTCGGTGACTTCGCGCGGCCCCTCCGAATTGTGATCGTGGCCATAGGTCGTGGCGCCCACCGAATATTCGCGGTCCTCGCTACGGCCACTCCAGGCAAACCGTCCGGTCGGAGTCGGATTGTTCTCGTTGGTCATCTCGAATCCGGCCATCCACGTGCCGCCGCCAGCGGTGCGGGTTCGAATGACATTGGCCAGCACCGCGGCGTTGGAGGCGTCGCCGGCCACGTCGGTGCCGCGCAGGATTTCGATGCGCAGGACCTCGCTCGCGGGTACGCGCAGCAGCACGTCCTCGAGTGTCTGGCTCTTGGCGCCCAGGCGCTCGCCATCGATGAGCACGTTGCCCACGGCGCCGGAGAATCCGCGCGTTTCGTTGTCGCCGC
>Ga0190271_10000361_pt1 | contig 22727 bp, 14 predicted proteins | sample Popmic356T_FD_133747 | JGI IMG/M metagenome (GOLD analysis project Ga0190271, IMG submission 133747) | Populus adjacent soil microbial communities from riparian zone of Weber River, Utah, USA - 356 T | ecosystem: Environmental > Terrestrial > Soil > Riparian zone | place: USA: Utah | collected...
ACAGGCTGGCGCGCGAGCCGCTGTCGATCAGCACGCCAAACAGCATCGGCCCGATGACCCCGCCGATGGCGGTGCCGACCGCGTAGAACACCGCGATCGCCAGCGCGCGGATCTCCAGCGGGAATGTCTCGCTGACGGTGAGGTATGCGGCGCTCGCCGCGGGCGACGCAAAGAAGAAGATGACCATCCAGGCGATGGTCTGCGTTTGCGCGCTGAGCACGCCGATCGAGAACAGGTAGCCGGCAATCGCCAGCAGCGCGCCGGAGATGAAGTAGGTCGCAGTGATCATGATCCGCCGCCCGAGGGTGTCGAACAGGCGGCCGAGCAGCAGGGGTCCGAGGAAATTGCCCGCAGCAAACGGTAGCAGATACCAGCCGATATGGTCGGCCGGGATCGAGTAGAAGTCGGTCAGGATCAGCGCATAGGTGAAGAAGATCGCGTTGTAGAAGAACGCCTGCGCGGTCATCAAACCGAGGCCCAGGATCGTCCGGCTGCGATAGGCGTGGATCAGCGTTTGCGCGACCTCCTTCAACGGCGTGTGGGTGCGCATCCGCAAGCGGATCGTCTGCAGCTTTGATGTGGCGACAGAGTCTTCATGCACCTGCGAACCGCGCTCGATTTCCGCAACGATCTCCTCGGCGCGCTCGGGCTGGCCGTGGATCATGAGCCAGCGCGGGCTTTCGGGGATCCAGAACCGCATCAGAAAGACGATCAGGCCAAGGACCGCGCCGGCAAAGAACGCCACGCGCCAGCCGAGTTCAGGATCGATGTTCGCAGGATTGAGCAGAACGATGCCGAGCACCGCGCCGATCGCAGCGCCAATCCAGAAGCTGCCGTTGATGACGAGGTCGGTCCAGCCGCGATAGCGCGCCGGCACCAACTCCTGGATGGTGGAATTGATGGCCGTGTATTCGCCGCCGATCCCCGCACCGGTGATGAAGCGAAACAGCGCGAAGCTCCAGAGATTCCACGAGAAAGCGGTCGCGGCGGTGGCTACCAGATAGACCGCAAGGGTAATGAAAAACAGCTTCTTGCGGCCGATCCGGTCGGTCAGCCAGCCGAAGAACAAGGCGCCGAGCACGGCGCCGGCAAGGTAGGCGCTGCTGGCGATGCCGATGTCGACATTGGAGAAGCGAAGCGTGGGGCTGTCTTTCAAGGCGCCCGACAGCGAGCCTGCGAGCGTCACCTCGAGGCCGTCGAGTATCCAGGTGATACCGAGCGCTGCGACGACCAGCGTATGAAAGCGGCCCCAGCGCAGCCGGTCGAGACGGGCGGGAATGTCGGTCTCGATCGAGCGGGCGGCAGCAAGCGGGGTTGCCCCTGACGTTGCCTGACGCGGCCCTGTTTCGGTCAATGCGATCATTCGGTCCTCAAGCAGCGAGGCCGCAGACGATCTCAATCAGGATGCCGCAACCGCCCCAACCCGCGTGCGTACGCACACAAAAGCCGACAAGTCCCGGAACCGGGGTTCCGGGCCTTATCGAGGCAAAGGGTACATCCGCCTTTGCCCGGAACTAACGCCCCGGGCTGGATCGGGTTCCCGCCGGTCAGGTCGGGAAACCGGATCAGGCCGCGCGGACGTTGGCCATGAAGCGATCGAGTTCCTGGCGCAGCCGTGCGCTTTCGGTCGACAACGTCTGGGCGGAGTTCAGCACGTCGCCGGACGCCGCCCCGGTTTCGGTCGCACCGCGGTTGACCTCGACGATGTTGCCCGCGACGTCCTGCGTCGATGCAGCGACACTCTGGACGTTGCGCGCAATCTCCTGGGTTGCGGAGCTTTGCTGCTCGACCGACGCGGCGATGCGCTGGGCGATCTGGGAGACGCGGCCGATGGTCTCGCCGATCTCCTTGATCGCCACGACGGACTCCTGCGTGGCCTGCTGCATGCCGAGAATGTGCGACGAGATCTCGTCGGTGGCCTTTGCGGTCTGGCTTGCCAGCGATTTCACTTCGGAGGCGACCACGGCGAAACCCCGGCCGGCTTCGCCGGCACGAGCCGCCTCGATGGTGGCGTTCAGCGCCAGCAGGTTGGTCTGCTCGGCGATGGCGTTGATTAGCTTGACGACGTCGCCGATCTGCTGCGCAGCCTTCGACAGCTTGCCTATGCGAGCGTCGGTTTCCTGCGCCTGCGTCACCGCGCCCTCGGCAATCTTGCTCGACTCGCGCACCTGACGGCCGATTTCCTCGACCGACGCCGAGAGTTCTTCGGTCGCGCTCGCCACCGACTGCACGTTGGAGGAAGCTTCCTCCGATGCGCCGGCGACCGTCGCAGACAGGCCCTGGGTCGTTTCCGCCGTGCGCGTCAGCGTGCCGGCAGCCGACTCGAGCTGGGTCGCAGACGTCGCAACGTTGCCGACGATGGCGCCGACGGCGCTTTCGAAGTCGTCGGCGAAGCGGATCAGTTCGGAGCGCCGGGCGGTGGCCGCGACGCGGTTCTTCTCGTCCTGCTCAGCGGCATCGCGTTCGGCCTTCGCAACCGCCTGCATCTTGAACTCTTCGACGGCGCTGGCCATCTGGCCGATTTCGTCCCCGCGGCCGAGGCCCGGCAGTACCGCCTCGAAATTGCCCGATGCAAGCTCGCGCATCGAAGTGCACAGCGCGATGATCGGGCCGGAAATGCCCCGGCCGATCAGCAGCGCGAGCATCGCGCCGAGAATCGTGACGACGATCGTCAGGGTGAGCACGAACTGCTGCGTGCCGCTGACGAGTTGTTCCGTGTCGCCCTGAATGCGGCGCTCATCCGCCGTCGACGAGAGCTTAATCGTCTCCGCGTCCTTGGCGATGGCGTCGGTCAGCGACGACATGTCCTTGACCAGCGCCTCGATCTTCTTCGCGTTCTCGACGATGGCCGAAAATGCCTTGCGATAGGTCGCGAGCAATTCGGTGATGCCGGTGATCTTCTTCTTGATGTTGGCGTCGTCGGTATGCAGCGAGGTCAGCGTCGTCTCGATCATCCGCAAGCGGCTGTCGGCGCCGTTTGCCGTCAGGTTGTCGTGGCGCGTCACGAACATGTTGACGTTGGCGGCGGCGGCAACGAACTGCGTGCCGGCTTCCTTCGCGCCGTTCTGCAGGCTCGACATGTCGGCCAGCGTAGCTGTGTCGGCGAGGTCTTCGAGCCGCTGGCGCAGCATGCTGCCGCCGCGCTGCAGATCGTTGGCCGCATAGCGGAAATTGTCGCGCTTGAGATCGAGCACCTGGCCGAAGACCTTGGTGAACTTCTCGAATTTCTGCGACAGCGCCGCGGTCGCCTCGCGCCGTGCCGGGTCCTTCATGTCGCGCGCCGCCTTGTCGATGGCATCGCGCAAATCGCCTTCCGCGGCCATCGCGTTGGTCGCGTCGCCCTCGTCGCCGGTGACGATGTAATACCGCGCCGCCAGTTGGTAGGCCGTCACCTCACGATCGATCGTCCGCGCCATGCCGCCTTCGTTGACGCTGGCGCGATAGCCGGCGAAGCCTGCCGACACCTTGTCATAGCCGAGATAGGCCACCGCGACGCTTGCGCCCGACAGCACCAGCACCAGCACCATGCCGGACATGATCTTGGTTCTGATCGAGAGGTTGGCCAGCAGCTTGATCTGGGGGAGCCGGATACGTTTGAAGGGCGACATTCTGTGGTCCTGTCTCAACTCTTGTTTTCGTCCGCAGGCTGCGCGCGCCAACGATCGAGGCCACTCGTTTGCGAATTACCGCGAACCGGGACGACCCGCGCGAATGCTTAAAATTAGGACAAAATCGATAATGGGCCGTAAACCACTACCGTCCGGCGACGCTACCGGGCACGGCGCCGCAACCTCGGCAAGCGATGGAGGTCGGCCACTGAACGACCCCCGCGGAACGCACTTGCCCTGCTTTCTCGCGGCAACACCAAGCGGCGCACGTTATTTTGAAGCTTTGCGCCGTTGACGGACGACCGCTCGCTGCGCCGCGAAGGCTGGCCGATCGTTCAATGGACGGTCGACGGGATTCGGTCTGACCGGCCGCTTCACTTGAATCAGCCAGCATTTTCAAAAGCATGCGGCGATAAAGCGCAGCGCTCCGGTTTGCTGCCACCGAGGCCATCGCGACAGCGTACGGCAGCGGACAGGCTGCGTCGCAAACGCAGCACCCGCGTCGCGCTTCGCCAAAATTCCAATTGAAATGCTCCCCGGCGCAAGGCCTACTTGGAGCAATAATAATTCTAAGATTCATGGGGAGGATTTGTATGCCCGCAGTCAAACTGACGGTGAACGGCAAAGCGGTTTCAGGCGATGTCGAGGACCGAACCCTGCTCGTTCAGTTTCTTCGCGACACGCTCGGCCTCACCGGAACCCACGTCGGCTGCGACACCAGCCAGTGCGGCGCCTGCGTCGTGCATATCGACGGCCGGGCGGTGAAATCCTGCACCGTGCTGGTTGGACAGGCCAACGACGCCAACGTCACCACCATCGAAGGTATCGCCAGGGGCGACGAACTGCACCCGATGCAGGCGGCCTTCCGCGACAATCACGGCCTGCAGTGCGGCTTCTGCACCCCGGGCATGATCATGTCGGCGATCGACATCGTCAAACGCCACGGCGGATCGCTCGACGAGGCGACCGTCCGGCAGGAGCTCGAAGGCAACATCTGCCGCTGCACCGGCTACCACAACATCGTCAAATCGGTGCTCGACGCCGCCGGCCGCATGAAGGTTTCGCAGGCGGCCGAATAGGCCGCGGCACCCGACCCTCGCATATCCCTTTAATCGTCCGCTTGCGCGCCGGGAACCCGGCGCAACCGCAAAGCGGCTCCCGCAAGGAAACAGGATCATGGGCTTGGAAGGCATTGGCGCCAGCGTCGTGCGCAAGGAAGACAAGCGCTTCATCACCGGCAAGGGCCGTTACACCGACGATATCCGTCTGCACGGCATGACCCATGCGCACTTTATCCGCAGTCCGCATGCGCATGCGAAGGTCAAGAGTATCGACTCTGCGGAAGCGATGAAGATACCAGGTGTCGTCGCAGTTCTCGCCGGCAAGGAACTGGTCGAGGACAAGATCGGCAACCTGATTTGCGGCTGGATGGTCCATTCCAAGGACGGCACGCCGATGAAGATGGGCGCCTTCCCCGCGCTGGCGCCGGACACCGTGCGCTTTGTCGGGCAGGCGGTCGCCGTCGTGATTGCCGACAGCAAGAACCTTGCGCGCGATGCCGCGGAGAAGGTGACGGTGACGTACAAGGAACTGCCGGCGGTGGCCGACATTCGCTCGGCGATCGCGCCGGGCGCGCCTCAGTTGCATCCGGAAGCCCCGGGTAACGTCGTCTATGACTGGGCACTCGGCGACGAGGCTGCGACCAACGCTGCGTTCGCCACGGCCGCCAACGTGGTTTCGATCGAACTGACCAACAACCGGCTGGTGCCGAATGCGATGGAGCCACGGTCGGCGATTGCCGACTATGACACCGCGGAAGAGCACTTCACACTCTACACCACCTCGCAGAACCCGCACGTGGCGCGCCTGGTTCTCTCGGCGTTCTACAACATCGCGCCGGAGCACAAGCTGCGCGTGATCGCGCCGGACGTCGGCGGCGGCTTCGGCTCGAAAATCTTCATCTATCCCGAAGAGATGGTGGCGTTGTGGGCTTCGAAGAAGGTCAGCCGCCCGGTGAAATGGACGTCGGATCGCACCGAAGCTTTCCTTACTGACGCGCATGGCCGCGACCATCTGTCGAAGGGCGAGATTGCCTTCGACAAGGACAACAAGATCGTTGGCCTCAGGGTGAAAACCCACGCCAACTTCGGCGCCTACATGTCGCTGTTCTCGTCATCGGTGCCGACCTATCTCTACGCGACGCTGCTGTCGGGCCAGTACGAGATCCCGGTGATCTATTGCGAGGTCGATGCGGTCTATACCAACACCGTGCCGGTCGATGCCTATCGCGGCGCGGGCCGGCCCGAGGCGAGCTTCCTGATCGAGCGATTGATGGAAACAGCCGCGCGAAAACTGAAGGTCGATCCGGCCGAACTGCGGCGGAAGAACTTCATCACGTCGTTCCCGCACCAGACGCCGGTGATCATGGCTTACGACGCCGGCGACTTTAACGCGTCGCTGGACTCGGCGCTGAAGGCGATCGACTACGCGGGCTTTGCCGCGCGCAAGGAGAAGGCGAAGAAGGAAGGCAAGCTGCGCGGCCTCGGCTTCTCCTGCTACATCGAAGCCTGCGGCATCGCCCCGTCGAAGGCAGTCGGCAGCCTCGGCGCCGGCGTCGGCCTGTGGGAATCCGCCGAAGTGCGCGTCAATCCCGTCGGCACCATCGAGATCCTGACCGGCTCGCACAGCCACGGCCAGGGCCACGAGACGACGTTTGCGCAGGTCGTGGCGGAGCGGCTCGGCGTGCCGATCAGCCAAGTCTCGATCGTGCACGGCGACACCGACAAGGTGCAGTTCGGCATGGGCACCTATGGCTCGCGCTCGGCGGCCGTCGGCATGTCGGCGATCGTGAAGGCGCTGGAGAAGGTCGAAGCAAAGGCGAAGAAGATCGTCTCGCATCATCTCGAGGCATCCGAGGACGACATCATCATCGAGGACGGCAACTTCAAGGTAACTGGCACCGACAAGTCGATGGCGCTGGCGAACGTGGCGCTCGCCGCCTACACGGCACACAATCTGCCGCCCGGCATGGAGCCAGGATTGAAGGAAGGCGCGTTCTACGATCCGACCAACTTCACCTTCCCCGCAGGCGCCTACATCTGCGAGGTCGAGGTCGATGCCGGAACAGGCAAGACCTCATTCGTGAACTTCGTCGCCGCGGACGACTTCGGACGCCTGATCAATCCGATGATCGTCGAGGGCCAGGTGCACGGCGGACTTGCGCAGGGCATCGGCCAGGCAATCCTCGAAGGCACGGTCTATGACAAGAGCGGCCAACTCATCACCGCGTCATTCATGGATTACTCCATGCCGCGCGCGGATGACCTGCCCTCGTTCAAGCTGTCGCATACGACGACGCTCTGTCCGGGCAATCCGCTCGGTGTGAAGGGGTGCGGCGAGGCCGGCGCGATCGGCGCATCGGCCGCGGTGATCAATGCGATCACCGACGCGATCGGTCATGAGCGACTTGAGATGCCCGCGACGCCCGATCGCGTCTGGGCGGCGATCCACGGTTGAGGGGAGAGAGCCATGTATGCAACGACGTATCATCGCCCCTCGAGTGTCGAGGAAGCCGCCTCCCTGTTCGCCAAAGGCTCGGATGCAAAGTACCTCGCCGGCGGCCACACGCTGCTGCCGGTGATGAAGCAGCGGCTGGCGCAGCCGTCGGACGTGATCGACCTGGCGCGGATTCCCGCACTTGTCGGCATCGACGTCACGAGCGATACCGTCACGGTCAAGGCGGCGACGACCTACTACGACATCATGTCAAACGCACAGGTGCAGAAGGCGCTGCCGGCGCTGTCGAGCATGGCGTCGGTGATCGGCGACCCGGCGGTGCGCTATCGCGGCACCATCGGCGGCTCGATCGCCAACAACGATCCCGCGGCGGATCTGCCCGCGGCCGTGCTGGCGCTCGGTGCGACGGTGAAGACCAACAAGCGCACGATCCCAGCCGACGACTTCTTCAAGGGCCTGTTCACGACGGCCCTTGAAGACGGCGAGATCATCACCGCGGTCTCGTTCCCGCTGCCGGCAAAGGCTGCTTACGAGAAATTCCGCCATCCGGCCTCGCGCTTCGCGCTGACCGGCGTGTGCGTCGCGAAGACCAGGGCCGGCGATGTCCGTGTCGCCGCAACCGGCGCGTCGCAGAACGGCGTGATGCGGGTTGCCACTATCGAACAGGCGTTGAAGGCGAACTGGTCGGCTTCTGCGCTGGACAGCGTCAAGGTTTCCGCGGACGGCCTGATGGCCGATATCCACGGCTCGGCAGCCTACCGCGCCAACCTGATCAAGGTGATGGCCCAGCGCGCAGTGGCTGCGGCGGGTTGATCCGCGGCAGCACCAACACGTACCGAAAACACAAGGCTGCCGGTCCTGCCGGCAGCCTTGATCGTTTTCGGGCGAGTGGCATTATCCCCGCAACGTACAAGAATGGGAGAGAGACCGTGTCCTTCACCGAAGTCGACTACAAGACCACCGGCCACGTCGCCGTCGTCACGCTGAACCGGCCCGAGAGCCTGAATGCCTGGACCTCGGTAATGGGCAACGAGGTGCGACAGGCGATGCGCAAGGCGACCGACGATACGAACGTCCGCGTGATCGTGCTGACCGGTGCCGGCCGCGGTTTCTGCGCAGGTGCGGACATGAAGCGGCTGTCGAACATTTCCAGCGCCGGCCGGCTGGAGGAGAAGGCGCCGGAGCCGTTCGATCCGAACGCGCGCAAGGATTTCCAGCGCGCCAACACCTATTTCCCGGCCGTGCCGAAGCCGATCATCGCGGCGATCAACGGACCCTGCGCCGGGCTTGGCCTGTGCTACGCACTGTTCTGCGACATGCGCTTCGCATCCCGCGACGCATCGTTCACCACCGCGTTCGCGCGGCGTGGCCTGATCGCCGAACACGGCATGAGCTGGACCCTGCCGCGCCTGATCGGACACGCCGCAGCCGCCGACCTGATGCTGTCAGCACGCAAGTTCATGGCGCCGGAAGCGCTTGAGCTCGGCATGGTCAACCGCCTCTATTCCTCGGAAGAATTGATGCCGGCGACCCTGGCCTATGCCAAGGAGCTTGCCGAAATGTCCTCGCCGCGTTCGCTCGGCGTGATCAAGCGCCAGCTTTGGGCGACGCAGATGCAGTCGCTCAACGAGTCGATGGATCTCGCCGATCACGAAATGGGCCTGAGCCTCGCCAGCGAAGACTTCAAGGAAGGCGTGCGGCATTTCGTCGAAAAGCGCGCACCGGCGTTTACGGGGCGCTGACGAAGCAATCGCGTCATCGCGCAACCCGAGGTATCGTCCCCGCGAAAGCGGGGACCCATAGCCTCCGAGCCAAATCAGGCAACAAGCGCCAGCCGACTTATTGGCGATACGGCGTATGGGTCCCCGCTTTCGCGGGGACGACGAGATTTGGATTCAATAGTCAAACAGCCCACGCGCCTGAATGCAGACGCGCGGCATCGCCTCTGTTCTTTGTCCGGCCCGAGACAAGCCGGTCTCCTTGTCCCTCATCTCCCCCGAGGGGGCGTGCAGAACGCCGGGCGTTTCACCGCGCCCGCGGCGCCACGTGCGTCCTGTGACGCATGTGGCACCCTGCGCCGTGAGGCACAGGGCAGCCGTGTACCTTGGCCGCACACGGCGTGTGTGCCCTTGCGGGTCACACGGTCCCGGGAGTCTAAGAACGCCAAAGGCTCCCGGGACGGCCACAGAAGCAGGACAACGCCTGCGTTCCGCACGCGATGGACTTTGCGGCTTGCTGCATGTCCCCAGGAATTGTCGCTTTTGTCGACACGCCGCCTGGTTCGAACGGACTGCCGCCCGGACATGCACTTGGACCGTCCGCCCGGCCCTGCGCCGCCTCACGCGCTTCGCAGGGCATCCGCGCCGGCGTTTGTCGCCCTTGTCCCCGCGGCTCCCGGACGTTCCATCCATCATCCGCGAGATCTTCAGGCCCGGCATCGTAGCGGCCACCGCCACCCGCTCCACGACATGAAAACGCTCATGAGGCGCCCCTTACCGGAGTGGGATGGCGGGAATTGATCGAAAGAACGCTCCACGGTCAATAGTCCTAGGTAAAAAATCTGCATGCTGCTGACAGTTTCTGACAATCTGAAAATCCGAAACCGCGGATCGCGCGACCGCCCGCTTGCTTCCTTCTCCCCTCGTGGGAGAAGGAAGCAAGTGAAGCGCGGCAGCCGCCATCTCACAGCCCCAGCATCTGCTTGGCGATGATCTCGTGCTGGACTTCCGACGTGCCGCCGAAGATCGTATGCGCGCGGCCGTCGAGATGGGCGGGCAGGATCACGAGCTCTTCCTCGGGCAGCACCGACGGCTCGTTCAACCCGTACAGCGGCCTGCGCGGCTCCCAGACCAGCGCGTTGTAGCCGATGGCATCGACCCCGAGCCGCGTGATCGCCTGGAACACCTCCGTGCCCCGCAGCTTCAGCACCGATGAGATCGGCCCCGGATTGCGCCCCGCCTGAACGTCGGACAGCAGCTTCAGTTCGATCATCTCGATGGCGTCGACGTCGATCTCAATCTCCGAAAGGCGCGTTGCCAGGGCGTCATCCCCCGTCCCGTCCCGAGCCAGCAATTCGCGCAGCTCGTTCACCTGGCGGCGCAGCCCGGTCGCGCGGAAACTCGCGCCGCGCTCGAACTCGAGCAGATATTTTGCGTAGGTCCAGCCCTTGTTCTCCTCGCCGACGCGGTTCTCGACCGGCACGCGCACATCGTCGAAGAACACCTGGTTGACCTCATGGTCGCCGCCAATGGTGATGATCGGGCGGGTGGAGATGCCCTTCGTCTTGAAGTCGATCAGAAGGAAGCTGATGCCCTCCTGCCGCTTCGGCGTGTCCGACGTGCGCACCAGCGCAAACATGTGGTCGGCAAAGTGGGCGTGGGTCGTCCAGATCTTGGTGCCGTTGACGACATAGTGGTCGCCGTCGCGCACGGCTTTCGTCTTCAGCGACGCGAGGTCCGAGCCGGACCCGGGCTCGGAATAACCCTGGCACCAATAGTCCTCGCCGGATAGGATGCGCGGCAGGTAGTAATCCTTCTGCACCTGGGTGCCGAACTTGATGATCACCGGTCCGACCATGTGGATGCCGAACGGCAACAGGCGCGGCGCGCCGGCGCGGCTGAGCTCGCTCTCGAACAGGTAGCGTTGCGCCGGCGACCAGCCGGCACCGCCATATTCCTTGGGCCAGTAGGGTGCGACCCAGCCCCTCTTGTAGAGCGCCGCATGCCAGCTTTCGAACACCGGCTTTTCCGGGATCGCCGACGGCGACAGGCGCTGGCCGCGCTTTGCGTCTTCGGTGAGGTTCTTCGCGATGAAGTCGCGGACTTCGTCGCGGAAGGTTAGCTCGTCTTTCGAGAATGAAAGATCCATATGTTTTCCTAAACCTTTTCCCTGGGCATGATCTTGTCCGAAAACCGGTGCGCACTTTTCGGGATCATGCCTAAGCTGCCCGCCGGCGCGACAGCTGCGCGTGCCGCTGCAGATGAAACTCCGGCGAGCCGAAGACCACGTCGATCGCCATCAGCCGCTTGAAGTAGGCGCCGACATTCAGCTCCTCGGTGACGCCCATGCCGCCGTGCAGTTGCACCGCTTGCTCGGCGACAAACCGCCCTGCCCGGCAAACCTTCACCTTGGCGCTGGAGACGGCGCGCGCCCGTGGCAGCGGATCGGCATCGGCACTGAGGATGGCGTTGAGCGCGCTCGCCCGCGCCTCCTCGATCTTCACGGCCATCGACGCCATGCGGTGACGCAGCACCTGGTTGTCCGCGAGCGGCTTGCCGAACTGGATGCGCTGTTTGGTGTAGGCGATGGTGGTTTCGAGCAGCACCTGCATGCAGCCCACGGCCTCCGACATCATGGCGATGATGGCGGTATCGGCGGCCTTCTCGATCGCAGGCAGTGCGTCCTCAATGTCGCCGAGCAATGAATCCGCGGGCGCGGCGACGTCGATGAATTCGATGTTGGCGGCACGGGCGCCGTCAAGCGTCTGGTAAGGCGTCACGGAGATGCCTGCGGTGGCGGCGGCAACGGCGAATACGCCGATGCCGGCTCTGTCCCGCTGATTGCCGGACATGCGCGCCGAGACCAGCAATGTGTCGGCCCATGGCGCAGACAGCACAAGGTCCTTGCGGCCGGAGATGCGCCAGCCGTCGTCGGCTCGCGTCGCCATGGTCGAGACGTCCTCAAGCGCAAAGCGCGCCTGCGGCTCGACATGGGCAAAGGCAAGGATCGACTTGCCCTCGGTGATCTTCGGCAGCAATTCGGATTTCTGCTCCTGCGTGCCCAGCGCGGCGACCAGCTGCGCAGAGATAACTGCCGTCGACAGGTAGGGCTCGACCACCAGAGCGCGGCCCAGCGCCTCCATCACGAGGCCTGTTTCGACCGCGCCGGCGCCAAGACCACCAAACTCTTCCGGCACCGACAGTCCGATCCAACCGAGCTCGGCTATCTCACGCCAGATGTCGCGGCTGAAGCCTTCGCGCGACTGCAGGATGGCGCGCCGCTGCTCGAACGTGTAGCGGCCGGCGATGAAGCGACCGGCAGAGTCGCCGAGCAGCCTTTGCTCATCGGAAAGCGAGAGATCCATCAATCCTCCCCTGCACCTTTTGGCGCGCACTTTATACGTATCCAAACTTGGCGCGCCAGAGCCCTCAAGCCCCGCATTTCGCGGCGCGGCCATGCCGCATCCGCAACCGGATGCTGTTGCAATCGCTACCGAAATTCCGCAATGATCGTCCCACAAAGTCAAAAGGGAGTAACGCCGATGCTGGCAACGATTGCAACGATCAAGGTCAAGGACGGCCAGGGCGCGGAGTTCGAGAAGGTCGCTAACGAACTCGTCAAGAACGTCAACGAAAAGGAGAAGGGCTGCCTGCTGTATCAGCTCTATCACGGAGAAGAGCCGAACACGTACGTGTTCATGGAGCGCTACAAGGATCAGGCTGCCATCGAAGAGCATCGCGCCAGCGACCATTACAAGACACTCGGTCGCGCGATGGGACCGTTCATGGACGGCAAGCCCGCGCTGGTGCGCCTGAAGCAGGTGACTGGTTGAGATCGCGCAGCGAAATCAACCAGTCATCACCGAGCTTGACCCGGTGATCCATCTGCTTCGAAAGCGCCTTGTTTGCCCGCTTACGCGGACAATGGATGGCCGGGTCAAGCCCAGCCATGACAAGCTGCGGCTTGTCACACCGGCTTGAACGTAATCGCCCCGTTCGCATCCACCTCGCGCGTGAGCTTGCCCATCGAGGCCAGCATGTTGAGGTGTGCGAGCGCCTCGCCGAAGGCCTGGCGTGGGTTGTTGGCGAGGATACGCGAGAAGACTTCCTGCACGATGGCGAACGCCGTCGTCGGACCTGTGACCATCGACGCCATCTCGTCCAGCCGCGCCATGTGATGGTCGCGCAGTTGGCGCAGCCGTCCGTGCAGGTTGCGAAACGGCAGGCCGTGCGAGGGCAACACCAGCGTGTCGGCCGGTAGCACCTCGAACCGCGCCAGCGAATCCAGATACTCCTTCATCGGATTGGCGCCGGGTCGCGCCGCGGGCACGATCACCGATGGCGTGATGTGCGACAGCACCTGGTCGCCGGCGATCAGGATCCTGTCCTTCTCGCAGTAGAACGACGCATGCTCGGGCGAATGTCCGCCCGCCGTAATCACGCGCCACTCGCGCTGACCCATCTCGATCACGTCGCCGTCCTTGATGACCGAGAACTCCAGCGGCGGACGAAAGCCGAGGAACTTCGGCGGGCGTTGCGAGGCGACGATCGCCGCCACGTCATCGTCGGAGGCCCCGTTGCGTTTCATGAACGCTTTGTGGTGGTCGCTCAGGCCTTCCTCGCGCTCGTGCCACGCGACCCAGCCGCTCAGCCATTCGGTCATCGGCATGCGCACCGAGCACTTCGATTCCTTGACCAGGTAGCTGGCATAGCCCGCATGGTCGATGTGGTAGTGAGTCAGCGTCAGGTTTTGTAGCGGCCGGCTGCGCAAGATGCCGCGCCAGAGCTTGTCCCAGATCTCGAAGATGTCATCGGTGTTCATGCCGGAGTCTATCAGTGTCCAGCCGGAGCCGTTGTCGAGCACCCAGCAGTTGACGTGATTGAGCGTGATCGGCACCGGCAACCGCACCCAGAACAGCCCGGGCAGCACGTCGATCAGCTCGCCATACGGCGGCGGCCGCTGCACGGTGAAGCGGAGGTCCTCTTCGAAGCTGTCGGCCTGCGCCACGCTATGTCCTTTCCGACCTGCCCGGGCCACATCCTTCGAGACGCGCTTGGCGCTCCTCAGGATGAGGATTGAGGGCTGCTCGCTCCATCCTTGACCCTCATCCTGAGGAGCGCCGCAAAGCGGCGCGTCTCGAAGGATGTGGGCCAAGCGCAACTCAAGGCAAATCCAGGATCCGCTTCGAGATGATATTCCTCTGGATATCGTTGGTGCCGGAGGCGATCATCGAGCCGAAGTGGTGGAAGAACGAGCCGGTGACGCTCACCGCGTCGCCCTCGATATCCTCGAAGCCGAGATTGGCGCCGGTGCCGCCGGCGGTTTCCATCAGCAGCTCGCTCGCATGCTGCGTGGCGGAGGCAACGATGATCTTCAGCTGCGACAGCTCCGGGCCCGGGCTGTCGCCGAGGCTCATGAGGTCGGCGAAGCGCTGATAGGCCAGCGACAGGTCGGTAATGTCGAGGTGGACCTTCACGTACTTCGCCTGGAATTCGGCATCGTCCCAGACGCCGGTGGTCTTCGCGACCTTCTCCACCGCCATCAGCGCAGCGCGCGCCGGGCGCGGGCTGCCGGAGTTGAGCCGCTCGAAGCCAAGCAGGCTCTTCGCGACCGTCCAGCCCTTGTTGATCTCGCCGACCACGTTCGCTTTCGGAATGCGGACATTCTCGAAATACTCCTGCGCGAACTCCGCATGTCCGGCGATGTTCAGGATCGGCCGCACCGTCAGACCCGGCGCATTCTTCATGTCGAGGATGAAGAAGGTGATGCCCTCCTGCTTCTTGGCCTCCTTGTCGGTGCGGGCGAGAAAGAACATGTGGTCGGCCGACGGCGCCGACGACGTCCAGATCTTGGAACCGTTGATGACCCACTGATCACCATCCAGCACGGCCGTGGTCTGCAGGCTGGCCAGATCGGAGCCGGCGTTCGGTTCCGAATAGCCCTGGCACCAGATGTGTTCGTTGGCGACGATGCGCGGCAGGTATTCCTGCTTCTGCTCCTCGGTGCCCCAACGCATCAGCATCGGGCCGAACATGACGATTCCCATATCCGGATCGCGCATCACGCCAACGCGCTCGCGCTCCTCGATGTAAATGATCTGCTTGGCCGGCGAGAGGCCCATGCCGCCCCACTTCTTCGGCCAGGCCGGCGCGATCCAGCCCTTCTTCGAGACCTTCTTCATCCACGGAGCCATCTCCTTGCCGCTGCCGCGGCGGCCCATGTGACGCATGTCCTGCGGATAGTTCTTGTCGAACCAGGCGAACACGCCGGCGCGGAATTCCTCGTCGCTGAATGAATTCCAGTCCACGTCGGCCTTCTCGTCCTGCAGGAACACCGGCGAGAACGGCACGCTGGCACGCCTCTCCACGTGCCCGCCGGTCTTCTGCAGCAGCTTGCCGTAGCGGCGCCGATGCTCGGACGGATTGCCGAGCCACGCGTTCAGCGCCATCGCCCGGCGCAGGTAGAGGCCGACATCGTATTCATCTGTGAAGCCGATCGCGCCATGCAACTTGATGGTCTCCCGGCCGATGGTGTGTGCGGCGTCGCCGAGACGCGACTTGGCGCGGCTCGCCGCCATGCTCAACTCGTCCGCCGTCGTGTTCGGATTGTCGAGCGCGCGAACCGCGTCGGCGAGCGACACCGTCGACAGCTCCTTCTGGATCCACAGATCGACCGAGCGATGCTGCAGCGCCTGATAGCTGCCGATTGGCTTGCCGAACTGCACGCGGGTGCGCATGTAGCCGAGCGTGATGTCGAGGGCCTGCTGCATGATCCCGTAGAATTCCGCACAGGTGATGATGGTCGCAGCATCGGTCGCGCGGCGCAGCGCCGCGTCTGCGGCGTCGCCCCTGGCGACGAGCGCGGCGGCCTTCACATCCTTGAAGGTGAGCGTCCCTGAGAAGATCCCGTCGGCGCGGAGCGCATCCTTCACCGAAAGGCCGGGGCTGCCGGCCGGCACGTGATAGAGCGCAAGGCCATCGGCCCCCTTCGCCGCGACGATGAAATCGCTGGCGCTGATCGCCGGATAGACGTTGTGAGCGACTCCGTTCAGGACCTCACCTTTTGCGGCGACGCCGATTTCGCCGGCGAACCGGCCGGAGACCGCGGCGCCGACGATGGCCTCACCCGTTGCGATCTTCGTCAGCAGGCTCCGCCTCAGCGCAGCGTTGTCACTCGCGATCAAGAGGCTTGCCGACAGCACCGACGACGCGACCAGCGGCTCCGGGCTGAGCACTCGTGCAAGCTCTTCGGCGACGATGGCCATGGCGCCGAATCCCAGCGCCTGACCGCCGAATTCTTCCGGGATGACGATGCCGAGCCAGCCCTGCTCCGCCATCTCTTTCCAGACGGCATCGTCCAGGCCCGGACGGGTCTGCCGTAGCTTGCGCGAGCGCTCGACGCCGCCGCGCCGCGCGAACGAGGACGCGGCATCGCGCAGCAGGCGCGCGAGTTCGTCATCGCCGGATTGATGTTCGTCGTGTGCGACTGCGACCGACATGAGCGCCTCCCGTCAAGATCAATGCGTGGCGGACATTCGACCTCTGCACTGGGCCGGCCGCCGTTGCTTTCTTCTTAGCTTGTTATACCGTCCCGACGAAGCCGCATACGGCACGGCAGCACCCAAAATGTGCAATTGTGCAATGCGCGAAAATCACGGCACGAACTAAAGAAGAAATTGAGGGGACGGACGATGTCGCTTGCCACCGTGCGGAACGAGCCGACCGAAGGCGACAATGAGTTGCATCGCCTGCTGCGGGATTCCGCGGCCATCTTCGCCAAGCGCGGCGGCCTGTCCCGTGCTCGCGCGCTGCGCGCCACGAAACCCGGCCTCGACCGCGCCACATGGACGCAGATGGCCGAACAAGGCTGGCTCGGCATCCTCGTTCCCGAAAGCCTGGGGGGACAGGACCTCGGTTGCGCCGAGATGGCGGTGGTGGCCGAGGAACTGGCGCGCGCGCTCAGCCCCGAACCGCTGGTCGCATCGTCGGTGCTGGCGGCCAGCCTGCTGATCGCCAGCGACAACGAAGCGCTCAGGAAGATGCTTCTGCCAAGAATTGCATCGGGCGAATGCGTCGTCGGCACCGGCTTTGCCGGACGCTACGACGCGCTCGATAGCGCGGCCTCGGACGTCATCGCCAACGTCAAAGGCACAGACGTTCTGCTGCGGGGAACAGCGCATCACGTCTATCCGGCCTTGTGCGCCAGCGAATTCATTGTCGCCGCGCGCGGTAGGGATGGGCTTGCGCTCTACCGCATTCCGGCGACGGCCCCCGGCCTCACCCTCAAGGAAGAGCTGCGCGCCGACGGTACCTACGCGGGCAATCTGACGCTGCTGGATGTGAAGGCCGGCGACCTGATCGCGAAGGGCATAGCCGCCGAGGCGGCTCTGCGCCGCGCGACGGATGCGGCGACCACCATGACTTGCGCCGAGCTGTTCGGCTGCATGGAGTCGGCGCTCGACATGACGCTGAACTACCTCAAGACGCGCGTGCAGTTCGGCAAGCCGATCGGCAGCTTCCAGGCACTGCAGGTGCGCTGCGTCGAGCTGCACATTCAGAAGGAACTCGCGCGCGGCGCGCTCGCCGACGCCGTGCGCACGCTGGACGATCCGAAGGCGACAGCAGATCAAGTCAGCATGGCGGCGAGCCGCGCCAAGTCGCGCTGCGGCGACGTCGCGCATCTGATCGGCCGCGAGGCGGTGAAGCTGCACGGCGCGATCGGCTTCACCGACGAGTACGATGTCGGCCTGTTCCTGCGCCGCGCGATGACGCTGAATGCCTGGCTCGGCAACCCGTCCGAGCATCGCCGCCGCTTCGCGCAGTTGCTGCAGACCACCGGCGGACTGCGTCACAGCGACAAGGACAAGGAGAGCGTACCGTTCTCGGACGTGTTCCTGTCCGACAACAAGCAGGACGTCGACTGGAATTCGCTCAGTGACCGTGAGTTTCGTGCCGGCATCCGCGCATACTTCGAGAAGGGCTTTCCCGCGCACCTGAAGGGCCTGCAGAGACGTGTGACGCCGGCCGAGATGAAGGATTGGTTCGCCGGCCTCGCGCGCAAGGGCTGGACAGCGCCCGCATGGCCGAAGAAGTACGGCGGCATGGAGCTCGAGCCAGCCAAGCAGCTCATCTACATCGAGGAGCGCGAGCGCGCCGGCGTGCCGCGCACATCCGAGCACGGCGTCGCGATGCTGGCGCCGCTGTTGATGCAGTTCGGCACCGACGCGCAGCGACAGAAATATCTGCCGCGCATCCTGACCAATGAGGATGTCTGGTGCCAGGGCTATTCGGAACCGAACGCCGGATCCGATCTCGCCAGCCTGCAGACTGAAGCGGTACTCGACGGCGACCACTGGGTCATCAACGGTTCGAAAATCTGGACCTCCGGCGCCGACCTCGCCAACAAGATGTTCCTGCTGGTGCGCACCGCGCGCGGCAAGAAGAAGCAGGAAGGCATCAGCTTCCTCCTGATCGACGATCTCAAGACGCCGGGTCTGACGATCCGGCCGCTGGAGATGATCAACGGTGTGACCGAGCTCTGCCAGGAGTATTTCGAAAACGTGCGTGTGCCGAAGGAGAACATCGTCGGCGAGGTCAACGAAGGCTGGACCATCGCCAAGAGCCTGCTCGGCTTCGAACGGCTGAACTCCGGCAGCCCGCGGCGGCCGCAGGCGCCGCTGAAGTCCGTCGAAAAGGTGGCACGCGCGACGGGTGTATGGGACGACGCCGAATTCCAGTCGAAGTATGTGCGGGCTTATCTCGACCTCGAGGATCTGAACTCGCTGTATCAGCGCTACTGCGACGCCGTCGGCAAGGGCGAGCAACTCGGTCCGGATGTGTCGCAGACCAAGATCTGGGCCGGCGAGACCATGCAGCGCGTCAGTGAACTGTTGATGGAGACGGCGGGCGCAGCCGGCGCGGTCAACGAACTGCAGAACTTCGGCGACGACGCCGTGCAGGTGATCGCGCCGTTCTATCTCATGTTCCCGATGATGATCGCGTCCGGTTCGAACGACATCCAGCGCAATATCATATCACAGCGGGTGCTGGGGCTGCCGAATTGACGCGCCGTCATTCCGGGGCACGCGCGTAGCGCGAGCCCCGGAATCCATAGCCCATTTGCCTGTTGGGCTACTTTGCAAAGCCAAGTGCGCTCGTCGCCACATGAATGCTGCGGCGTATGGATTCCGGGCTCGCGCTTCGCGCGTCCCGGAATGACGAGACGCATAGGCTTCATTCCGAAACGCAATGGACCTGATTGACGGGGCCGCTACAGTGCCGCGCATCTAACACACAAACAACTTCCGGGGGACACATCATGGCAGGGATCGTCGAAGGCAAGGTTGCGATCGTCACGGGCGGTGGCGGAGCGATTGGCGGAGCGATAGCGCGGCTGCTGGGCAAAGAAGGCGCCAAGGTGGTCGTCAACGATGTCGGCGGCACCGTGTTCGGTAGCGAGCAGAACGATGCCGGACCGGCGCAGAAAGTCGTCGCCGACATCAAGACCGCTGGTGGCCAGGCAATCGTCAATACCGACAGCGTGTCCAGTTGGGAATCCGCCCAGAAGATCGTGCAGGCGGCGCGCGACACGTTCGGCAAGATCGACCTGGTCGTCAACAACGCCGGCATCATCCGCATGGCGAGCTTTCACAAGATGATGCCGAAGGACTGGGAGGACGTCATCAACGTGCATCTGAACGGCAGCTTCTATGTCGCGCGAGCGGCAGCGCCACACATGCGCGAGCAGCAGAGTGGCGCATTCGTGCACATGAGTTCGACGGCTGGCCTGATTGGAACGCTCGGAATGGCCAACTACGCCGCCGCCAAGATCGGCATCCACGGCCTTTCGCGCTCGATTGCCATCGATCTCAAGCCTTTCGGCATTCGCTCCAATGCAATTTCGCCGGCGGCGGCGAGCCGCATGGTCGAGGCGACACCGAACCAGACCCCGGAGATGGCGGCGCGGATCGAACGTCGCGCTCGCGTGCAGCGGCCGGAGCACGTGGCCAATCTGGCCGTGTTCCTGCTCAGCGATGCGGCGAAGGACATCAGCGGGCAGATTTTCGGTGCGCGCGGTCCGGAGATCTATCTCTACAGCCAACCTCGACCGATCCGTACCCTGTTCCGCTCCGGCGGCTGGGCGCCATCGAAGCTCGCCGAGGTCCTGCCGTCGATGCTGAAGAACTCGCTGACGCCGGTGGAACGTACGGGCGACGTGTTCAGCTGGGATGTGGATGAGTGAAAGTCGATAGACCCACGTCGCGTCTTGACTGCTGCGGCGTATGGATTCCGGGTTCGCCGCTACGCGGCGCCCCGGAATGACGATTACCGCTTCATCCCGCGCACGTGGTTGATGATGCCGGAGAAATCATCGCCATCGTGGCCGGAAGCATTGAACGCCGAATAAATCTCCTCCGCGTGCGCGCCGAGCGGTGTCGCCGCGCCAGCTGCTTTCGCGGCCTCCTGCGACAACCGCAAATCCTTCAGCATCAAGGCCGCGGCGAAGCCGGGCTTGTAGCCGGTGTTGGCGGGTGAGCCCGGCACAGGTCCCGGCACCGGGCAATAGTTGGTGATCGCCCAGCATTGGCCGGACGACGTGGAAGCCACATCGAACAGCGCCTGGTGCGACAGGCCGAGCTTTTCGGCCAGCGTGAACGCCTCGCTGGCGCCGATCATGGAAATCGCAAGGATCATGTTGTTGCAGATTTTCGCCGCCTGCCCAGCGCCCGCGTCGCCGCAGTGGACGATGCGCTTGCCCATCGCCTCGAGCACGGGCTTCGCCGCGGCGAATGCATCTTTGGAGCCGCCGCACATGAAGGTGAGCGTCGCGCCCCTGGCGCCGCCGACGCCGCCCGAGACCGGCGCATCGATCGACGGCAGTTTGCGGCCGATCGCAAGCGAGTGCGCCTTGCGTGCGCTATCCACGTCGATGGTCGAACTGTCGATCAGCAAGGCACGGTCGCGCACAGCCGGCACGATCTCGGTCCACACCGTCAGCACATGCTTGCCGGCCGGCAGCATCGTGATGACGACATCGGCGGATTTCACTGCCTCGACCGCGGACGCAGCGATCGCAACACCATCCGCTTTCGCGGCGTCGCAGGATCCCTTGACCAGATCGAAACCCGTCACCTTGTGGCCGGCCTTGATCAGATTGGCGGCCATCGGCCCGCCCATGTTGCCAAGACCGATGATGGCGATATTGCTCATGTCACGCCTCCCGTGCGGGGAATACCAGCTCGTCCACGCCGCGCGGAACGAAATAGGCATCGATCATCGCCGGCGTCACTTCCGCAAGGCTCGCCGGCGCCCACTTCGGGTTGCGATCCTTGTCGATCACCGCAGCGCGGATGCCTTCCGGAAAGTCATGATTGATGAAGATTTCCAGTGCTGCGCCGTATTCGCGGATCAGACACTGGCGCAGCGACGTCGAGGCCTTCGCCTCCCGCAGCAGCCGCAACGTCAGCTTCAGGCTGGTCGGCGATTTCGACTTCAGCGTCTTCGCAACTCCTTGCGAGAAATCCGAAAAGTCGCGCTCGAAGGCGGAGACGATGTCGGCCACGCTGTCGCGCCCCATCGCCGCGTCGATCACCTTGCGATGCTCGTCGACCGGCGCCGGCCCGCGCGGCAGCGCGTAATGCGCGAGCACGCCGCGCACCATGCCGTTGTTCGCCTTCGGCCCAAGCCGAATCAGCGCCTGCCGCAGTTCGTCCAGCTTTCCTGTCGGGACCAGTGCGTCGGCAAGGCCGCAGCGGATCGCGTCGGCGCCGTTCATCGAATTGCCGGTCAATCCGTAGAAGGCGCCAAGCTGCCCGGGCGCGCGCGACAGCAGCCACGTGCCGCCGACGTCGGGAAAGAAACCGATGCCGGTCTCTGGCATCGCCAACTGGGTTTTCTCGGTCACCACCCGATGGGCGCCATGTGCCGAAAGGCCGACGCCGCCGCCCATGACGACGCCGTCCATGATGGAAATGTACGGCTTCTTCAGCGTCGCGATCCGCGCATTCAGGATGTACTCGTCGCGCCAGAACACCTTGCCGAGATCGCCGCCGGCTCTGATGCTGTCGTAAAGGCTTCGGATGTCGCCGCCGGCGCACAGCCCGCGATCGCCCGCGCCCTCAAGCAGAATCACGCCGATCGACGCGTCCGACACGAAGCGATCGAGCGCCGCGTTCATGAACCGCACCATATCCAGCGTCAGTGCGTTCAGCGCCTTGGGGCGGTTGAGGCGAATCACGCCGAGCGCGCCTTCGGTGACGACGACGAGTTCGTCTTCCTTTTCCAGCACGCTTGCGGTGTCGGTCATCGGTTGCCCTCGATCAGCTTGCGCGCCACGATCAGCCGCATGATTTCGTTGGTGCCCTCGAGGATTTGGTGCACGCGCAGGTCGCGCACGATCTTCTCGACGCCGTATTCCGACAGATAGCCGTAGCCGCCGTGCAGTTGCAACGCCTGATTGGCAACCTCGAAGCCGACGTCGGTCGCGACCCGCTTGGCCATCGCGCAGCGCATCGTCACATCCGCGTCGCCGCGATCGTAGGCCGCGGCCGCTGAATAGAGGAAGATACGGGCGGCCTCGAGCTCGGTCGCCATGTCGGCAAGGCGAAACTGCAACGCCTGAAATTCATCCAGCCGTTTGCCGAAGGCCTTTCGTTCGCGCATGTATGCGAGCGCCTTTTCAAGCGCGGCCTGCGCGCCACCGAGCGAACAGGCGCCGATGTTGAGGCGACCGCCATCGAGGCCGGCCATGGCGATCTTGAAGCCGGCGCCTTCGTCGCCAAGGCGATTGGCGACGGGCACGCGAACATTCTCGAACACCACCGCACGCGTCGGCTGTGCATTCCAGCCCATCTTGCGCTCGTTGGCACCGAGCGTGATGCCGGGC
>Ga0190271_10000362_pt1 | contig 22726 bp, 22 predicted proteins | sample Popmic356T_FD_133747 | JGI IMG/M metagenome (GOLD analysis project Ga0190271, IMG submission 133747) | Populus adjacent soil microbial communities from riparian zone of Weber River, Utah, USA - 356 T | ecosystem: Environmental > Terrestrial > Soil > Riparian zone | place: USA: Utah | collected...
CGGATGTACGACGCGGCGTCCACCGATCGGTGGATCCCGCGCCGGTGCCCCAAGGCGAGACTTGACGGGCACAGCACTCGAATCTCGGACAGGAGTCCACATGTCCCGCCCCGCCATCACGATCCGGCGCCCAGGGCTCGTGCCGGCACTGACATCGCTGCTTCCCACGGCGGTGTTCCTTCTCGTCGACGCGTGGCTTGGACTGGTTCCGGCCATGATCGCCGCCAGCGCCCTGACCGTCGTCCTCATCGTCGTCCGCCGGATCGCGGGCCGGCGGATCGGGGTCCTCCTGCCGCTGACCCTCGCCTACGTAGTAGTCAAGGCGGTCGCCGGCATCCTCACCCAGTCGCACGAGGTGTACTTCGGCGCCGGCGTGGCTCTCAGCGCCCTTGTCGCGCTCGCCGTCGGCGCGACGGCCTTCACGCACAGGCCCGTCGCCTCGTACCTGATCCCCCTCGTCACGCCGTATCGCCGGCTGACTCCCGACCACCCCGTCTACCGGAGGGTCGCGGCTCACGTCACCATCGTGTGGGCACTTGTCGAACTCGGGATCGCCGGGTGGGAGGGCTGGCACCTGACCGCAGCGTCGGCATCCGAGTTCGTGATCATGCGGGCGATCGGGCCCTGGATGGCGATGGGCGTGCTGATCTTCTTTCTGATCTTCTACGTTCGCTTCCGGCTCGACCGGCATGAGTGGGCTCTGGCTCGCGAGGAGCGGCGGGCGATTGAGATGCCGTAGGGCGGTCGTTGACGGTACCGAAATGATGCGCACGTTCAGCGCGCGGGTCAGGCTTGCAGCGGCGGCGGGGAGGATGACGACCGTGAGGATCGACCACCAGTCGGGGCGTGACCTCGGCCAGTCGCCATCGCTGACAGGTGGGCAACTCGCCTATTTGTGTCCACATGCGTTGACACCGATGCCACCGTCTCACGCGAGCGCAGGGGAGTGCACATCTTCGCGAGCGCGGAGTTCTCGTCGCTGAATTCGTCGGCATCCTGTCGCGTGCACGGCTGCACGACGAGTGCAATCGATTTGAACTCCTAACTCCGTCGAGCGCGGTCTGCAGCCGGGGTGGTGGCAGAGAGCTCCCGTCATCGCGCTCCGGTCCTCGCCGCGGTCCACCGAGCGTCGGCCAGATCAGCGGGTTTCATCTGTCAGCAGCACGGGTTCCACCTGCTGCCTGGTGGGCGAGCGTTTGGGTGATGGCGTCGGCCGCGGTTGCGGCACCGTCTCGTTGTCGGATTTCATTGCCGAGGCGTGCAGCCGAGAGCCGATAGTTGTCGTTGTCCAAGAGGTCTTGGATGGCTTGGCGGATGCGTGCCGGTGATGATCGCTTAGGCAGCAGGAGTCCGGCGCCGGCTTTCTCGACTGCCTGACCGATCTTGGGCTGGTCCATGAACTTGGCCATCGGCAATACGACGAGTGGCACATCGTGAGCGAGAGCGGCCATTGTGGTGGCGTGGCCGCCATGACCTACTACGAGCGAGACGGTGGGCAGTAACTCCGCGTGTGGCAGGTACTGGTGAAGCTCGGCGTTGGCAGGTGCACGCATGTCTGTGGGGGAGATGGCGGGGCCGGTAGTGACGATGGCTTTGACCGGTAGTTCGCTCACCGCGTCCAGGACGTTCTGCAGCACCTGACGTAGACCCGGCCACCAGCAGGTGCTCAAGCTCACCAACACCCGCGGTTCGCCAGCCGGCCGGTTCGCCGGCACCGGTGTACCCTGCCAGACCGGCCCGATGAAGCGTGTGCTTGGTGAGTGGGTCTTGTTGCCGTCAGGGTCAAGGCTACGAAGAGAGGCGACCAGGCCGAACTCGGCACCCCCCCACGGTCCAGTGGGGCTGTGCCCGCGTAGTCGAGCGACCGGACCGTTGGCGCCCATACTCAAGGCGCCTGTGTAGTAGAAGGAGTGAACCAAGACCGCCCGACGGATGCCGGCTTGCGCCGCTGCTCTCAGAACGGTCCGGAGCACACAGTCGATAACCACGAGGTCGGTGTGCTCGCGGTGGATGGACCTGAGCAGATCGGAGCCCATACTTCGATCATTGATCATCGCCAGCATGGAGGTGAGCGAGCGGGACCACGACTTCGGCGTGGCACTGACGAACGCGCCCTGTCGCGTGTACGGCTCGAACCGCAGCCCAGCGCCTTCGATCGCGTGGCGTTGCTGTTCGTACCCGAGGAACCGCACGGTGCCGCCGCGCCTTTGCACCTCGGCGGCGATGCCGATGGCTGGGGGGAGGTTCCCACCGCCGTCCCAGGTGGCGAAGAGGACGTCTGCCATGATCATGCTCCTCAGGTACGTCTGTGCAAGCAGAGCGGCGGTCGGCAGGCCGGCCGATGGGCCCCGATCAGAATTCTCGGCAGTCCATCGGCCAGGACGGCATCCGCAGGGAACTCGCGAATGGTCGCCACGACGTCACCGGCGAAGCGTCTGGTCATTTCTTCCCGGCAAAGCCTTTGAGCGCCCGGAAGGCGCGCAGGGGGTTGTGCCCTCCATCGCGGCGATAGGGGCCGTCTGCTCGGATCGGGAGTTGATGTGTGGCGCATCCCTCCACGGGCTGAAAGCACAACCAGCCGATCTGGCCAGCGCTCCGATCGTCGGATCGGCCAGTACGTGCACCTCATGGCCGCGCCGGACGAGTTCGGCGGCGAGACCAATGGCCGGCGGGACTATCCCTCCTCCGTCGATCACCGCCAACAGGAACCGGGCCTTGCGCATGGAAACTCCTTCGGGAGCCGCGAAGCGCGACGTGGTCAGGACAGAGTTACGTGGTCTTCCGGCTTGGCCGTGGCAGGCTTGTTGGTGCGATTGCGGGCGAAGCCCCACACCAAGCTTGTCGCCAATATCCACAACGCCACCAGCAGGTATGTAGGTGAGAAGCCCGCTCGTCCGATATTCAGGCCGGTCACCATGGCCACCACGATGTTGGCCGCTCCGATGACGATGCCCGCCCATGCCAGAATGCGGCCCAGCTCGTGCGTTCTGAGGGCAGCGATCGCGGCGGCGAGCACGAACAGGCCGGCCGGGAGCAGGCCTATCCGGACGGCGGCCAAACTCGTGTGGGTGATGACGAGGGCCTGCTCCGGCGAAATCTGGTCACGCAGAACATAGGACGTCATGAGCGGCGCGAAGGAACCCACTTTCACGGCAATCTGGGTGATGGCTGCGACCAGAACCACTGCGGCCAGCCATCCCGCCGCGCGCAGGCGCCAGGCCACATAGCCGACGAAAACCATCCATGCCACGAAGGCGAGCAATTCGAGGCTGGTCGCCGCCTGTGCTAACGGGTTGGCGGCCAGACGGCTCAAGCCATCAAGGCTCTCCTGTCCCGTTGGCTGATCGGGCAGTTCAGGATCGCTGGCGATGGCGATCGCGATATTGGCCACCACGAAGTATGTCGCTCCGCTGAAGGCACCCACCCGATCCATAGCAGTCACGGTGTGGTCCTGGCGTTTGGTCGTCGCTTTGCGCATGACGGTTCCCTTCGATGCCCAAGACGCTACGGGCGTCGGGGATCCCGGCGGCATGGTGCTTGCCGCAGAGTCGTCGGGGGAAATCCGCAATCGATCTGGAGCAGATCCTCCGGACAGCGCCACCCGCTCGGGTCCATCATGGAGGTGCGATGGCGATCAGTGCGGTGTCTGGCAACACGTCCGGTCTCCCGGCGCGCGGGAATGTGAGCGCCGCCGCTGTCGTGCGCCGCAACGTGGCGTGGGCGATCGTCGGTGTGAGTACGGTCTGCGCGGTGATCGTCATGGTGGTCGGCCTGCCGCGGTTCCCGCTTTACGCGCTGCCGTGGATGCTCGTCTACGGGGCCTCGGTGGCCGTGACCTCTGTCGTCCTGATACGGGTGCCGTGGCATCCGCTCGCTTTGTGGCTGGCCATCGGATCGCTCATCACTGCGCGGGACGTTCTCCTCCCCGTACTCGAAATACAATTCGCCTCCGACGCACCAACGACCTCGATCGCACTGGTGAACCTCGCATACCAATGGATTTCCCTGCTGCCCGCGATCGGCGTCGCCCACGTGCTCGGCCTGTTCCCGGATGGTGAAGTGCATCGTCGCTACGAACGAGTGACGCTGCGACTGACCTGGCTGATCCTGGTGACTCCGGCGGTGCTCCTGACCTGCAGTCCGACCGTGGTGACCCCGGTGACCATCGAGGGCGATGCACCGATTGCGAACCCGTTCAAGATCCCTATTATGAACTTCGACCCACAGCTGGTGAGCACGTTGATGGAGGTCTCGTCGCTGGTGGTCCTGCTCGCCGGCGCTGTGCTGCTCGTGCTGCGGTACCGATCAGCGGGCGCACGGACCCGCCGTGCGATGCGGTGGCTAATCGCACCGCTCGCGCTGCTGCCGGTCGCGGTAGTCGTACAAATCCTGCTCGTCGGCAAGGCCGACGTCATCGTCTCGCTGTGCTGGGCGGCCGTGATCGTGTGCTTCATGGTCGCGCCCGCTCTCGGTATTCTTCAGCCGTCGGGCTTGAGCGTCGACCGGGTTGTCCGACGCTCGATCGTCTACAGCTTGCTGTGGACATCGATCGCGCTTGTCTACGTGATCGTCGCGGCGACCCTGGGGGCCGCTGCGGGAACGCTGCTGCCGGTGGGATGGGCTGTCGCTATCGGGCTGATCGCGGCCGTCGCGTTCCAACCGGTCCGCACTCGGCTCGAAGGGCTCGCCGACCGTTGGGTGTTCGGGGCGAAGACCGACGCCACCCAGCTCGTCGTGGGTCTCGGCGAATCGCTGGCCGGCACCTTTGACCTCGACACGCTGCTGCCGCGCATGCGCGCCACGCTGGAGGACGGCATGGGGCTCCGCTGGGTTCGCATCCGGCTGCTGTCGAGTGGCGGCGACGGCGAGCCGCCAACCCCCGACCGACCGCCGGCGCTGACCGTGCCGATCGAGGTGGACGGCGAGCGGATCGGGCTCATCGAGTGCGGCCCCAAACTGTCGGGACACCTCACCTCGGCGGATACGGCACTTCTCGACACGTTCGCTCGACAGGCCGGCATGGCCGTGCGCAACGTGCGCCTGAAGGAGGAGCTCGAGCATCAAGCCGCCCTGCTGCGAACCTCACGCGCGCGGATCGTGCACGCCCAGGACCAGGAACGCCGTCGCATCGAGCGGAACATCCATGACGGCGTGCAGCAGGACCTCACCTCGCTCATCGGGCTGGCCGGACACGCGCGCCAGGAGTTCGAGCACGACCCCGACGCGGTCGGGGACGACATCGAGGCGATGCAGGAAGGTCTGCGCCGCGTACTGGCAGACCTGCGCGACTTCGCGCAGGGCATCCACCCGTCCGTGCTCAGCGACCGAGGACTGCTGGTGGCGATCGAGACACTTGCCGGCCGGCATCCCGTTCCCGTGGCGATCCGAGCGGATTCGTCGCTGCGCGCGCTGCGACTTCCCGACGAACTGGAGGGCGCCGCGTACTTCACGATCGCCGAGGCGCTCGCCAACACCCTCAAGCACGGCCGGGCCGACCGAATCGACGTCGAACTGCACGAGAACGGCGCCCGTCTCACCGTGCGAGTGTGCGACGACGGCGACGGCTTCGACGCCGCAGAGGGACGGGGAACAGGCTTGGCGAACCTTCGCGACCGGGTCGCGGCGGTCGGCGGCGCGCTCCAGATCGACAGCTCGCCTGGCGCGGGGACGACCGTCCTGGCCGAGTTCCCACTTCCCGGCGAAACGAGCCGTCCATGACTGGGCGGCTGCGGGTGGTCGTCGCCGACGATCACTACCTCGTGCGGGAGGGTGTGCGACGCGCGCTCATGAGCGACGGTTCGATCGATGTCATCGCCGTGGTCGGCGACGCCGCGGAACTCGAGCTCGTGGTCGACCGGGAACGACCGGACGCCGTGGTGACCGACATCCGGATGCCACCCGGTCATAGCACGGAGGGCATCGAGGCCGCTCATCGCATCCGGCAGAGGCATCCCGGGGTCGGCATCGTCGTGCTGTCGCAGTACAACGATGCCACCTACGCGATGGACCTGCTCCGTGACGGCACCGCCGGGATGGCGTACCTGCTCAAGGAGCGCATCGGCGACCCGCGAGCGCTCCTCGAAGCGGTCAAGGAGGTCGCTTCGGGAGGATCACGCATCGATCCCGATGTCGTGGCATCCCTCGTCCATGCCGGGCGATCGTCGTCACGACTGGCTGACCTCACCGAGCGTGAGCGTGATGTGCTGGGCCTCATGGCACAGGGTCGCACCAACGCGGCGGTCGCCGCGGACCTGCACCTGTCCGAGTCGTCGATCGAGAAGTACGCCTCTTCGGTGTTCCTCAAGCTCGGCCTGTCCGACGAGCGGCACGTCCACAGGCGGGTCGCGGCCGTGCTGGCCTACTTGCAGGACCAGCAGACCGCACAACCGCTCGACGGGTGAAGACAGCCGCCTCGCGCCTGGAGAACGCAGTTGATTTGAATGCTGCGTCGACGAGCGGTTCCTCCCTGAGCCGTCGACTCAATCCTCGCCGCGTGAGCAAGAGCGTGAGAAAGAATGGGCCGCAATTGCGGTAGACGAAGGTAGACGTTGAGAACTCGGTCCCGCGGAAAGTCGCGGTTCTGAGACCGAATGCAGTCGAGTGAGGCGTGGTGATCCCGGTGAGTATGGGTTCAAATCCCACCGTCCCCGCCAGAAAAACCCCTGATTATCCGGGGTTTTCTGTTGGTATCAGCGTGAGTGGCACCATCAGCGGCAACAATTGCCGGAGGAATCGCCCTCCCGTCGAGGACGTCCGCCTATGAGGCCACCACCTCGTCGAACGCATCTTCCGCCTGAGCGCGCGGATTCTCGCCGTTCTCAGACCATGCCGTTGATGGCATGCAGTCCGTGGCGCAAGGTTCCGCCGCCCCTACCGTGGGCATCTTCCCCACCGACAGGGAGTGACGATCCGGCCTGAGAACCATCCCTTCGGCACGCCCGAAAGTGCGTCGCTGGCGTCCGCATCGAGAGATTCGGAGCGCTACCCGGTCGTCGTATCGGAAACCGGCCTTCAGCTCGCCCAGCGGTAGCGGATGTGCGTGGCCAGCGGCGAACGCAGCACCTCCACGGGCCCACGAGGCCGACACCCTGCCGCCTCGGGATCCTTGGCTCCGCGACGCCGGATGGCCGCGAGATCTCGTCCTGGAGCGACCCGTTCGAACCGCCGGAGTGGCGGGTACAGTGGGTAATTGGGAGAGATCATGCCTGACAAGTCGCCGCACGAGCATCAAGTTAAGAAGCCGGCCACCAAGACGCTCAAGGAGAAGCGCGCTGAGAAGCACGCGAAGGCGCACGAACACGACATGAGCGCCGCGTCCGACGCGGTGCAAGAGGCGCATAAGGCAGACCAGGCGCACAAGGCGGGCGCCTGGCACCAGGGGGATGCCGCGCACAAGAAGCACTAGGCCAGGCCCCCAGCCGAACTCGACTCACCAAACCACATCTTCTGGATCGGCCCGCGAAGCCGGCATCGCCTCCGCACTGCTGAACTCCGCTCAGCAACTCGGCGTGGCCCTCGGCCTTGCGGTCCTTGCCAGCGTCGCCGCCCCCACAACCGCAACCAATACGGGGACGGCCACCGATCTCGTCGAGGGCTACCAGGCGGCTCTCATCACCGCCTCCGTCGTCCTCCTCGCCGCAGGAGTTGTCGGCGCAACCAAGCTGAACGCGACGGGCACCCGCACGACCTCCTCACACAACGGTGACCGTACGTTCCCACAGGGGACTCCCTAGCGGCGAGTGGAAGCCGACCGCCTCCCACCGGGGCTGATCGATGCTCGAGGCGCGTATGCCGGCGACCTCTCGCGCGGGCCGAGTGGAGGAATACCGACGCCTCCGAATACGGGACGGTGCCAGGTATGCGTCCCGATTTGCACCTTGACCAGCGCTGGAGGACGGTTGATGCGCCTTGAGTCCCGCCGTGCTTGGGGCGCGCATTGCTATCAGTGCCGCTGGCGCTCAGGCCGGTCAGCCGCCGACGTGGATGACCGGCCGGTCCATCGGGTCTTTGTCGGTCTCGCGGAGGATCTCGCGGACCACGGGTGCAGTGTCCCCGCGGCCGAGGAGCAGGTATCTGAGCATGTGCAGCAGAGGGTTGCCTTCTGACCACTCGAAGTAGGCGTGCGGCCGTTCGCCGGTGGCGTCTCGCAGGGCGATGAGGATGGCGGCGATCGCGTTGGGCACGGCGGGGCTCTCTGCCCGTAACACCCGGTGCCCGTCGACCTCGACCCCGGTCACGTGCAGCACTTCGCGGAACTCGGATGGGTCGACGACCTGGATCTCGAGGAAGAGGACGTCCGCGCGGCCGGGTACGGGATTCAGGCGCCGCTGGGCGGCTTCCTTCTGCACGTACTCGGTGGCCAGACCGGTGGCGGGACGGTTGGCGATGATGTTAAGCCGCCCGTCGTACTGCAGCGACTCTGCGATGAATCTGCGGGCAGCGTCGTCGAACTCGAGCTTTTCGGCGCGGATTTCGGTGGTCCGGGAGACGCGGGACACGAGGGAAACGACGACGATTCCGATGATGAACAGCGCGGAGATCGCTAGACCGTCGGGCTTTTCGATGATGTTGGCGATGAGCGCATATCCCAGCACCGCGCTGAGGACCGCGAACCCGATGATGGGCAGTTTTTTCCGTCGCCGGATGGCGGAGATCAGCACCGCCACTGAGGCGGAGACCATCATGGCGAGGATGCCGGTGGCGTAGGCTCCGGCCTGCGCGTTGACGTCGGCCTGAAATCCGATGGTGATCACGATGCTGATCGCCGTGTAGACCAGCACCACCGGGCGCACCGCTCGGCTCCACTCCGGTGCCATGCCGTAGGCCGGCAGATACCGCGGCACGATGTTGATCAGGCCGGCCATCGCCGAGGCACCGGCGAACCACAGGATCAGCACCGTGCTGATGTCGTAGACGGTCCCGAACCCGTCACCGAAGAACTCGTGCGCGAGATAGGCCAGCGCCCGTCCGTTGGCCTCTCCGCCTTCTTGGAACGCGTCTGCGGGAATCAGGAGCGTCGTGACCAGGCTGCTGGTCAGCAGGTAGACGCTCATGATCACTGCTGCTGCGGTGAGCAGCTTGCGAGTGTTGCGGATCCGGCTGTTCAGCCGGTCCTGCGGAGTCTCGCCCCGTGAGGCGACGAGGGGCATCATGCTCACTCCGGTCTCGAATCCGGACAGCCCGAGCACGAGGAGCGGGAACGCGATCAGGGCCGGCAGCAGCAGACCTCCCGGAGTGTTACTGGTCGCTGTTAAGGCGCTCACCCAGCTGGTGAGGTCTGCGGGGTGGGTGGCGATCTGCACCAGCCCTGCGGCGATCACCACGGCGTTGAGGGCGAGGAATACCGCGACCAGCGGAATGGCGACGTTCACCGCTTCGGTGAACCCGAGGAGGAACACGCCGCCGAGGATGAGCAGCAGCACGATTGTAATCGGAACCGCGAGCCCCGCAGCCGCGTCGGGCATGAAGGGGTTTTCCAGGAGGTGCACGGTGGCGTCTGCGGAGGACAGTGTGATGGTGATGATCCAGGAGGTGGCGACGAACCCGAGCAGGACGAGGACGAAGATCTTGCCCTGCCAGAACGGCAGCAGCCGCTCCAGCATCGCGACGGACCCTTGACCGTGCGGGCTTTCCTTCGCGACCCGTCGGTACATCGGCAGCATTCCCAGCAGGGTGAGCGCCACGATCAGCAGCGTCGCCAGCGGTGAGAGCGCGCCGGCGGCCAGGACGGCGATCGCCGGCAGGTACGAGAGCGTTGAGAAGTAGTCGACTCCGGTGAGGCACATAACCTTCCACCACGAATGGCCGGTTCCGGTGGTCTCGGCGCTCTCCGGCCCGACCGGCTGTACCGTGTCGCGCTGCAGCCAGCGGGCGAACGGCGAGGTGTTGGCGCCCCGCCGCGACGGTCCCGGCACCTCCGAAGGGAAATCGAACTGGTCCCACTCGTGCACGTGCAGCTCCTTGCTCGCGCCCGGTTTCTCCGGGCCCGCTAAATCCTCGCACCGTGGTGGAGAGCCGGAACGGGCACGACCGTATGGAAACGGCGCGGCGTCGTATGGATTTCGTAAGGAAGGTGAGTCGGACGCTGTTGCTCGGTGTGCAATCGGAACTGCGCTCCGCGGGGGCACGTGCGAGCTGCCAGCGCTTCGTGTGCTGATCCGGTTGCGCTACAAGGAAGGACGTTTCCCATGGACCAGGGCGCGCCCCAACAGGAGGGGCGTCCGCGGCCGCCTGCCGATCAGGCTTCGGCCCCCATGTCGACGGACGGCGGCGCCCCGCCGGTTGAGGGAGCTCGCGAATGCGTCGTGGTCGCTCTCACCGGAGATCCGGTGGGAGACACCCTCCTCCGCCGGGGCGCCGCGATCGCCGCCCGCTCACCGCACAGCGATCTGCTCGCCGTGCATGTGACCAGTCAAGACGCCCCGTTCACGGGCGGCGGTGAAGAGTGGGCCGCCCAGCGGAGGCTTGTGGAATCCCTCGGCGGCACCTACCACCAGGTCGTCGGACACGACATCGCCCGCACCCTGGTCGAGTTCGCTCGATCCGTGGGAGCCACCCAGTTGGTGATCGGCGCCAGTCGCCGGCATCACCTCACCGGCGGGTTTGCCAGGCCGGGGATCGGTGAGACGGTGATCCGCGAGGCCGGTGAGATCGATGTCCATGTGGTGCACCACGCGGCCGCCGCGCGCGGGCTGACGCTGCCGCGGATGACCGGCGGTGCGCTCAGTAAGCAGCGTCAGGTTCTCGGATTCGTCGTCGCCCTGATCGGTGGCCCGCTGCTGACCTGGTTACTGTTCTCGTTGAGATCGCCCGAGTCCATCACGGCCGAGGTGCTCGCGTATCAGCTGCTCGTGATCCTGGTCGCCCTGATCGGGGGAATCTGGCCGGCGCTGTTCGCTGCGGTGCTCTCCGGGCTGACCCTGGACCTGTTGTTCGTCGCTCCGCTGTACCAGGTGACGGTGTCCGATCCGCTGCACCTCTACGCCCTGGTGCTCTACGTGGTCAACGCGGTGCTAGTCAGCTACATCGTCGATCAGGCCGCCCGGCGGGCACGTTCCGCGCAGCGCTCAGCAGCGGAATCGGAGCTGCTGGTGACCGTGGCCGGGAACATCCTGCGCGGGGAGAGCGCAGTGCCCGCCCTGGTCTCCAGAACCCGGGAAGCGTTCGGACTGTCCGGTGTGCGGCTCCTCACACCGGACGGCAAGGTTCTGGCAAGAGACGGTGAACCGCTGGCGGACAACCGGCATATCACCGTGCCCGTCGGAGACCGGGCGGTGCTCGAACTGCACGGCGGAAACCTGGATGACTCCGCCCGACGCCTGATCAAGGTGACCGTGTCGCAGCTGGACGCGGCGCTGGAAAGAACCGACCTGTCCGAGACCGCCGCCACCGCCCACGCCCTCGCCGAGACGGACCAGGTGCGCACGGCGCTGCTGTCCGCGCTGAGCCACGACATCCGCCGTCCCCTCGCATCAGCGGTCGCCGCGATCGGCGGCCTCCGCAGCGCCGGGTCCATGATGAGTGAGGCCGACCGGTGGGAACTGATCGAAACCGCCGACGAAAGCCTGACCGCCTTGACCACGCTCGTCACCGACCTGCTCGACGTGAGCCGCGTGCAGGCCGGCGTGCTGGCCGTCTCGCTCGCACCGGTGGACGCGGCGGACGTCGTGCTGGCCGCGATCGACGAATTGGGTCTAGGGCCTGATGCCATCGACCTGGCGCTGAACCCGGACATTCCGGCCGTTCGCGCAGACGGCGTCCTTCTCCAGCGCGTGGTGGTCAACGTGCTCGCCAACGCTCAGCGTTACTCACCCGAGGGGTCGCTGGTGGCCATCAGCACGAGTCGACGGGGCCGGACGGGGGAGATCCGGGTGGCCGACCACGGCCCAGGAGTCACCCCGCAACGACGAGACGAAATCTTCGCCCCTTTCCAGCGGCTCGGCGACACGGACAACGCGACCGGCCTCGGGTTGGGTCTCGCACTGTCCCGGGGCTTCACCGAAGGGATGGGCGGCGCGCTCACCGCGGAGGCCACACCCGGTGGCGGTCTGAGCATGATCATCTCCCTCCCCATCGCCGACCCGGAGGACCTCACCCGATGAAAATCCTGATCGCCGACGACGACCCACAGATCATCCGCGCCCTCCGCATCACCCTCAGCACGCACGGCTACGACGTCCTGCCGGCCAGCGACGGTGCCGCCGCGATCGCCGTTGCCGCATCCGAGCGGCCCGACATCGTGATGCTGGATCTGGGGATGCCTCGCCTGGACGGTCTGCAGGTCATCGCCGCGCTACGCGGCTGGACGACGATGCCGATCCTGGTCGTGTCCGGCCGCACCGGCGCCGCCGACAAGGTGGAGGCCCTCGATGCGGGAGCAGACGACTACGTCACCAAACCGTTCCAGATGAACGAACTGCTGGCCCGGCTCCGCGCCCTGACCCGCAGAGTGACACCACAACCCCCCGGGACCGAGCCGATCATCCGGTTCGGGAATGTCACCGTGGACCTGGTCGCCCGCACCGTGACCCGAAACGGCGCACCAGTACGGCTCACGCCCACCGAATGGCAGATGCTCGAATTCCTCGCCCGCCACCCGGGCCTGCTCGTCACCCGCCAAACACTGCTCACCGAAATCTGGGGCAGCGAGCACATCTCCGACACCGGGTATCTGCGCATCTACATCGCCCAACTCCGCAAAAAGCTCGAAGCCGACCCTACCCGCCCCCGACACATTGTCACCGAGTCGGGGATGGGCTACCGACTCATCCTCGACCCGTGACGGCCATGGCAAGCGGGGCGAGGATCCGCCGGGGTATGCGGTTGCACCCGGCGCAATCCGTGGTGCTCGGGTTCCTGGTCGCCGTGCTGCTGGGAACCGCGCTGCTGCTGCTCCCGCCGATGTCCACTGTGGCGGGGAGCACCACGTTCGTTGATGCGCTCTTCACCGCCACCAGCGCGGTATGCGTGACCGGGCTCACCGTCGTGGACACCGCGACGCACTGGAGCCCGCTGGGTCAGGTGACGATTCTGCTGCTGATCCAGCTCGGCGGGCTGGGCATCATGATCTTCGCCAGCCTGATCGGCCTCGCGGTCGCCCGAAAGCTATCCGTCCGCACCCGGCTGAACACGATCGCAGAGGCCAAGGCGGTCGGCTACTCCGACGTGCGGGGACTGGTGCGCGGCATCGCCGTCATCTCGTTGACCATCGAACTGGGAACCTGGGCGCTGCTGTTCCCCCGATTCCTGCTCGGATACGGCTACACGCCAGGCGAGGCGGCGTGGCACGCCCTCTTCCACTCGGTGTCCTCGTTCAACAACGCCGGATTCGCGCTCTACAGCGACAACATGATCGGTTTCGTCGCGGATCCGTTCATCTGCCTACCGATGTGCGCCGCCGTGATCCTCGGCGGCCTGGGCTTCCCGGTGATTCTGCAGCTGCGCCGCGAATTTCCTCGCCCCCTGCACTGGAGCATGAACACCAAGCTGGTGCTCTGGGGCACCGCCCTGCTGCTGATCATCGGAACCTGCTACCTCACGATCGCCGAATGGAACAACCCGGACACCTTCGGCCGCCTGGATCCGCCCGCACGGGTGCTCGCCGGCTTCTTCGCGTCCGTGCAGACCCGGACCGCCGGATTCAACAGCGTCGACATCGGCCTCATGCACGAGGAGAGCTGGCTGGCGATGGACGCGCTCATGTTCATCGGCGGGGGACCCGCGGGCACGGCCGGCGGAATCAAAGTCACCACGTTCGCGGTGCTGTTCTTCATCCTCGTCACCGAGTTCCGCGGCGAGGGCGCGGTGAACATCTTCGGCAAGCGACTCTCCCGCGCGGTGCACCGGCACGCCATCACCGTGGTGCTGGTCGCCGTGGGCGCGGTGATGGCCGCGACGCTGCTGCTGATGCACCTCACCGGTCTCTCCTCCGACGTCGTCGCGTTCGAGGCGATCTCCGCGTTCGCCACCGTCGGGCTCTCCACAGGAATCACACCGAACCTCCCACCCGCCGCCGAGATCGTGCTCGTCATCCTGATGTTCCTCGGACGCATCGGCCCCCTCACCCTGGGAAGCGCGATCGCGTTGCGGGAGCGGCGCATCCTGTACGAACTACCCAAAGAAAGGCCCGCAATTGGCTAAATTCCCGATCTTCGGTGGCGCAGCCCAGTCGCGTCGCATCGCGGAAGCCGACTCCGTCGCCGTCATCGGCCTCGGCCGGTTCGGCACCTCGCTCGCATTAGAGCTCATGGCTGGCGGCACCGACGTGCTCGGCATCGACGCGGACGAGGAAATCGTGCAGGCCCTCAACGGAGAGCTCACCCAAGTGGTGCGGGCGGACTCCACCAAGAGCGAAGCGCTGCAACAGCTAGCAGTGAACGACTTCGACCGCGTCGTCGTCGCGATCGGCCACGACGTGCAAGCCTCGATCCTGACCTGCTCGGTACTGCTCGGTATGAAGATCCCCGTCATCTGGGCGAAGGCGGTGAGCGACCAACACGGTCTCATCCTGCAGCAGCTCGGCGTGCATCACGTGATCTACCCGGAGTCGGACATGGGCCGGCGGGTGGCGCACCTGGTCCGCGGTGCCGCGCAGGATTACATCGAGATCGAGAAGGGATACGCCATCGTCAAATCCTCGCCGCCCAGCCGGCTCTGCGGCGTCCCGCTCGGACAGACCGGCCTGCGCCGCGAGTACGGCGTCACGATCGCCGCCTACAAAAAGCCCGGCGCGGCCTGGCAGAACGCCGACGCCGACACGGTGCTCGACGCGGAGGACACCATCCTCATCGTCGGCCCCACCCGCAAGGCCGAAGGATTCGCGCAGCTCCGCTGACAAGTCGCGCAACCCGCAGGGGCGAACGGCGCCCGCGCTGGATCCTCTGCGATGGACTGATCCCGCCGATAGACTGGCGACGGTGCGCCGGGAAGTCTGGTCGGCGGGCGACTGATCGTCGCTCTCGAGCTTCGCTGACGGATTGGCAGCTTGTGGCCGTTCTCCGCTCACCGCGTGCTGCGGCCCTGGCGCTCGTCGTGGCTGCGGTGCTCGGGTTGGTGCTCGCCAACTCCCCGGCCGGTCCCGCCCTGTTCACCATCCAAGACCTGCACGTCGGCATCCCTGGCACCCCGATCGATCTGTCACTGGGGCATTGGATCAGTGACGGACTGCTGGCAGTATTCTTCTTCGTCGCCGCGGTCGAGCTGAAGCACGAGTTGGTGGACGGGCACCTGAACACCCTCGCGAAAGCGGCCACTCCCGCCATAGCCGCCGCTGGCGGCATCCTCGTGCCGATCGCGATTTACCTGGCCGTGACGGCAGGATCCGGGTACGAGTCAGGGTGGCCGGTCCCGACCGCGACCGACATCGCGTTCTCGCTCGGAATCCTCGCCGTGTTCGGGCGCGGCCTGCCCGGCCGGCTCCGCGTGTTTCTGCTCGCGCTGGCCATCCTCGACGACATCGTCGGCATCCTCTTCATCGCCGTGTTCTTCACAGAAGATCCCGCCGTCCTCGCGTTGCTGGGCGCCGCGCTCGGCGTTGCCGTGTTCGGCCTTCTCAGCCAACTCCTCAACGGACGCCGCCGTCCGTTGATCGGCGCCGCGATGATCCTCATCGCCCTCCTCGTGTGGGGGTTCGTGCTCGCCTCCGGCGTGCACCCCGCGATCGCAGGAGTCGCCCTCGGCCTGGTGATGCACCGCCCCCCAGCCGCCACCGCCCGGCATGCCCTCGAACCGATCACCAACGGATTCATCCTTCCGTTGTTCGCCTTCTCCGCCGCCCTGGTGGTGATCCCGCAGATCGGGATCCGAAACCTCGCCGCACCGTTTTGGGGCATCACCCTCGCGCTGCCCGTCGGGAAACTCGCCGGCATCGTGGTCGGCGGATCGCTGGCCGCCCAGCTCGACCGCAACGCAAATCGCCCACTCCTGACAACCGGGGGGCTGGTCACTGCCGGTGCGCTCGGCGGCATCGGCTTCACCGTGTCCTTGCTCATGAACGAACTCGCCTTCGGCGACACGCCCGCCATCGCGGACCAGGGCACCCTCGCTGTGCTGCTCGGCTCGACGATCTCGATCATCACGGCATCCATACTGGTCGCCTGGGAGGCCCGGTACTTCCGTCGCCTGCGCCTGCTCCGCGCCCGTGCCGCCGCCCGCCGGGACCCGGCATGACCGCCCGCCTGAAGGCCCACGGGCTCTCCCGGAGCTTCGGCACCACCCGAGCCGTCGATGAGGTGACGTTGGTGGTCGCGCCCGGGCAGGTGCACGCCCTGGTCGGGCTCAACGGCGCCGGAAAGAGCACCCTGATGCGCCTGCTCCTGGGCATGATCCGCCCCGACCAGGGCACCGTTTCCGTGGCGGGGACGCCGCTTGACCGGCTACCCGCTGAGCACTGGTCGCGGGTCGGACACGTGATCGAGGCCCCGTTCGCATACCCGGAGCTGAGCGTTCGAGCCAACCTCGAGATGGCAGCCCGTCTACACCTGGTCAACCCCTCGCTGATCCCGACGATGGTCGACCAGGCGGTCAGCGAACTGCAGCTCAACGCGTACACGCATGTACTGTCGCGCCGACTCTCACAGGGCAACCGGCAACGACTCGGGCTGGCGGCCGCCCTGCAGCATCACCCGGAACTGATCGTGCTCGACGAGCCCTCCAATGCGTTAGACCCGGCCGGGGTCATCCTGCTCCGCGAAGCGATCCTCCGCCGCCGCGACGCGGGCGCCGGAATCCTGGTCTCCAGCCACCATCTCGACGAAGTCGCCCGCATCGCGGACCGGATCACCGTGATGAACCACGGCCGCCTCATCGGCACCCTCGACCCGCACACCACCGACCTCGAGCACGCCTTCTTCACCGCCGTGCACGCCGACGACCAGGCACACCGATGAACACCCTGCGCATCGCCCTGGCCGCGGAAGCGCGGAAAGCTGCGGCCTCGCGGGTGTTCCGCACCGTCACTCTGCTGCTGATCGTCGGCATCGCCGTCCTGGCCGGTGGGCTCCTGTTCGCCGCGCGCGCGGGCAACGAGGAGATCCTCGCAAAGCTGGGAGCCCTCGCCGACGAGACCGGCTGGCCACTGCTGACAAACATCGTCATGCAGGTCACTTCCGCTGGCGGTCTGGCCGCCTTCGGCATTGCCCTGAGCTGGATATTCGGCCGCGAATTCGTCGACGGCACCATCACCAGCCTCTTCGCCCTCCCCATCCGGCGCAGCACCATCGCCTCGGCGAAGCTGATCATCTACCTGGCCTGGTCTGCCCTCACCGCCGCCGCCCTGACTCTCACCGTCGGTCTGCTCGGCCTCATCCTGGGCTACGGCCCACCCGACAGGGCAGCCGCAGCCCTCCTCGGCCAGCTCTTCGTGCTCACCGTGTTCACCGCGCTGCTTGCCGTCCCCGCCGCCTGGGCCACCACACTCGGGCGGGGGCTGCTGCCAGGTATTGCCACCACGATCGGCATCGTCGTGATCGCCCAAGTCGGCGTCGTGGCCGGCATCGGCGGGTGGATGCCCCTCGCCGCGCCAGCCATCTGGGCGATGAGACTCGAACCGGTCAGCACCGTGCAGCTCCTCCTCTCCCTCATCATCCCGGCGTTCTGCTGGCTGGCTACAACGAGGGCATGGTCACGTCTGGAACTTGACCGGTAACCCGCGGACTCGACACGGGTCCGGCGCCAAAGGGCCATCGTCCAGGGGCGAGTCGACCGACCCGCGCACACAGGACAGCCCCACCGTGGTGAACGGTGGGGCTGTGGGCCTGATGTGTGCGGTAGTCGTTAGACGAGGTCCGGAGATGGGGGAGTGTCCGGAGTCGCGTCTTCATCCTCAGTGGGGGTCGCGTCGAGTGCGGCGGGGTCCACGGCGACGGTGTCGTCTGCCTGGTCCAACTCGTCCTCTACCGACGCGTGAGGGTCGACCGTACCGTGCTCCGCATCAGGGTCCAACGCATCTGACATGGGACTCCTTTCTCTAGGGGAGCCCAGGATAAAGTTCAGTGCTCCCCGACCGCGGCGCATTGACCAACCACCGTGGGGGGCGTATGTTGCCGACGTTCACGCGATGACCCGGTCCGAGGAACGTCTGCACGTCGGCACCGAGCGGGTGCAGACCGGACGCGCCCGACTGCGTAAGTACGTGGTCACCGAGCAGCAGAACGTCACCGTCCCGGTGAGTCACGAAGAGGTCCGTCTCGAGCGCGAGCCGATCACCGACGGTAACGTCGATGACGCGCTGAGCGGTCCGGACATCAGCGAGGAAGAGCACGAAGTCGTCCTCACCGAGGAGCGGCCCGTGATCGCCAAGGAGACCGTTCCTGTCGAACGCGTCCGTCTCGGCACGGAGACAGTGACCGACACCGAGCAGGTCAGCGCCGATGTCCGCAAGGAAGAGATCACGCTGGAAGACGAGGACGCGCGCGCAAATCGCTGACCCGCTCCCGGCGGCCTGCAGGAATGAGTAGCCCGCCCGACAGCGATTAGTAAGTGACGGCGCCCTCGCCCGAACGCGGGCGCCGTTTCCTGCGCTGCACTCATACTTCCGCAGTCGCGGGCGGGCGGGATCCGAACGGTGGTCGATCACACGACACGACACCGCGGAGGCGCCGCGCCAAACGGTCGCGTGCCGTCGATGTCTGCGAGATCAGCCTCCAGCATCCACGCGACCGGGCAACCGCTCAGGAGCGTCGGGACCGCCGAGATCGCCCCCACCCCGCAACTCAGTGCCCGCGACGGTGAGCTTGTCGATCGAGAGAGTGGACCTACGACCTCGTCGCGAGCGCGATCGAGCCGCTGCTACTCGGCGGAGTCGTCTTGATAGCGATGCGCTGGCCGGACGTGACGGAAACTGCAGCTCCAACCGCTGAGGAAGCGGTCGCATGAGGAACGGCCTGCCGGCGGTGGCGGCCGCTTCAGAAGGTCGGTCAGGTTTGTATCGCGGCGTTCACCGCGTCGACCACGTCTTGCGGGTTGTCGACGGTGAGTACGAGGCGCGTGTAGTGCTCGTCGGAGAGTTCGATGACGATGGTTTCGCCCGGCGTGCTGACGTTCCAGAATGCCCTTTCTCCTTCTCGGTGGAATGTTCCGGCCCACTTGCCTGGGAGGGCAAGGCCGGGAGCTCGGATCCCCTTTGGTTGGTTGTTTGCGCCGGGGTCGAAGCTCGCCCCTCGGACGTGTGCGAGCGGAACTTCCAGCCTCCGTGTGAAGGACCAGAACTTGTCCAGACCTTGGGGTTCGACGATGAGAGCAGAGTCGGAGATGCTGACGGTGTTCATGACTTGTCCTCTGAGATGAAGTGATCGGACGTTTTGGCTGGCACGATCCAGCACCGGCTCCGTGTTCGTACCCGGCCGCCGTGGCACCGGCCCCGATCGCCTCCTGCGCTCGGGCTCAGCTCACGCAGAGTGTGTCGGTTTGGGCGCGACGGGTGTGGATGCTCGCGCGTCGCCGGTGACGTTTGACCGGATGTACCAGATTCCCAGCCAGACGAGGGCGAGGCCGAGGATGACGTTGCCGGCGAGGTAGAAGAATCCGCTCGGAACCCCGGAGAGAAGACCGCCCGCGACAATCGTCCAGGACACCGCAACGGGGAACACGCGGGCACGAAGACTGGCAATTCCGTAGGTCATCCACCCGATGCCGAACAGCAGGAAGCTTGACAGGCCGCCGGCGAGCAGCCGGCCGCCTGTGAATGTATCCATCGCCGATGGCGCGACCTCCGCGAGTCGTGGTACCGCGAACGCTTCGAACCACCAGTCTCCGGCCATGAACACGGTGCCGAAGATTGCGGCGATGAGCGCGATAACGCCCAGCACTCCCGCCGCCCGCGCCTGGACGTCGTAAGTGGCAACCACGGCAACCACCAGCATCGCGAACGCGATGATCGATGCGACGCTGTTGATCCCGTGCGTGACGGTGAGGACGTACACCTTGAGCGAGTCGATATCGGCCGGGGTGGTGACCATGATCACGAGGCGTGTGATGATCACCAGAGCGCCTGCGACGATCGCAGCGGGCGCCGCACTCCGGGCAAGCAACGATGGCGTCATGGTCAGGTCCGTTCCGTCCGGCTCGTCGGGAGGGCCCTGCGCCCAAAGGCCGCAGTCTTCGCATCCGTCTCCCGCTGAGTGTCTGCGCGCGTCATATGCTTAGTAAACAGCACTGTCTCTTAAGATACAAGACAGCAGTGTCTCTTATATTCAGGAGGTCGGATTGAGCTCGCAGTCAGAGACGGTTTCTCGGCGACGTCGCGGCGCGGTTCTTGAAGCCGCGATCTACCGGGCGGTGCGGGAGGAGTTGACCGAGGTGGGGTACTCCGCAGCATCTCTCGACGGCATCGCGCGCCGAGCGCGCATCGGGCGGATGTCCCTCTACCGGCGCTGGAACAGCAAAGCTGAGCTTGTCCTCGACGCGATGCGCGATGCGATTCCGCGGCAGACCGACCCACCCCGGGGGGCGGCGTTGGGAGAGCAGCTCAGGACAATACTCGAAGCGATGTTCGTCGTGCCTGACGGTCTCCCTGTTCTGGTGCTGCATCTCGTTGCATCGCAAACCGCGGAACTGCGGACTACCCCACTCGGCGAGGCAATGCGCCGTGAGGTCTTCGCACCACGCCTGGCCATCCTCGAGACCATCTTCGCCGAGGCCCAGGAACGGGGGGAGATCGCGACGGATGCGAACATCCCGTTGCTCGCGCGCACCGGCCCGGCCGTGCTTTTCCAACAGATTCTTCTGACCGGAGAGCAACCATCCGCTCTCGACGTAGCGACCGTGATCAGCCAGATACTGCTTCCTGCATGTGCCGCAGTCGCCCCGCCATCCCCGCCGACCGCCCAAACTGACTCAGCGAACGGGTGATCCGCACGGACTCTTGAGCCGACTTGCACAAACGCCGAACTGTTCGGAGAGGGACCGGCTGCGGACGGCGGATGGTGGGTTGCGGACCTGCGATGAGGGAGTCCGGCAGAGAGGGGGCGAGATCGATGCGTGCGAGGATCGCGCTCTCTTCGGCACGGATGCGTGGCCAGCGGCGGCCGTAGACAGCACAGGCTTCTGAGTAGCCCGCATCGCCGCCGGTGATCGCGCGCCCGGTCGCAGGCATCCATCCGCCGTCGATCCATACCGAAAGTGGAGCCCGCCGCCGCAGGTTGCGCCACCAGTTCTTGCGTGCGGCGCCCCCTGGAAACACGACGACGACATTGCCCTCCCGCGCATACTGGACAGGAAACTCGAAGACGCGACCGCTCTTCGCGCCCCGCACTCGAAGCAGCGCGAATGAGCCGCCGAGCCCGGGGACGCCGTGGCGCAACGACCACCCCATCACCCCGGAACCGACAGATTGACCCGTCAGAGTTCGCATCAGCGCGAGGCTCACCAGACCGAGCAAGGCTCCCGCGGCGACACCCGTGAGTGCACCCACTGCGATCACCGCTCCGGTCGGCCAGGACGCGTCCGGAACAGTTGCACCGGCGAAGATGACGACCATCGCAGGAGTCCAAGCGACCGCGCTGATTGAGACCCAGCGCCACGGATGCCGGACATGATGACGGAGCACGAGCGCCTGGCCGACGCCGAGCAGCGCGCCCATTGCGAGGCCGAGTCCGGCGGCCATCAGAAGTATGAACACCGCATCGGGTTGCGCGCCGGCTGGGTCGCTCAGAGCGGCGGGCGCCGATGCGAGCGCCCACCCGATGCCGGCGATCAGAACCGTGGTCAGGACCCAACGCAAGCGCGACACCCCGGGGAACCTGCGCGTGAGCCAGGCCGCTTGGAGCACGCCGAGCGCGGTCCCCTCGATCAACCCGCCCACGATAAGGACGGTAAGAGCCGCGGAACCGGGCAATCCCTCCGACGCGCGGGCGGCTGCCGCCGACACGGTCATCCCGATGCCCTCGCCGACGACGCAGGCGATGATCCAACCCAAGGAAGTCGCAGACGCGGACCCATCCTTGGATGTGAGATGTGGCGCAATCGTTGGTGCCTCGCGAGTTGCGTCCATGGCTACATCACACCCCCACGGAGGGTGGCCAGGTAGGGTCCAACGTCCTACGCCCGGTGTCAGAACTGGTGAAACCGGCTCTTACCAGGACGCCTCGCTCTGTGCCCAGGGGCAGCGGCAGATGGACGACCAGGAGGATCGTCGCTGCGATGGCCGACTTTGGAGGCGTGCGCCTCATGAGCACAGCCACACCCGTTCGTGAGGCTTGCAGGCGGACTAGCACCGATTCAGCGCTCGGACCGGCCCGAGTGCCCGAATCGCGCAAGCGAACGACCGGGCGCAGGTTGTGGGGGATAATCGCTGCTCACGCGGACAACGCGTCGATAACCACTCGGGAGACGGGCACGACGCACACCGGGATCTGCGATCCGACGAGCGCGTCCTGGCCGACCGACCCGAGGAATGCGCCGGCGAGCACACCCCGGTGATGGGTGCCGAGGACAAGGAGCGACGAATGGGCGGCGGTCGTCAGCAACGCCGCGGTGGGGCTGTCCTGCACCAGCACCTTCTGCGCGTTCAGCGACGGGTACGCATCGGTTACATAGGCATGCGCCTGGTCGAGGATGCGCCGATGCCCGGCCTTCTCCACAATCGGGGACGCGAGCAACGCCACGGCGCCATCCATGGTCGGTTCCGGCATCTGCCAGGCGTGCAGCAAGGTCAGGCCGAGCCCGGCGGCGACCGCTTCTGCAGCAGCGAACTCGACAGCGGCCGCCGATGAGTCGTCGTCATCAACCC
>Ga0190271_10000363_pt1 | contig 22658 bp, 38 predicted proteins | sample Popmic356T_FD_133747 | JGI IMG/M metagenome (GOLD analysis project Ga0190271, IMG submission 133747) | Populus adjacent soil microbial communities from riparian zone of Weber River, Utah, USA - 356 T | ecosystem: Environmental > Terrestrial > Soil > Riparian zone | place: USA: Utah | collected...
CCGCCACCCGCAGGTAGTCGTCCCACGACGAGATGAGTCCGGTGCCCTCCCGCACCTCGACATTGACCCGAGCCGCCTCCTGGGCCACCCGAGCCATTCCCGCCGCCGCCTGCTCGGTGGCCTGGCGCATCCCGGCGAAGGCTTCGCCCCCGAGACTGGTCCCGACCGTGGAGAGCGCCCCAGCCAACGACCGCTGGATGGCGTTGGCGACCGCATTGACGTCGGCTATCGCCGAGCCAACATCGACCCGAATCGTGGCGACGAGAGAACCCAGGCTCGCCACTAGCTCAGTCCCTCCCGATCATGTCCTTGAACTGGCCGAACGAAACGACGTTGGTAGGCACCGCGGCAGGTGCTGAGGTCTTTCGCTCCGGTCGGGGATAGGGCACGAAGTTGCCGATGTTCTTCGCCCCATACGCCTGCAACATGACGCGGGTCAGCGCGTTCAGCTGGTCGAAGATGGAGGCCAGAAGCTCGTGCTCCTGGGTCCACTGGTACTTGAACTCGTCGAGGGCCATCTCGAAGGCGAGATCGGACGCCAACAAGTCCTCGACCGACAACCCGGTGAGCATCGCAATTTGGATGACCTTCCGGGTCAGGTAGGGCGGGCTTCACTCTCCTCGGCCTCCTGCTGATCCTCGCTGAGGATGGCCTCGAGGCCGTCCAACCACGCGTCGAACGTATCCGGCTTCCCAGCGGCGTACCACGCCAGCTCGTACATCTCCGAGACAGGGCGATCCCCGCCTCCCATCCCCGTCAGGGGCTTGCCGGTTGCGGCTTCGTAATCGACCTGGGCGCGAGGCGTCAGCTTCACTTTTTCGGTCCGTCCGTCGAGGAACTCGACGGTGAACGTCGGTGCGGGCATGTCTTTCTCCTGTGGTGGTGGCGACCAGACGGGCAGGGAAGGTGGAGAGAAGTAATCCCTCCAACTCCCCGCCCGAATGGACATCGATCAGACGGTCGAAACGTCTGAGGCTGGCTCTGCGGCCCAGGTGGTCCCGTTGTAGACGAACGCCTTGTAGGAACTCGACCCGTCGTCGTGCCACACGACATCGTCCGCCACCCACGTTCCCGCCGGGGGAGTGGTGGTGGGGGCAACCGTGGTGAGGCCGACGTTGGCCGGGATCGGGGCGACCGCGACGGTCGAATCCGTCCAGTTGCCGCCGACAACCACCCACACGTCGCCGGTCGAGGAGTCCACGATGAGGCTCCCGTCTGGCTCTCCGGTGGGGCCTGCGGTCGGTGCCGCCTCGATCGAAGCGGTGGCTCCGCCGCCTCCGCCTCCTCCGCCGATGGCGCCGGGGAGCGATCCCTCGCCCATGGCCGGGTCGTCGGAGACGATGCGGTACTTCGGCTCGTTGGCCAAGACCCCGAACGTGATCGGGTAGGTCAGGGCGTCGGTGCGGACCAGCGTCCACGTCACGTCACCCTCGACCTGGGCGCGGGGGATGACGTAGCGGTAGTTGAGATCACCATCGGCGAAATCGACGATGAGCGTCCGTACCAGGTTCTCGCCCGCGATCGGCAGGTACTCGAACACTCCCGGTGAGGGTTCGGAGAAGGCCCCACCCCCGAGGGCCAGGAGGATCGAGTCGGCGTTGGTCTGCATGAGGGCAAACGTCAGCGTCATCGGCTCTCGGGATGAGAGGACTCGGACCTTGTCGCCCTGCCAGGCGTCGAGATCCTCGCTCTCACGCGAGAAGGTGAATCCCACACCATCGGTCGTGACATAGCCCATGTCTACGAAACCGGGTGGGGGGGCTGTCAGGTCGCCAGGAACGGCGGCCCCTTCTGGAGCGGCCCACACGTGACCCGCTCCGGCAACGCGTACCTCGCTGCCTAGCAATGCGTTCGGCACAGTGGCCGCCTTTCTCTATGGTCCCGACGCCCTGATGCGGGCCGAGACGATCCAATGTGGCTTCGGCGGCGTCCACTCCGCATCGAAACCACTCCTAACCCCGAAGGGTTCCACCGTCGACACCACCCCCTCGGGGTAGGTCGCATTCTCCAAAGCCAACAGCGCCGTCTGTAGCACTGCGGCAATCCCTGATGCCACGATGTGCGTGTCTGCGTGCACATCGACCTGGCCATCATACGTAAACCACTGGAGGGTTGGCTGAGCCATGGCGTCGGCGTTGGGGTAGTTGATCCGACAGGCCGGGAGAGTGACTCGATCTGGGTATTTCCGCGCATAAATGCGCGCACCGACCAGGGCGGTGAGGGCCTCGTTGTCCCGGAGCTCGCGGACCAAGAGGCCGTGAACGTCGATGATGCCGGGGCCGGGTTGGGTGATCATGCGTCGGCCACCTCCCAAGTCGCATCGGTTCGGGAGGCAACCGCGGCGAACGCCCCGGTGAAGAACCGGGTGACGGGGAACCCGTCCAAGCCGTACTGGAAGTTTTCCGAGTTGGGGTGGTCGGCGACGACCAGGCCGATCAGCTGCACCGAGGCCGGGTTGGAGCCTCGGGCGGGGAGGGGCCAAGCCTGCGGCTCTTTCACCAGCAGCCGCTTCGCCACTGCATCGGGGTCGGTGGACCAATAGATCCTCTTGCCCGCGGCCGACTCGGTGACGGCGGTGTGGACGTCCTCGCCTTTGGGCTGGGACACCCCGCCCAAGATCGCCTCGGCCTCGTCGACGACCGCAAAGGCCAGGGCCTCGATGTGCTCGTAGGTGGCGGGACCGGCGAAGAACGCCCCCAGCTCCATCGGCGAGGCTTTGGTCCGCCAGGCGACGGTGGCGTGGACGTTCATGGCCGGCCTCGGGCAATGGCAATCGTGATGTGGTTGACCTCGCCGAGTCGGGCGTTCCACTCGTGGTCGGGCGCCCCGATCACCTCGTACCGCTCCCCGTCCAACTCGACCGCGTCCCAGGCTTGGATCGGGGTGTCGGCGGGCAGAAAGACCTCCCAATGCTCGGAGAGGACGGTGCCCTCCTCCGAGGCGTCGGTCGTCCTCCGCTGCCGCACGTAGCACTTGGTCTGGGTGATGACCTCGGTGAGCACCGGGGATCCCCACTCGTCCTCGTCGCCCGAGGGGGTGCGCCATACCAGGGCGATCGGCTTGGTGAGGAGGCGGTCAATCGGTGTGGCCATGTCCCGCCATCAGGTTCACGATTTCGACTTCGAGGGCGAATATCCGCTGTTGGGCGGCGGATATGAAGTTCCCCTGGGCGGAGACCATCTGCTCTAGCTCGCGGATGCGGAACTCCTCCTCGGTCATAGCCCGCTCGTCCTCCACCTGGCCGAAATCCGAATCGACCTGCTCTCCTTGTTCGTGCGCTCCCATCAGACTCCTTCCAGCGCCCCGACCCGCTCGGTCAGCTCCTGAACCTGTTTCAGGATGATCGTGACGAACTTGGCATAGTCGAGCATCCAGAACTCCTCGGGGTCGGCGGGGATGTTGAGCGGCTCGTCGTAGACCTCTTGGACCTCCTGGGCGATCAGGCCGATGCTCCTTGACTGATCCTCCCGCCACACGAAGGTGCGAGGCCGCAACCCCATCACCTTCTCGTTGGCCTCCTCGGGGGAGAGGTCGGCAATCTGGTCCTTGAGGCGCTCATCGGACTGGCTTCCATACGTGACCCCGGAGGTGCTGACGGAGATGGTTCCCTTCTGGACCCCATCGAGTCGGAAGTCGAGTGCCCCACCAGGAGTGTTGCGCCCAAAGATCCCCGCCTGCCCATCGGCGGCGACCGCCACCATCCGGTTCTGGGCCCGGCTCATCCCAATCTGGGGAACGTCGTAGTTGGCGACGTCGAGCGAGAAGCTGGCCGTCCCGAAGCTCCCCGCAGGGTCGAACTCCCAATGGAGGGCGTTGGCGAAGGCAAGCCCAATGGCCCCGCCGGTCGGGTTGCGGAAGAACCCGGCATCCTGAACCCCGAATTGGAGCGAAGGCACCGAAGCCTGTCCGTTGGGAAGTCGGATCTCTCCCGCCAGCAGCTGCTCGGAGGCGTTGTTCTTGTAGAGGATGGTGTTGGGGAGATTGGCGCTCTCGATCACCCCCTTCAGCTTGTTCGACGCCCCGGATACCGGGACCGAATCGTTGAGGAGCTTGGCCCCGTCGATCCCGCTCTGGATTTGGCTGTTGCCGTGGGAGTGGGCCGGAGGGATGAGGGGGTTGACCGACTTCCAAGCCGCCGGAGGTGTGGCGTCGTATATCTCAATCACCTTCGTGTCGAGCCGGTAGATCACCTGACCCTGGATCGGAGCCGTGATCGCAGCGTTGCGAGCCGTGGCGTTGGCGAAGCGGGGGATCGGCCCGGAGTCGATGAACTGCTGGAAGGCGAGCGGCGCGTCGGACGAGTCGGTGTAGTCCGGCACGGCCAGACCCTTGTAGAGCGAACTCACGGAACAACCTCCTCGACGATGACCGGTGGCGGGTCCAAAGATACAGAGTGGAGGCTCGCGTCCTTGGGTCCGATGTCGGTTTGGTAGACCCCGGGATGGAGCCAGGCCAAAAGCCCTTCCGCCTCCGTCCCGGCGATGGTGAGTCGCCCGGCGTCGCCGTAGCGCACCGAGTAATCCCCGATCCGCTCTGAGAGGATGGGGATGGCCTCGGTGGAGCCGGGTGGGGGCAACGTGAGGACGCGGGCAGCGAGGATCGCCACCGCCCCCCGCACGGAATCCGGTACAGGAGATGGGACCGGCACCGTCGCCCACGCCCTCACAGCTTCGGTAGCCACCAGGATCGCCACCACCGCCTCGTCGGTCGAGTACGCCCCACCGGTCAGCGCGATCACGGTCTGGGGATCGGCCCACAGGCTCGCCGGGTCATAGACATAGACCCGAGGGCCGGGATAGTGGATGGTGTCCGGAGAAAGCTCCATCTTGACTTCGGTGCGTAGCTCGGCCTCAGCCGGGGCAGCCGCCCAGGGGAAGTACCAGGCGAAAACCTCGGTGTCGTACTGACCGGGGATCGAAGTCTCGGCGGAGGTGGCGTCGACCAGCTCGAGAGTGGCCGTCCACTCCGCCGAATCGACCGCCGCCCCCTCCCCGTCCACCATCGTCACCACCACAACCGGCTTGGTGTCGCCCTCGCGGACGACTACCGGGGATACGGCTTTGGTGGAGGCGAAGGGGAGTGCGTAGACCGGGAGCGTCATTCCTCGTCGACCAGGGCCAAGAGCTCGTCCTTGGTCATCCCCGAATCCCACTCGATCTCGTTGTCGGTGAGCCACGCCTGAATGTCGCCCTTGAGCCACCCCGAGGTGGGTGATCCCTCGTGTTGGGTGGCCTGCAAGCCCTCCGGCTCTACCGGGTCCGTCACGCCGCTCGCATACAGCCAGCGCTTGTTGTCCTTGATCCCGAGTTGCGTCGGCATCTCAAAACCTCCTATCCGGTGGGGGGCGCAGGATGAGTGCGCCCCCTGTTTTCACCGGAGTATCACGCGCCCTTGACTGCGGCGAAGGGGTAGCGGCTGGCCGAGGCGGGCTGGAGGTACGTGACCGGATTGGCCACGGCGAAGGCGAAGCGCCCACGCACCCGGAGGCCGACCATGTCCTGCTGCGCCAGGGACACCAGCTCGGAGCCGTCACCGGCAGCCGACACGTCGAGCGTCGCCTCGGTCAAGACCTTGTACTGGAGGTCGGTGCGGACGCCCAAGATGGCGTAGCTCGCATCACCCACGACCGCGAAGGTCTTGTTGGCGGCGGTGCCGAGGGCGCCCGTCCGGTCGTACCGGATCTGGAGGCCATACACCGAGTCCACCCGCCCGTCGTCCCGGAAGTCCGACAGGTAGACGGGGATGCCGTTGATCGTCCAGCCCCGGAACCCGGCGCGCATGGCGACCGCGGAGTAGACGTCCGTGGGCATGTACCCGTCCATCTCGACGAAGCCCATCGCCTCGTTGAAGTCGGTCTGATCGGGGATGGTGCCCGCTCCGGTGGCGACGTGACCGGCAGCGGTGGCGGCGGGGATGATCGCCGCGGGCCAGGAGGCAGGCTTGTTGGTCCCGGCGAACACCGCCGAGTCGATGGCATAGCCAATCGCCTCACCGAGCCGGGGCGTGACCTCGGCCCACAGGTCGATCGAGGCATCCTCGATGACTGCCTCGGGGATGACGACGATGACCGCAATCTCCTCTGCGATCAGGTTGATGCCCTTCCACTGCTGCTGGGTGACACTCTTCTTTCCCGCCTGGGAGCCTCCCGAGGACGGTTCGCCGGTCACCCACTTCGCCACAGGCAGCACGTCGAGGACGGGCAGCACCTGGGCGCCGTTGGGCATATTCACCCGGCGAAAGGATGCCAGGGCCATGGAACTCTCCACAGCCTCTTGGATGATGGAAGTCGAATAACCGACGGGGATCAGGCCGGAGGTTCCTGCCGGGGTTGGCGGAACGGTTACCGAAAGATCCGGGCGGTCGATGATGACTGGGTTCGCCATTTCGCGAGCCTCCTACGACATAGAGGGACAATTCTCTCGACCGCCGCAAGGGCTCGCATCGTGAAGTGATCGCATCTGAGGCCCGATACCGTCGCAGGGACACCGATCGAAGGCCGGATCGCTCCTGAGAGGGGAAGATAGCCTATTTCGGACCCGGTAGAGCGACGAAACACGTTCTAAGGCCCCTCACGCCCTCTCTAACGAAGATTCCGAACTCTCCGCACCCGAGGTTAAGTGATCGAGGAAACATCGGCCTACGGGCCTGTGGCCCTGGGCATGTAGCCCTAAAGTTCCCTCTCGACCCCTCGGACGATGGTTACGACCGTTGGCCCGGCCACGAAAAGTACCGGAACTTCGTCGCCCCACGCTTCAAGGACCGCTGCCTTCGCTGCGTCGATGAACTCTTGGGAAGGATTCTCCCCGAGATGGAAGGCGACCACGTCCCCCGGCTCCAGGACAATCGCCTGGAGCAATGCCTCGGCTGCGGTCACTGCCCTCCGCCGATCGCCCTCCGCAACCATGTGTTCCCGTCCTCCTTGCCCTGAACCTCTTTGCCCTGCGGCCCCTGGTCGATGGTCGGGACCGTGTACTTGGCGGCAAGGTAGGGCTTTTGCTTGATGAGGGCGTCGATCGCCTTATCCATCCCCTCCTCGTCGTCGAGGGAGAGCGCATCCAGGTCCAAGAGCCGGATCGCGTCGTCGGGGTCGTTGACTTTGCCTGCCGAGCGTGCCCGAAGGCGCTCGGTCTTGAGGAGCACCTGGTAGCGAGCATCGACCTCCTCGGTGGCCTCCTTCTTGGCCGCCTCGATCATCTTCTCGGTGTCGGTCATCGTCTGCTGCTGATAGGTGGCCAGCTCTTTCTCCGCTTTGGTCGCCCGCTCCTCAGCGCTGGTGGCTCGGGTGCGGAGGCTCTTGTTCTCCTGCTTTTTCTTGTCGAACAGGCTCTTCAGCTTGGCCGGGTCGTCGATCCCCTCATCCTCAGGATCGGGGGTCGGGTCGGGAGGTGGTGTTCCCTCTGTCGTCATTCGCTATCTCCTGTCTCGGGCACGTCGGCCCGCTCCTTGATCACCTCTCGCCAGTCACCGGAGAGGGGATTCGTCCACGTGCTCGCCTCGTCGGGCGTGACCTCCCGCCACGTGCACCGGCATCGATCGTGCCACCCCTCGCCCCGGAGAGTCGCCCCATACGAGTAGAGCCGGGAGGCTACGACCTGGCACCACCCACAGGCCCCGGCCTGGGTGACTCGCTGGTACTGCTTGGTTATCTTCTTCCCGTTGAGCCGGTCGGCCAGGATGCGGGCCTCTCCCGTCGTCAGCGGGCGGAACTGTTCCTCAGGGCGCGTGCCGACGAACGTGGTGGAGGCAGCGAAGGCCGGGCTGGCCACCAGATCGTCCACGGTCTGAAGCTCGACAGTCCGGAGAACGGTGTCGGTGAGTTTTCGGACCATCGGCACCGTCTCCCGGATGATCACCTCGTAAGCCGAATCCGGCTCCGTCGACAGCCGCCTCACGGCCTCCCGTATCGGCGTAACGGACCAGGCGTCGAAGTCCTCTCGGAGCCAGTCCAGATTCGGGGCGGGGAGCCGGGGGGCGATCCCGGTGTAGTCGAGCTGGGCTTGGAGGTAGGCCGCTGCCTCGTAGGAAGAAACCCGAGCCGAGCCTTCGATGACCGACCACAAGCCGGCCACCCACCGCTCCTCGTCCGTGAGTGAGTTGGAGGCGAGCTCGAGCCACAGAGCAGTCGCCGCCGCGATCGCAGCCTCTTGGATTCGGGTGAATGCGTAGTGGTGGGCGAGGGCAAGCCGGTCGAGGACCAGCGGCGATACCTCAGCCACCGTTCACGCCAGGGGGCGCCCCGCCGGTCTGAGAAGTGGGGGGGATTCCAGGGGAACTCAATCCGGGGGGCGCCTGTCCCACTATCGCACCTTGCATCAGCTTTTGGAACACATCAGCGGCGCGTTGTCCTTCCATCCGAGCAATCTCCTCAGGCGTGAAGCCGATGAACTCCATGATCGTCTCCCACGGCACCCCGACCGCTTGCATCTTGGAGGCAGCGTCCATCGTCTGGGAATCGGAGCGGGTCCGGGGATCTTTCCACAGGGCGTTGAGAGTGGCGAGGGAATCCTCGGGAGCTTCCACCTCCGCCACCTTCATCACCAGCCGGGCTACCGACTCCCACGAGTCGCCGTACCCCACCTGGCGTTCGCCGATCTTGTTGATAAGGCCTGTCTCTGACGCTTCGAGGGAGGCTGCGGAGGGCGGGTTGGCGAGGTCGGTCTGGACGAAATACGTCGGAGGGATGCGTGAGACGGCGGATAGCTGACCGATGGCATCGGATATCGCTTTCAGGTAGGGGGTGATGTCGGTGGCGGGGAAGGCCCCGAACTTTGTGTCGGGGTCCTCTGATATCCATAGACGATCGAGGGCCACCTTGAACGGCTCCACCTCGTTGCCGTCCGGGTCGGTCGGTATCTCCAGCCCCGAGGCCCACTTTTGGCGAAGGGCCCCGAGTTCAACCGCCAGGAGCGTGTTCGAGGTCAGGTACTCGATGCGGCCGATGATCTCGGCAATGTCCCGGAGGTCGGAGCGCCCGTAGCCCCGGTAGTCGGGCCGGGTCACGAACGGGACCATCGGGACGATGTCGTAGGAGTGGCCCACCTCCGAGATGGGTAGCCACCCACCCCGCATGGCGAACGCCTCCGAGTACATGTCGATGGTGGCTATCTCCGAGGTCGTGACCTGGGTGGCGAAGCGGACGACCCGATCCGGGAAGTAGAGGTTGGCCCGGGCCTCCCCCGAGGCAGTGTCTAGCCAAACCTTCAGGGCGGCGGCGACTGTCTGTGGATCCCCGGATTGGTTTTCGTGAGTGGTGTTGAGGGAGGACTCGGCCCGGATCTTGGGCTGGGAAGGGTCGTCGGCCGCAGGCCACACCGACACGTAGCTCGTCCCGGTGGTGACGGCCTCCCGGTGGACGACCGACTGCATCGCCTCCATCTGATTGCGCCGGAACAACTCCCACAGCAGGTCGTTCGGGTCGTCCTCGCCGAACTGGAACCCCTGGACCTTGAGTCGCTCCTCGGTCAGATCCACCACCAGCCGCGCCCAGGGCGTCCGGCTCATCATCAGGATTCGCTCGTAAGCCGCCCGGTATTGCGGGACCGGGTCGCGCCGGGGCTGGGTCGAGTCGTAGAGGGCGTTCCAGGTTCGACGCAGCAGCACGTCGTATTGCCATTGGCGAAGCAGCCGGGACAGCCACTCAGTATCAGACAGGGCCATAGAAGTTTCCCACCTTATCGAATGCGCTGGATGCGGGCGGTTTCAGCAGCGTGACAGTCCGAGCACAGCCACTCCAAGTTCTCCATCGTCGTCGCCCCTCCCGCCGACCGGGGGATCTTGTGGTTGGCCTCTTTGCCAACTCCGCCGCACCGCTCGCACCGCCCCTTTGCCCGCCGGATCACCTTGCGCCGTATCCGGTCGTACTCCTTGCGTGGGACGTCGAGGTTGGCCCGCCAGTTCGACCCCTCCCACGGAGCCGGCACATGTGCAGGGCAGAAGCTCTCCCCCCGCTCCACCAGCTCGGGGCAGCCAACAGTGCGACACGGCTTCAGCATCAGAACGAGCGCAGAGTACGTTTCGGGCGCTTGTTGTATCTCTCGAGGCCGTCGATCGCAATCACGAAGGTGACTGCCGCGTCGATCTTTTTGCTCGACCCCTTTTTCTCCTTCTTGATGGTGTAGAGGCCCCCGGCCAGGTCTTTCACCACCGCATTCGCAATGTGGCGCCGGAGGGTCGGGCTGTCGCCGACCGTGATGGTCTGGTCCTTGATGCGCTTGTACGCCTCGGCCACCGCCGGACCCATCCGGGAGTTGGTGACAGGCCACTCCAAGATTTTTCGCGACCCGTACTTGTCGGCCCAGAATTGGAGCTCGGTTCGCCAATACGCCGGGTCCGCCATCAGCCGGTACACCTTGAAGCGGGAGAAGGCATCCTCGATCGCGGCATCCACCTCGTCTCGGGGCACCTGCCAGTTCTCGTCCGAGTCGTCCGGCTCCCACACCGCCAACAGGTCGAAGTGGGGGTCGTCGCCCATCGTCACGATCCCGAGGGCGGTGGCGTCCTCGTCCACCGAGCCGTCGAAGGTGAGGAGCACCTCCTCGCCGTCTTTGATTTTTTGCGGACTGGTCGCCTCGTCCCAAGCCGCCATATCCATCCACCCCGCCCCGCCGTGGCGGAACCACTGGTTGAGCCGGTAGCGGCGGAAGGCGATCGGCTGGCTCTGGCGAGAGGCCATCGCCATATCCGACTCGAACGTGACCCCCTCGACCAGGGACGGGTTAGCCTGGCGCCATGCCTCCCGGTCGTCGATCTCGGCTTTCTCGCCGTCGCTGGGCTCCCACCACCACATCCCGAACTCGTCGTCCTCGACCTCTCCTGTCGCCACCTTCACGCCGTACTCGTACAGCTGCCCGCATAAGCTCTCCGGGTCGTCGCCAGCCGTAGTGATCCCGAGGACTAGCGGTTGCTCCCTGGCCCCGGTTCCCATCGTCATCGCGTCCCACAGGTCCGAGTTGGGCTGGACATGAACCTCGTCGAAGATCACCAGTGATGGGGAGAGGCCCTGGGCGAGCTTGGCATCCGCCGAGAGAATCCGGTACACGTTGCCGGTCGCATAGACCTCGATCGCGTCCCGGTACACCCTGGCGAGTTTCGACAGTGTCTCGCTGGCGAGGACCTGGCGTCTGGCTTCGCCAAAGACGATCCGCGCCTGCATCCGATCCCCGGCGCACGAATAGACCTCCAAGCCGGGAGTGGGGCTGAACAAGTGCTCGAGGCCGAGGCCGGAGCCGATGATCGACTTTCCATTCTGCCGGGAGACCCCGACAAGACCTCTCCGGTAGCGCAAGAGGTTGTCGTCCCGGACCTCCAAGACCTCGTTGAGGAGCCATCGTTGCCAATTCAGGTAGCGGAGCGGCTGGCCGACTCGGGGGCCTTTCGGGACCGTGAGGAGTGACTCGGCGAATCGGGTGACTAGCGGGCCGCGGGTGTTCTCGTATTTGGAGGGGGTGCGATATCGGGGCAGAACCATCGACGGGGCCTCAACCGTCAACGGAAATCACCTCTTTTTGGACCGAGGCGGAGCTTCCAATCTCCTCCAGGTCATTCAGCCCCCGCCTCACGGCCACCTCGCCCAAAGCCAAGCTCGTCCGGGCCGCAGGCGACCATCCGAGATGGGCCATCCCCCTCAGAATCTCCTCGTCGAGCGCACGCAAGGCCCGTCGATCGGAGCCGGTGTCATTGGTCGCCAGGACCGAGGCCCGGAGCAAGGTCCGCTCGTCGAGGGCCTCGCAGATGATCAGCAACAGCTCAAGATCCGACTCCGAGAGCCAGGGAGTGTGTCCGAGGGCCCGGTCCCAAAGATCCTGTCCGGGCCGACCAAGCTGACGGGGAGGCTCGGCGTTCCGGGCCACAGCAGCCAGCACCAGCCCCGTATCCGGCAAGGACTTGTGGGAAGGGTTCCCGAGTGCTCGGTGACGCTCGATTGGAAGTGGCGCAGGGCCGCGTTCGCCCATTGAACAACGCACCCTAGAGCGGAAAGTTGTACCGAATGATCGGGGAAATCGAAAAAAACCCCAGACAACGTGTGTGGGGAGTCCAACCCGGCCCGGCATCGCACCCGGTAGGGGTGCGATGCCCGGTTCCTAGCTGGCCGCCTTCCGGTTCGCTTCCGCGATGATCTCGGGAAGCTGGCCCTCCAGGAATTCGACGTATCCGTTGAGCCGCTTTAGAACGGCCTTGGAAAGCCGGTCGGCGTAGATACCGTCTGTAATGAGCCGAATCTCGGCTGCGGCGTTAACGGCCCTGGAACCCCGTAGCTGGGTCTTGAGCCTGCCGTCCTCGTCCTTGTCGAGTCCGGCTACGTAATGGGAAGCGCTCATGTCGCCTCGTCCTCTCTGCGGGTCGGCGTTTCCAACCTCGCAACCCTCAGTATAGCGAACGTTTCGGTAAAGTCAAGAACATTTCGGAAATTGTTTCGGGCAGCCCAGCGCCGCCGGGCGCCACTGCCAAGGGCCCAATGACACCTACTGCCAGGTGCCAGTGGGTGCGTGTGTCAGTGCCAGTGAGCAGGCTTCCTCTTCTTCCCCAGTGCCAGTGCCACCGCTTCCCCGGTACGTGATGTCAGTGGCATGGTGGTGGGCTGGTGTCAGGTGACATGCCAAGTGTCACCCCTCCCCAGTGGTGCCAGTGCCACCATGCTCAGTGATGTCACTGCCACTCAGAGTGGGTGTCAGCTGGTGCGTGTCAGCGCTAGGGCTTCCTGATCCTGGCAGAGTGAGGGCTTCCTCGTGCATGACAGAGCGCGGGCTTCCTGATCTGCCTACCAGCGGGAGGGTTTCCTCGCATTGCCGATCGAGCGTTTCCTCTTTCGCTGTTACTGCCCAGAGAACACCGCGAAAATCCCCCTAAAGATACCACCGGAAACTTACCCTAAGTTACCTGTCACCGACTAGACTTAGGGGGTCGTCCCGACCCACTCAGTTGGTCCTCAAGAAGGGGGCGATCCGAGCCCACTGCGAACATCTTCCCGGTAGGCAAGCGGAGTACCGGCGTCGTCGCCTGGATAGCGCCCCCAGAGGGGGCAGGAAAGCCAGAATCAGCGAGGGCGAGGGACAGACGACGGTTATGGAGGCAGGAACCTGCGAGGCCCCACCTCCCCGTCCGACACCCCGAACCGGCCCGATCGGGACCATCTCAGATCGAGAAGACGTGAGGTGTCCAGGTAAGCGGACTCGGTGCGTAGTTGCAGAGCTTCAGACGCGCCTTCGGGCCATGTAAGCCGGTAACTCCCCCTCCTTGCGAGGGGGATACCTCGTTCAGGCCATCGAGAGAAATAAGCCCTGGATGCCGCTTTCGAGCAAACCATCGAGACTCAAATCTCGGGTGGGGCATCAGATTCCGATTGTGGATTAAGTGAAAGCTGAAGAAGCGAAGCGCCGGAACCCCCCGTTGTAGGACAGGAAGCGAGAGGGGTCCGGGCAGGTGAGAGACAGGTTCTACCAACAACTACCTCCTCCTTGTAAGCGGCGCCCTTTCGGGGGCGCTGCGTACAGGGCATCGGTGTGAATCTCTCATGGATTCCCTCCTACCGGTGCCTTGTACGCAGCGAAGCTCGCTGCCGTTTCCCACCGGGGAAGCGAAACACAAGGAGGTATTGCACCTATGAGTGCGATCCACTACATGGCCAGGAACGCCAAGTTCCGGCTCACCCCCAACCGCGCCATCAACGCGGCCGCAGAGATCAAGATGATTCTGCTGGCCACCGGAGCGGACGGGCTGGGTACGTCGATCATCAACCAGCTGGAGACCACGGTCGCCTGGCTGGAGGGCGACGTCGCCACCCAGATCCAGAGGGTGATGGACGAGAACAAGGCTGCCGCAGCCTCGACGAAGAAGGCCGTTGCGTGGCCCTCGGTCGACGAGGTCAAGGCCCTCACCGCTGCTCAGCTCCTCGAGCTGGCTGGCGTTCTCAAGGTGGACTTCGACGGCGTGAAGTCGAGCAAGGCTGCTCGTCTGGCCGCCATCGAGGCCGCCCGTCCGGTCGAGGTCAAGGCCACTCCTGCGAAGGAGACCAAGACCGAGGCCACTCCTGCGAAGGAGACCAAGTCGAAGGCGACCAAGGCTGCATAGCGCTGGATGACTGCGCATCTCCCCTCATTCGTGAGGGGAGTTTGGAGTCATCGGCTCCCACCCAGGTTCTCCCTGGGTGCTCTCTACAAGGAGGTATCCATGCCCAGCATGGACTTTTCGACCTGGATGAACCGGGTTGAGCAGAAGGTCGAGGCACTTTCCCAGGGGCTGTCGCTCAGCGATCTCCCCCAGGAGCTTCACTACTCAGAGCTATTCAGCGATGGGCTGACGCCCGTTGCTGCCGCTCGGGAGACGTTGGAGCGTGCCGGTTTCTACGAGTTCTCCTTTTGAGACTCAGACGAGCCAGCACCTTGCGAGTCCTCGACGATATGGCGTATGACGCCCGTTGCCCGGCTTGTGGCGATCTGATCGACTACTGCCGGGGCCATGGGGAAATCGGCGACCTTGCCGGGTTCCTCGCCCTGGCCGACCACGACAACGGCGATCACACCAACTGCTCTCCGATGGGATGCGACGACGCTCCCGCATTCGGCTCTGGGTACGTGCGTGATCGGAATCGTTCCTCATGAACGTGACCGATCCCTCCCGCACCCAGGAAGGCACCCCAGTCACGATTGGCCTTCGGGTCATCGACTACGACTGGAAGTGGGGGAATGTCGAGTCCGGCCCCGATAGCGGTGGCTGGTACGACGTTCGCCTTGACGACGGGCGCCGTTCCTACATGGACGGCACCCGGCTCTCCACAGGGCAGATCGCTTCCCGGATGGGAGCGCCTGCCGACCCAATGAAAGAAGGTTGAGCGCTGCGACGGCCTCTCATTCGTGAGAGGCCCACGGAGCACTCGCTCCCTGGTGGGTTTCTCCCACCGGCTCTCTACAAGGAGGTATCGAAATGGATGAGCGACGCGAGAGGTCACCCCTCATTGGGTTGGCCCAGCCGTTTTCGCCCACCAAGCCCTCGGAGACGCAGATGCAGGTCGGGCAGATGCTCGATCAGATGCTGCTCAACGAGGCAAGCCTGGTTCGTCTGCGTGACGTCCAGGCGGAGAACAGTGCTCGTGAGTTTCCTCGTGAATCCCTCGGGCATCGGACCTGGATCGCAATCGGGCGCCTGGAAGTCCAGCAGGACTCCCTGCGGCGCAAGATCCTGCTCTCGGTCAAAGGCTGATGTGGCCTTTGATCGTGCTCAGTTGGGCGGTCTGGCTAGTCATCTTCCTCGGTTCGATCAACGACCGGGATCGCGAGCATGGGATTCCGTATCCGGTGCTCGCCTTCTGGTTCGTGATGAACCTGGTGCTGACTGGCGGTGTGTGACGAAACACCCCTTCGGGGGTGTCGGCGATGGGGTGGCTCCCCACGCCCTGATGAGTCAAGCCACTGAGGAAAGGAGGGGTTGGTCGGCCAGGGGTAGAGAGCTTGGCCGGCCAGCCCCTTTGGGTCTTTTCATTTATCCACTTGGTGCCACACGTGCGCACGGCCTGTGCCCAGCGTGCTCGGCCTGCCGGGGAACATCGAATGGGAATCTCCTTGTGTGATCCCATCGGCGCCCATTTCTCCGGATTGGGTCGAGCACGGTGAGCGCGGACTTCCTGCGCCACCTCTCTACACAAGGAGGTAGAACATGTACGGATTCATCACGGCCCTGGAGATCAGGGTTGGTGAGACGGATCTGGCCGCCGCCATCGGTGCCCGCTCGGAGGGTGTCGATGAGGAGCTCAGCGATCTAGCTGACGTTTCTCGGGAGGCCCAGCCCGACAGTTTCTCCGTTTCCACCGACGAGAACGGTCACATGACCGTTTCCCGAGTGGTGCGTGAGAAGGTTGGGATGGACCTCGAGGACTTGGAACAGCACTACCGCCTGGGCTACCTGGCGAGTGACGACTTCGACATCGGTGACGTCGACACCCCTTCCCTCTGCTACATGCAGAAGGGCCAGGAGTACCGGCCAGCCGAGGGCGATGATGCCGAGGGGCACTATCGCTTCGTGTATGTGTCGGACGGCTCGGCTTTGGAGTTCGTCCAGCGGAACGAGCACCTCCAGGTGACGTTGTCGCAGCGGGACAGCGAGTTGTTCCAGGCGAATCGGACGGTCGATGCGCTCCAGGGCCAGGTCGATCAGCTCACCCGGCAACGGGACGAGTCCCAGGGCTTCCTGGAAGTGGCCAACGCTGCGCTCCAGCTTCTCCGTGAGGAGAACGAGGCTCTGCGCACAGAGGGTGCGGACAAGGACCGGATCATCACCCAGGCGGGTGAGTCGATCAACCGGGCTGCGGCCGAGATCACCGAGCTGAAGGAGTCCAACGACTACCGGATGGCTCGGATGACTCAGCAGGAGAACGACATCGCTCTTCTGCGGACCCAGAACACCGACCAGCGGAACCGGATCAGCGATCTGATGAATGCAGGAGGCCGGATTTCCGGCATCTTGGAGCAAGTCAGGACCGATCCCGGCGACGAGCCAGCCGTGACCTACAGCGATGCGGCCGACGAGATCGACAGCATCATCACCGAGGCTCGCGAGGGCTGACGGCAGCGGGTTGCGCATCCTCGGGTGCGCTTCCCCGGTGCAATCAGCACCAGACCACAAGGAGGTCAGTATGGAAATTCATCTCCACGACTCGGAGCGCGCCGAGGTGAAGGCGGTGGCGAAGCAGATCCACGATCTGATCAACCGCTCCTTCACCCCACACACGCTCCACGTCTTGGCCGAGGAGCTCGCCACCGACCATCGCACTCTGGTGCAAGGGGCCATGAGGGATCTGGTGATCCCGTTCATCGGCTTCCTCGCCACCCAGGGCGACGAGGGCAGGTGGGATCTTCGCAACGAGGGTTCGGTGAAGCTCGCCATGCAGCTGCGTGACGTGATCGACTCCTCAGACATCGGGCTTCCCTTCGTCTGATGGGACCACCCGATATCGAGCCAACTCTCGAGGAGCAGACCAAGTGGCTCATCGAGCACTTCCTCGGTCACACGTCAGGGCGACCCGACGACGTGGCCGAGAACTGCTGGGAGTGCGACGCTCACCGGGAGATTCGTCAGTGGGACGAGGAAGGATGGACTCTCCACCAGGTCTACCTGGATCGAGAGTACGACTTGCTGGACGCCTGAAGTAGAGAGCAGGTGCAGTCAGCCGGTTTCCCCCAAGAGCACGACGCTTGGGGGTTTCCGGGTGGAAGTACCACCACGCGCAAGGAGGGTCAGTTTGATTGAGAACAACGAACGCGAGTACGTGATGCCCTATTGGGATTTCGTCGAATTTGCCCGAGAGACAACGGTGGAATGGCTGGATTACGACCGAGCGGTAAACACCAAGCAACGTCAACCCAGTTACGACGATCTACTGGTCCATGCGATACAGATGGGTTCCGTGATCGATGAGTGGCTGGGCCGATTCGCAGGCTCGCCAGGACCGGACGATTGATCCCAGCGGGGAGGGTTTCCCCTCCCTGGTGTGATCGTCACACCGAACGCAAGGAGGTAATTGGAATGGGTTACGACATCTACTGCCGAGGCCCGCATCTTGACGTTCAGGAGGCTCGTCAGACTGCTCTCGGCATAGACCGGGACAGTCCCGAGTCCCTCAAGGCCTGGGAGCGGTATTGGGAGCTAGAGCGAACGACAGGCGCCTACTTCCGGGTCAACATCTTCGGCATGGGGCCGTTGGTGGAGGCCATGGAGAAGTGCGGCGCTCTGGACTCGACACCCCACCCACCCTGGCCCGACCCCTGGCCGACGACCACTGACGACTCGGTTCACCCCGACGTGTTGGCGATCCTGGCCTATGAGGGCGAGACACCGTTCATCCCGGTTTCCAAGCTGGGGTCGAACGATGGGTGGATCATCACCCCGAAGCAGGCGAAGGCCAGCCATGAGGCCATGGACGCCTTCGCCGCTGAGGAAGTGATCGAGTCCGACATGATCCCGCTCTGGGACCAGTGGGTGCATTTCCTCGGACATGTGCCCGAGCACGACGGCGCGGAGGTCCACTGATGCACGATATGAACCTGGTGGTTCTCGTCGGGCGGGTGGCTTCGGAGCCGAAGGTGCGCGGGTTTCCCTCAGGCGCTCAGGTGGTCGAATACACGATCACCTCGAGAGTTGAGGAGCCACGCCGCCGTGTCGATGTGATCCCGGTCTACCTATGGGTGCTGGAAGGCGACGAGGAGCCATGGATTCCCCAGGTCGGGGATCCAATCCTGGCCATCGGCCAGGTCCAGCGCCGGTTCTGGGAGAACAAGGCAGGCGATCGGAAGCAGCGCGTCGAGATCATCGCAGAGGAAGTTTCCCCTGTCGATCCCGAGCGTGCCCCGGCCCGCCTCATCGACGTGAGTGCGAAGCTCGCCAATGGTGGAGACGAGGAAGGATGACCACTTCCCGAGTCACCATCGATTGGAAGCCAATCGCCCGAGGTCGCAAAGAGGACCGAGGGCACACCGTCGCGATGGTCGGGGAGTGGGGTGATCCCACTCGTCGCCGGGTGTTCCTCAAGTGCCAGTGCGGGAAGAAGTTCTCCGCACAGGACGTAGGCCGTGCCTATCGGACCCACGACACTCACAAACAGCGGGAGATTGCCCGCATGGACGGGTGAAGATTTCCGGGGGTAGGAGTTCAACCCCTTGCGCTCCTACCCCTGGGAAACCTAGTTGAAAGTTCCTAGCATTGGGCGCATGAGTGTGCGCTCAATGGTGGGAATTACCCACCGGCCTACCACAAGGAGGTAGAACATGAGGATAAGTTCCTCAGCAATTCCCCAGAGCCGCACCCTCATGCGAGGGCTGATGCTTGGCGACAAGTACGCCAAGGAAGCAGCATTGGAGATGGCTGGTAAAGAGATCGGCACCGGACGCACGGCAGTAGCCGCGTTGAACGATGCCGGGGCCCTTTGGGACGTGGAGATGCGCCCGGCGTATTACCTCGACCCCAACGCCAAGGCGTATGCCGTTCAGGACAACGCCTTTTGGGTCACTCGCACCGACACCGACCGACCGATCACCGGCAGGACGGTTTCCGGGGCATACCAGCCCTTCCAGAATCGAGCGATGGGCGAGTGGGCCGACCTCCTCGTTGACCTCGCCAGCCCCGATCACGTGGCTGCGGTGACGGTCAATGGGGGCGAGAAGGTGATGGTGCTGATAAAGCTCACCCCTTCCCAGGTCGCCTTCTCCGTGGGCCAGGACGTCACGCCTGTGATGGCGGTCGGGACGGGGCATGACGGCGGTACGTCGCTGTTCGCCTCGACCATGGCCTTCCAGCAGATGTGCGCCAACACCCTCCATTGGAGTCTGCCCAAGCTGACTTCTTCGATTCGGATTCGGCACACCCGGACCATGGAGATCCAAGTCTCCGAGGCTCAGCGTGCCCTCAACCTGGCCACCACCTGGTCAGAGGAGTTCGACCGGGAGCTGACCCGACTTCTCGAGACAGACGTCACCTACCTCGACGCAGCCCAGCTGGTCGAGGCCGAGTGGCCGACTGCCGAGGACGAGGACATAGCCCCCCGGACCCGGACCAATCGGGAACAGGCGCAGAACGGCGTCATGGCCGTCAGGGCGAACATCGACGCCGCTTTCCGGGACACCGGATTCGGCTTCATGAGTGCCGTGACTGAGTGGGAGCAATGGGACCGCACCGGGACCAAGCTCTCCGGCCCTGAGCGCCACCTCCGCGCCATCGCCAATGAGAAGCAGGGGACCGACCGGCTGGCTACGCGCTTCCGCAATCGTCTGCTCCTCGCCAACTGAAGGGAGGGGTCGATGCCTGTCGACCCGAAGTACGCCAAGGGCCGGCTCACCGTCCACATTGTCGAGCTCATCGAATACGCCAACAACTTCCGCAATGCTGCGGACCCGTTGACGGCGATGATGCAACGGCTCCTGATCGACCTCAATGCCTACGCGGGCATGGACGAGGCCGGTCGCTTCAACGTCCACCAGCGCCTCACGGAGCCGGTGACGAAGAAGAAGTCCAAGGCCAAGGAGCCAGCGAAGGAAGGTGCCGGATGATGAAGGTGGAGTGTGTTTTCTGTGGGGAGGCCATCTCCCCACAGAAGCCCAACCACCCCGAGGAAGTGGGTTTCGTCGATCTGAGAGGCAAGGTCGGCGGAACCCATTCTCTTCATTTGGCTCGTCGCACTGGCAAGTGGGCCTGCAACACCTGCGTCGACATCAGACGCAGCGGGTCCAAGCGGAAGCAGAAAGACTCGCTTTTCTGATTCTCACAAGGAGGTATCTATGGATACGAATTGGATGGATTCCTACGACTTCATCCGGCCCCTCGGTGACGGGAAATACCTAGTCATCGGGGATCTGATCTTCGGCAAGAGGATCGCCATCGCCACCCCCGATTCGCTCGGGGAACACTGGTGTTACACCGACGACCCGGCGCGGGCGTTTCTGTCCTTCCTGTCGTGGCCGCAGCCGCCGATCGGTTGGAGTCGGCACATGCTCCCGGACGGGAGCTTTGAGTACCCGGAGGTGGATCGTGGCGAAGAAGATCAGACCGCTTCCGTGTGAGGCGTGTCCGTATCGACGTGACGTGCCTTCGGGGATCTGGGCTACCCACGAGTACGAGAAGTTGAGGGAGTTCGACGCTCCCACTCAGCTCCAGCCGATAGCCACCTTCGCCTGCCACGCTTCTCCCCAGGCTGTGTGTAACGGGTGGGCGATTGTGCACAACTCTCGAGGACACGAGTTCGAGTTGGCCGGGCTTCGGGTCTGGCCACCCGAAGGAGGCATCCCCGAGCCAGTGGTCCCGCTGTTCAGTTCGGGCAACGAGGCAGCCGACCACGGTGAGCGAGAGATCCAACACCCCTCCCCGCAGGCGTTCGCCATGATGGACCGGCTCCGGGGAAAGCACCCGAGGTTGCGACCCGATGCGCCTCAGTGACCGGCCCCGGCTCGACGCCGCAATCCGGGACGCCCAGGTCTACAACATGGCCATCGACTGGAAGGCGTCGATGCAGACCGAGCAGGAGAAGGGAGACTGCATCCCGGTCGCCGTCTACACCTCGGCGTTTCTCCAAGCCCGGGGGATTGCCGCCCGGCCGATCGAGGCAGCAGCCCGCTTTGTCGATCCGGTGATGAACCGGAGTGCCGAGATCGTCAACTCGGAGGACGAGTCGGGTTTCGGTGCGGAGAACAAGCCGGGCCTGCCCTTCGTAGGGCATGTGATCACCGCCATACCGACGTTCCATGCGGTGGCCGACTTCTCCCTGCCCACCCAGACTTTCCAGACGCTCAAGGACGAGCTTCCCGACATTCTCCTCGCGTTCATAAAGCCGGGTCAGGTCGCTTTTCAACACAACCTGGGCCGGGGGTATTGCATCTACGAGATGTTCCCTCGACGTGACGGATGGAAGAAGCGGTACTGGCCCTACGAAGAGATTCGGGCCGCAGCAAAGGAGCACGCCACATGACATTGGAAGAGCCCAAGTTCTACGACAAGTACGGGCAGGAGATTGGACGGAGGGAGTGGGCACGCCTCCATGAAAACGACGACTACTGCCGGATCGGATACGACGAGATCGGTCACGTCTACGTGTCGACAGTCTGGCTCGGCGAGAGCCACCATCGCATGTTCGAGACGATGGTGTTCTGGATCAGCACCGGACTGAACGGCGATCTGCCTTCGACTCGTTGGCCAACTCTCGAGGAGGCTGTTGCCGGTCACAAGGCCATGGTCGCTCAGGCCAAGTGGGAGGAATCCCGGTGAGCGATGATCGTGGGCAGGGTGTCGCTCGGTGTCACGCCTGTGGAAGTCCAGTGCGTGAACACCGGATGAGGCCCTGCCCACTTCTCGGCCAGGACACGATCTACGTCGGGGAGCCGGGGCGACGGGGTTCTGAGCCCAAGCCAGACACCCTGCGCCGACGGAAATATGCCCGAAAGTCCCGGAAAAAGGGCTGAACCTGAAAAATCAGCCCACGCCAGATTTCGATCGCTGATCGCGAAATCTGTGAAGGCGAAAGCCCTCCTGCCAGGACCTATGCGGCTATACCGGGGAGCGAAAAGACGATCCCTCGGCTGATGGTCCGAGGGATCGTGCGTCGTGCTCTCAGTACCAAGGAGGTACAGGTGAAGCCTACCAATATCAGCCCCTTCGAGGGGGTAATCACCGCCCTGGAGGGGCAGGGCAAGAAGATCAAGCGCCTCAATCCCCGAGAGGTGATGGCGCAGTGTCCCGCCCACGAGGATCGCAACCCTTCCCTCCACGTGACGGACGGGGATGGGAAGGCACTCGTCTACTGCCACGCCGGGTGCCCCACCCGCTCAATCCTCGATGCGCTCGGCCTCGACGACGAGGATCTGTTCGCCGAGGAGGGCAAGAAGCGGGAGGAAGTCGCCCACTACGACTACTACGACGAGGCAGAGAATCTCCGCTTCCAGGTGGTCCGGTTCTACCCCAAGGACTTCCGACAGCGGAGGCCGATACCGGGAGGGCAATGGACCTGGAACCTCCACGGTGTGAGGCCAATCCTCTACCACCTTCCCGAGGTGCTCGCCGCGGACGACATCGTCTACCTGACCGAAGGGGAGAAGGATGCCGACCGACTCATCTCCGAGGGCGTCGTCGCCACGACCGCCCCGATGGGAGCGGGGAAGTGGCACGACCACTACGCCCAATCCCTCATC
>Ga0190271_10000364_pt1 | contig 22646 bp, 20 predicted proteins | sample Popmic356T_FD_133747 | JGI IMG/M metagenome (GOLD analysis project Ga0190271, IMG submission 133747) | Populus adjacent soil microbial communities from riparian zone of Weber River, Utah, USA - 356 T | ecosystem: Environmental > Terrestrial > Soil > Riparian zone | place: USA: Utah | collected...
CGCCGCGTACTCCAGGGCGGCGACGAACGGGCCGACGTCGAGCGAGAGCCCGTCGGGCGTCAACCAGTACCGGTTCTTCTGCAGCGCGATCAGCTCGGCCCCGTCCATCAGCAGCCGGAACGCGCGGTTGAGCAGCGCGTAGCCGAAGTCCTCGCCACAGTCCCCGAGGATCATGGCATCGACCGCATCACCGCCGTCGACCAGGTCCGTGAAGTCCTCGCGCAGATCGTCCTTCATGACGAGCGCGACGGTCCGGTGGCCGCGGTCCGCGCAGCGGCGCACCGCGAGCGCCGCCGGCGTGACGAGCTCCTCGGGCGCGACGTCGAAGCCCAGTCGGTGCAGCCGCTCGAGGATGAGCCGGCGCGGCCGCGAGGTCGTGTTCGTGGCGAACCGCAACGCGAGTCCGCGCGCCCGGAGCGACGCGACGGCGTCCGCTGCGCCGGGGACGGGCTCGTCCTCGACGTAGAGGACGCCGTCCAGATCGATCACCACGGCGCGGACGGTCATCTCCGCCCCGCGGACGCCGGCGCGCCGCACGGGATGACGCCGCGTGCGCGCCGTGGGGACTGCGGGTTCTCCGCGCCGAACGGGGGTTCGGTTCGGATGCGCTCGGGAGTGCTCGCGCCTGGTGTCGCCACCTGCCGCAGCCGGCGCACTGACGCCTGGGCCGCACGCGGCGCCCGCGCTCCAGGCAGCGGGCCGGTATGCGGCAGCTCGGTGTGTTCGCCCTGGCCTACCTCGCCTACTTCGGGGTCCGGGCGATCACCGAGGGAAGCGCCGCTCACTCGGTGCACAACGCGATCAACCTGATCCGGATCGAGCGCGGGATCGGCATCGCGTGAGAGGGCGACCTCCAGCAGGTCGCGATGCAGAGCCGCGTCCTCGTCGAGGCTGCCAACGCGGTATGGGTGTACGGGCACTGGCCGGTGATCATCGTCGCCGGGGTCCTGCTCTTCCGCTACCGCAGGCAAGACTACTTCCGGCTGCGCGACGCGCGTGACCGGCTGATCACCCTCGGCCCCACCCCACGACGCCCGCGATGTCGAGCGTCGAGACCACGCCCACCGGACGGCGCGTGCGGCCATCGACCACGACGGCATGGGTCACGTGGCGGTCGACCATCCGCCGCGCGACGTCCGACAGCGCGTCGCCGGGAGCGACCTGGAGGACATCGGTCGAGGCGACCTCGCCGGCCGTCGTCTCGTCGGCCCGCTCGGCGTTCCGCAAGAGCTCTCGATCCGTCAGGATCGCCCAGGGATACCGCTCCACCGCCACGTCGCCGCCCGGCGCGAGCACGACGAGGGCGTGGACGTGCTCGCTCGCCATCCGCTGCGCCACGGTGACCAGCGGCGTGTCGGGCGTGCACGTGAGGACGCGGGGCCGCATCACGTCGCCGGCGGTGGCGTGCTCCAGGCTCGGGGTGAGATAGCTGCCCAACGGCGCGGGAGAGTCCATCGAGCGACCGTACGACCCGCGAGCCGCCCTGTCATCGGGGTTTCCCCACGCATCTGCGCGACTCGTCCCGGACGACCCACGGGGCGATGGCGGGGCGGAGGTCCCTCGCGTTCGCGCGAACCGACGCGGCGGCGGGAACGCTCGACCCTGACGTGCATGCTGTTACGGCGCCGAGGTGCTCGAGGCGTTGCGCCGGTTCGAGTCGGCCGGCCCCGCCTGAGCCGCGGTCAGCCGGCGCAGCTCGAGCAGTCGTGACACGTCGGTGATGGAGAGGATGCCGCTCAGCTCGCCGTTCCTCGTCACGAGCGCCCGGTTCGGCGCACGGCGCATCAGCTCCACCATCGCCGTGGGCAAGGGCGCATCCTCCTCGAGCACGAGCGTCTGCGCGAGCGGGACCATCGTGTCGCGGATATGCCGTCGTGGCCAGTCGCGGGGCGGGACGGCGCTGACGGCGCGGAACGTGATCTCGCCGACGGTCACACCGGCGGACGTGACGGGATAGGCGGTGTGCCGGCTGTGGGCGAACACCTCGTCCATGAACTCCTGCAGCGTCGCGTCCGCGGGCACGGTGACCGGATGCGGCACCATGACGTCGCGTACGGTGTCGGCGCCCAGCAGGCCGCGGAGCTCGGCGAGCTGGGACTCAGCCGCGGCCGCGCCGGCGAGGAACCAGCCGATCAGGGCGAGCCAGAGCCCGCCGGGAGCTCCGAGGAGGAACAGCAGCACGCCGGCCACGATCATCGCCTGCCCGAACCCGCGCCCGAGCCCGCCCGCGACCCGCGTCGCGCGCGAGAAGTCGCCCGTGCGGTGCCACAGCACGGCGCGCAGGACCCGGCCGCCGTCCAGCGGCAAGGCCGGAAGCAGGTTGAACACCAGCAGCAGGACGTTCATCGTCCCGAGCCAGACGACCATGCCGTCGATCGCCGACGGCGATGTGAGGAGCGCACCGGCGCCCAGGAGCACCGCGCCGATCACGAGGGTGACAAGCGGACCGGCAAGGGCGACCCGCAGCTCCGCGCCGGCGGACGGGAACATGCCGCTGAAGCGGGCGACCCCGCCGAACACCCACAGCGTGATGCCGTCGATCTCCATGCCCTCGCGCTTCGCCTGGACGGCATGGCCGAGCTCGTGCGCGATGAGCGTCGCGAAGAACAGCACGGCCGAGCCGACGGCCATGGCGAGGTAGGTGGCGCCCGAGAGCCCCGGGCTCTGCTCGGGGAACACGGTGGCCGCGAGGCTCCACACCACCAGGCCGAGGATCAGCAGCCAGCTCCAGTTGAGGCCGATCTCGACACCCGCGACGCGCCCCAGCGACACCGTCGCGTGGAACGGCCCCTCGCCCCGTGACGAAGCCGCCCGGTCGCGCTCGCGCCCAGCGTGACTGCGGCCGGGCGCGGTGGTGCTCATCGCTGCGGCGGGGCCGCGGCCGGGCTGATGTGCGTGCCGTCCGCGGGGAAGAAGATCGTCTCGTGATCGTCGGTCCAGCGCACGCGGTAGTGCCGGGATCCCTCGGGGTCCAGGACCTCGAGGATCTGCCCGCGGCGCGGCGCGCCGCCGCCCGTGGAGTGGACCTCGATCCAGTCTCCGGGATTGCCGGTCAGCATCCTCTCGGTCATGGAGCCTCCTTCCGGATGCGCGAAGGGCGATCCGCCCTCCCGCAGGACGCTACGTCGGCCGGGGCGCACCCGCATCGGCGCGACCTACGTCTCCCGTGACGGCGGACTACGGAACCGGTCCGAGGCAAGAACCGGATGCCCGCCCGCGCTCGTCCTGGACTCGTGAGGAATGCGACAGGGCGTCGTCAGACCCCGCAGCCAGATGGCCTCCGCCGCGACGGTGCTGTCGTTCTCGATCGGCATGCAGGCCGGCGTCACGCTCGTCACCGCCGCGCTGGGCATCCTCGCCGCCATGACGATGCGCGCAGCCGTGAACGGGCGGTTGCGCGTCAGTCGGTTGTCGCCGGGTCGCCGCGCAAGGGGTTCTCGTGGGTTGCGGGCCGGCGTGCGGCGCGACTGCGAATGATCCACCGGCGCAGCTCGTCGGCACCCCAGACGATGAAGGGGAACGGGGCGATGAAGAGCAGCATCTCCGGGGTGAGGGCGGCGGTCGAGAGCAGCGCCTGGAACGGCGGGGCGTAGACGAGCACCGCGGCGAGCGCGAGCTCGAAGGCGATGCCCCAGAGGAGCAGGCGGTTGCTGAACACGCCGACCGAGCGAAGCGACGCGCGGTCCGTGCGGGCGGCGAACGCGGTGCCGATCTGGCCGGCGACCATGCCCAGGAACGTCATCGTGGTCGCCTGCTGATAGGCGTGGTGCAGCGGCGCGCCCTCGCCGGTCGGATCGCCTGGGCTCCAGCCGGCGTCGAGCAGGACCCAGAAGAAGCCGGCCATCGCGAGCGCGGCGCAGATCGGGCCGAGGAAGAGCCAGGCACGCAGCAGCATCGGGGTCTGGATGACGCCCTCGGACCGCTTGCGCGGCTCGCGCTGCATGAGACCGGGCTCGGCGCGCTCGCGGCCGAGGGCGAGGGCCGGCAGCGTCTCGGTGCCGATGTCGAAGGCGAGGATCTGCATCACCGTGAGCGGGAGCGGGATCGCGCCGCCGCCGAGGGCGAAGACGACGAACGGCGTCACCTCCGGGATGGTGTGCGCGAAGATGTAGAGGATGAACTTGCGGATGTTGTCGTAGACGCGGCGGCCGGCCGCGACGGCCGCGACGATGGTGGCGAAGTTGTCGTCGGTGAGCACGAGCGTGGAGGCCTCGCGGGCGACGTCGGTGCCCGACTTGCCCATGGCGATGCCGATGTCGGCTCGGCGCAGCGCGGGGGCGTCGTTGACGCCGTCGCCGGTCATCGCCACCACGTGTCCCTCGGCGCGCAGCGCGTCGGCGATCCGCAGCTTCGCCTCGGGCGAGCTGCGGGCGAAGATGAGCTCACGGTGGTCGCGCAGCATCCGATCGAGGTCGGCTTCGCTGAGCTGGTCGAGCTGCTCGCCGGTGATGATCACGGGGTGCTCGCCGCCGATGCCGACGCGGTGGGCGATCGCGGCCGCGGTAAGCCCGTTGTCACCGGTGATGACGATGATGCGGATGCCCGCCTCGTGGCACGCGGCGACGGCGTCGGCCACCTCGGCGCGGGGCGGGTCGAACATCGCCACCAGGCCGAGGAAGCAGAGCTCTCGCTCGGCCGGCTCGCGCGTCATCGGGACCGGATCGGACGTGCCGAGGCGGCGCTGGGCGACGCCGAGGACGCGCAGGCCCCGGCGCGCGTACCGGTCGGTGAGCTGCGAGAGCTCCGCACGTTCGGCGGGTCCGAGCGGACGCTCGCGACCGTCGTGCCAGATCACCGTGGCGCACCGCGGCAGCAGCGCCTCCGGCGCGCCCTTGGTGTTGACGTCGACGTGGCCATCGCGCTCGTCGACCGTCGACATGAGCTTGAGGACCGGGTCGAAGTGGAATTGGCGCTGCCTGCGGCGCTCCCGGACGGCGACATCGGTGTCGGTGCCGAGCTCGGCGGCGGCGGCCAGCATGGCCAGCTCGGTCGGGTCGCCGGACGCCTCGCGCCCGGGCGCCGCGAGGCGGGCGTTGTTGCAGGCGGCCATCGCCTCCGCGAGCCGGTCGACCACGACGGCACCCGCGCTGCGGTCCAGGCCCGGTGATTCGAGGTCGAGCGTCCGCGGCGCCGTCCAGATCGTTGTGGCGCGCATTTTGTTCTCGGTGAGCGTGCCCGTCTTGTCCGTGCAGATGACGTTGGTGGAGCCGAGCGTCTCGATGGCGCTGAGGCGTTTGACCACCGCGCCGCGGCGCACGAGCTCGCGGACACCGACGGCGAGCGCGAGCGTGATCACGGGCAGTAGGCCCTCCGGGACGTTGCCGACCAGTAGCCCGACCGCGAACACCACCGCGTCCGAGACCGGCAGGCCGGCGCCGAACACCGCGAGCGGGACGAAGGCGGCGCCCGTCACGACGGCGATCAGCGCGATCAGCCAGGCGACCTTGCGCACCTGCGTCTCGAGCGGGCTCTCGTCGCGCTCGACCCGCTCCGACAGCGCGGCGAGGCGCCCGATCTCGGAGTGCATCCCGGTGGCGAAGACGAGTCCGTGCGCAGCGCCCCCGGTGCAGCTCGTGCCGGAGAACACCAGGTCGCGCGCATTCAGGAGCGGCACATCGGCGTCGATGAGGTCCGCGGAGCGGAACGCCGGCAGCGACTCCCCGGTGAGCGTCGAGAGGTCGACCTCGATGCCGCCGGACAGCAGCCGTGCGTCGGCCGAGACGCGATCGCCCTCCGTGATGACCAGCACGTCCCCGGGCACCAGCTGCGTGGCTTCGATCACCCGCTCCTCCCCGTCGCGCAGGACCGTGGCGTTCGCCGGCAGGTAGCGCGCCAACGCCTCGACGGCCCGCTCGGCCTGCAGCTCCTGGGCGAACGCGAAGGCCGCGTTCAGCAGGATCACCACCACGATGGCCACGGCGATCGCGACGATCCCCGCCGCCCACGCCAGGGCCGCCGCGACCCACAGCAGCAGCGCGAGCGGATGCACGAACTGCCGCGCGAGCTCCCGCGGCCACCGACGGCCACCGTGCCGGATCAGCGCGTTCAGGCCGTACTGCGTCAGCCGGCGCTCGGCCTCGCGCGAGGACAATCCGGACCTCGTGGCCCGCAGATCGCGCAACAGCAGGTCGACCGGTTCCGTCGGCTCGAACGCGGCCGGGTCGGGCACCGTGCCGACCGCGCTCACCTCGCCCGCACTCACGGCTGGATCCCTTTGGGCGCGCACAACCCGCCGAACACCAACGCCTCTCCGGCACGCGGCGACGCCTCGAAGCCGACGATGATCGCGAGATTGGAGTCCAGGGACGCCACCTCCGAACCGTAGGCGCGAACCACAGCGCCCGGCATCGGTGCCGATCACGGACCGCCGACCGTAGATGTCCGCCCTTGCCCCCGGGCGGCGATTGCTCGAGCAGCGGGCCATGGTCTTCCCGCGCGGTCGGCGCACTCGATGGCAACGCCCTGCTTTGCCGCGGCGGAGCCGCTCGAGGCCGCGACCCAGGCGTGCGCATCCGTGCTCTTCGCGGATCCGGCTCCGGGGACACTGCGGATGGCGGCCGCGCGTCGCGCTGACAGCATGCCGGAGCATGCCTCCGCGCTCCCTCCCCGAGCTGGTGCTCTCCGCCGCCGAACGCCACCGCGGCGCCGCCCTCCGGGTGCGGGAGGACGGCGCGGTGCGCGACACCACCTTCCGCGAGCTCGGCACGGCCGCGCTCGAGGTCGCGGCCGGGCTGATCGACCTCGGCGTGCGGCGCGGCGATCGGGTCGGCATCATCGGCGAGACCCGCCCGGAGTGGACGCTCGCCGACTGCGGCGCACTCTGCGCCGGCGCGATCGTCGTCCCCGTGTACCAGACGAGCTCCCCCGAGGAGTGCCGCTACGTGCTCGAGCACGCCGGCGTGCGCGTCGTGATCTGCGAGGACGCCGCCCAGGTGGCGAAGGTCGAGTCGATCCGCGCCGTGCTGCCCGCGCTCGAGCACGTCGTGACGATGGAGGCGGTCGAGGGCGCCGCGTCGCTGGACGACCTGCGCCGGCGCGGCGGCGACGACGCCGCCGCGGCGGTGCGCGAGACGATCGCGGCGATCGGCGGGGACGACGTCGCCACGGTCGTCTACACGTCGGGCACGACCGGTCCGCCCAAGGGCTGCGAGCTGACGCACGCGAACTGCGTGGCGACGGTGCAGATGTACGAGTCGCAGCTCGACCTCGGCCCCGGCGTGGTCATCTTCACGTTCCTGCCGCTCGCCCACGCGCTCGCCCGCATGGTGCAGTTCGTGGCGCTGGACGTCGGCGCGACGCTGGCGTTCTGGAGCCGCGACCCGGCGCGCCTGCTCGACGATCTGGCCGCCGCGCGCCCCACCCACTTCCCGTCGGTGCCGCGCGTGTTCGAGAAGGTGCACACCAAGGCGCTCGCCGCGGCGGAGGAGGCATCGCCCGTGCGCCGGCACCTGTTCCGGTGGGCGATCGCGACCGGCGCGAAGGTGCGAGCCGCCGAGCGGCGGGGCGATCCCGTCGGCCGCGGGCTGAGGGCCCGCCACCGGCTGGCCGACCGCCTTGTGCTCGCGCGCGTCCGTGACCTGTTCGGCGGCGCGCTGCGGCTCGGACTCACCGGCGCGGCGCCGATCGGCCGCGAGGTGCTCGAGTTCTTCGACGCCTGCGGGCTGCTGATCCTCGAGGGCTACGGCATGACCGAGACCTGCGCGGCCGCGACGCTGAACACCGTCGACGCGGTCCGGTTCGGCACCGTCGGCCGGCCGCTGCCGGGCTGCGACGTGGCGCTCGCGGGCGACGGCGAGGTGCTGCTGCGCGGTCCGCTCGTGTTCGCCGGCTACCGCGACGACGACGAGGCGACGAAGGCGACGCTCGCCGACGGCTGGCTGCACACCGGCGACCTCGGCAGCATCGACGACGACGGCTACCTGGCCATCACCGGCCGCAAGAAGGACCTCATCATCACCTCGAGCGGCAAGAACATCACGCCGTCGAACGTGGAGACGGCGCTGCGCCGGTCCCGCTGGGTGTCCGAGGCGGTCGTGTTCGGCGACAACCGGCCCTACCTCGTGGCGCTGCTCACGCTCGATCGCGACGAGCTGCCGGCGCTGGCCGAGCACGTGGGCATCGGCCCAGGCGCGAACGGCATCGCGAGCCATCCGAGCGTGATCGCCGAGCTCCAGTCCGAGGTGGACGCGGTCAACCAGGGCTTCGCGCGGATCGAGCAGGTCAAGCGGTTCGGCATCCTCGACCACGAGCTCTCCGAGGCCGATGGCGAGCTCACGCCGACGCTGAAGATCAAGCGCGCCGAGGTGGCCCGGCGCTACGCCGATCGCGTCGCCGCGCTCTACGCCTGAGCGGAGCGCGGCGTCGGGTTACCCGCAAGCGGGCTCCGCGGAGACCACCGGAGCAGCGCGGCGCGGCCCCGATGCCCGGGGCGGCCGCGCCCCATACGGTCGCTCCATGTCCTCTCAGCGGATCACTCGGGTCGGCGCGCGATGACTGCGCACGCGACCGCCGAGCCCACCGCCCAGGCCGCGCTCGACGACCGGCTCGAGGCGTGCGTGGCGCGCGCCCATGCCGCCGCGGTCGCCCTGCGGCGGCTCGACCAGGAGGCCGTCGACCGCATCGTGTGGGCCATGGTCGTCGCCGGCCTCGAGCACGCGATCGAGCTGGCCGAGCTCGCGATCGAGGAGACCGGGTTCGGGGTGCTCGAGGACAAGGTGATCAAGAACTACATCGCCACCGAGTTCCTCTACGACCACCTCAAGGACAAGGCGTCCGTCGGCGTGATCGAGCGCGACGAGCGACGCGGCATCGACTACGTCGCCGAGCCGATCGGCGTCGTGCTGGCGCTGCTGCCGATCACCAATCCCACCTCGACCGCGCTGTTCAAGGCGATCGTGGCGGCCAAGACCCGCAACGCGATGATCTTCCGGCCGTCCGCCCGCGCCGCGCGCTGCGCGAGCCGCGCGATCGCCCTGCTCCAGGCGGCGGGCGAGGAGGCCGGGCTGCCGCCGGACGCGCTGCAGGTCGTGCCCGACGCGACGCTCGAGGTGTCGCAGTACCTGTTCCACCATCCCGGCGTCGACCTGATCTGGACCACCGGCGGCCCGAAGGCGGTCGCGGCGACGAACGCCGCCGGCAAGCCGTGCATCAGCGTCGGGCCGGGCAACGCGCCCGTCTACCTGCACGCGAGCGCCGACGTGCCGATGGCGGTCGTCGACATCCTCATCTCCAAGACGTTCGACGCCTCGGTGATCTGCCCCGCCGAGCAGACCCTGGTGGTCGACGAGCCGATCTACGCGGACGTCGTCGCCGAGCTCGAGCGGATGGGCGCGCGCGTGCTCGCCTCCGGCGAGGTCGAGGCGCTCGCCGCGCACGTCTTCGACGAGCAGGCGAAGGTCCGCCCCGAGGCCCTCGGCCGCTCGTGCGCCGACCTGGCCGCGCTCGCCGGCCTCCCCGCCTCGGCGCGCGACAAGGTGCTCGTGGCGCCGCTCCCGTCCGACCTGGGCGACCTGGCCGTGCACCCGCTCGTCCAGGAGAAGCTGATGCCGGTCCTCGGGCTGGTGCGATCGCCCTCGGTGGCGCACGCGCTCGACGCCTGCGCGCTGGTCACCGAGCACGGCGGCCTCGGGCACACATCGGCGGTCTACGCCACCGACCAGACCGTGATCGACCGCTTCGCCGAGCGCATCCAGACCGGCCGGATCCTCGTCAACGCGCCGACGGCCGTGGGCGCGCTCGGCGGCGTCTACAACCAGATGACCCCGACCTTCTCGCTCGGCTGCGGCACGTGGGGCGGCGGCATGACGACCGACAACGTCAACTACCGCAACCTGCTCAACGTGAAGGCGGTGGCACGCCGGCAGACGCCGCCGCAGTGGTTCCGGGTGCCGTCGGACACGTACTTCAACACGGGCGCGCTGGAGAACCTGCGCACGCTCGGCGCCACCTCCGCGGTGATCGTCACCGACGCGGGGACGGAACGCCGGGGCGTCGCCGAGCAGGTCCGCCGGCTGCTCTCCGCCACCGACGTGCGCATCTTCGCCGGCGTCGAGCCGGAGCCGACCGAGGCGCAGGTCCGCGCCGGCGTGGCGATGCTCGGCGATCCTCCGCCCGACCTGATCGTGGCGGTCGGCGGCGGCTCGGTGATCGACGCGGCGAAGGCGATGCGCCTGTTCTACGAGAACCCGGCGCTGACCCTGCGCGAGCTGACCCTGCCCTTCCTCGACGCGCGCAAGCGCGTCGCGCACTACCCCGAGGGCGCACGGCACCAGATCCGCCTGGCCGCGCTGCCGACGACGGCGGGGACCGGCTCCGAGGTGTCTCCGGCCGCCGTCATCAGCCACGAGGGCCGCAAGCTCACGCTCGTCGACTACTCCCTGGTGCCCGACGTCGCCGTCGTGGATCCGCGGCTCACGCTGACGTTGCCGCCGGAGATGACGGCCGACACCGGCGTCGACGCCCTGACCCACGCGCTGGAGGCCTACGTCTCGATCTTCGCGTCGCCGTTCACCGACGCCTTCTGCCTGCAGGCGATGCACCTGATCCTCGACGCGCTGCCGCGCGCGGTCGCCGATGGCGACGACCTCCGGGCGCGGACCGACATGGCCAACGCGGCGACGATCGCGGGCCTGGCGTTCTCGAACGCGTTCGTCGGCGTGAACCACGCGCTCGCCCACGCGGTCGGTGCGCGCTTCGGCGTGGCCCATGGCCGGGCGAACGGCATGTTCCTGGGCCACGTCCTCCGCTACAACGCGGCGATCCCGCGCAAGTTCATGCCGGCGCCCGGCTACGGCGCCTACGTGGCGCCGCAGAAGCTGGCCCAGGCCGCCTGGGTGCTGGGGCTCGGCGGTCACACGGAGGAGGAGGCGCGGGCGCGGCTGTTCGCGCGCGTCGACGACCTGCTGGCCGAGGTCGGGATGCCCGCGACCGTCGCCGACGCCGGGCTCGATCCGGCCGCCTACCGGGCGGCGATCCCGCAGCTGGTCCGCGATGCCTTCCAGGACGCGAGCCTGCGCACCAATCCCCGTATGCCGATGCTCGACGAGCTCGCCGCGCTGCTCGGCGCCGCCGCCGGCGACCCGACCGGGGGACCGACGCCCTGATCCGCCTTGCCAAGCTCTCGATCCGGCGCCCCCGCGCGGCGCTGGCCGCCTGGATCGCCGTGGCGGCCGTGCTGAGCCTCATCGGCCTCGGCGTGAGCCACAGCCTCTCGCCGTCGATCACCATCGTCCCGGGCTCGGAGTCCTCGCGCGCCGAGGATCTCGCGCGCAGCGAGTTCGGCCCCTCGGTGCTCGTGCCGATCCTGCTCGAAGGGCCGCGGGCGCAGCTCGACCGGCAGGGACCCCGGCTCGTGCTCGCGCTCAGCCGGCGCGCCGACACGCGGGTCATGTCGGCCTGGAGCCGCGGCACCGCGGGTGCGGCGCTGCGCCCGCGCCCGGACGCGGCGATGATCGTCGCCTCCGTGGCGCGCACGGAGCGGGCGATGGTCGATTCGGTCCAGGCCGACATCGAGGGCACCGTCGCCCGCACGATCACGACGCCGGTGGCCAGCCACGTCACCGGGCAGGCGACGCTCGACCGCGCGCTGCGCGACGAGGCGATCAGCTCGACCCGGCACGCCGAGCTGATCGCGCTCGGCGTGCTCTTCGTGCTGCTGCTGATCGGCCTCCGCGCGCCGGTCGCGGCGCTGGTGCTCACGCTGATGGGCGCGGGCACGACCCTCGCGGGCTTCGGGATCATGGCGCTGCTCGGCAAGGTGATCGAGACGGATCCGATCGCGGTCGCCCTGGCCTCGATGACCGGCCTGGCGCTCGGGGTCGGCTTCGCGCTGCTGATCCTCGATCGGTTCCGCGAGCAGGAGCACCCGCCGGGCGCGCCCAGGCGGGACGCCGCCCTCGCCGCCTCGCAGGCGGTCGCCTCCACGGGTCGCATCGTCCTGTTCTCCGGGACCGCGTTGATCGTCGCGCTGGTGCTGGCCGTGGCGATCGCGCCCACGACGATCCTCATGTCGCTCGGCATCGGCGTCCTGCTGTGCTCCGCGCTCGCCACCGGCGCGGCGGTCGTCGTGCTCCCCGCCGCGCTCGTCCTGCTCGGACCGCGGATCGAGGCGTTCGCGCTGCCGGCGCCGCGTCTGCTGACGCGGGGCTGGGACTGGGTCGTCGGCCGCGGTCGCTGGGTCACGCGCTGGCCGGTCGCCGCGGGCGCCGTCGCCACGGCGGCGCTGCTCGCGCTGGCGATCCCGGCCGCGGGCGTCGAGACCGGGCCGCCGGACATCACCATGCTGCCGGCGTCCTCCGTCGCACGCCAGGACTTCGAACGCGTCGCCGCCGTCATGGGACCGGGCTGGCCGACGCCGTACAACGTCGTGGTCGCCTCGCCGAAGCGCCCGATCACCGATCCCGAGCTGCTCGCCGAGATCAAGTCGTTCCAGCGCCGGATCGCGGCCGATCCGCGCGTGGACTCCGTCGTCGGACCCGGTGCGTTCGTGTCCACGAGCCGTGACCTGGAGGCGCTGCCCCGCGGGCTCAGAGATTCCGCGAAGCTGCTCGACGGCGGCAAGCGCGACCTCGGGCGGCTCGAGCGCGGGCTCGGGCAGGCGGGCGCCGGGGCGCAGCAGCTCCGGTCGGGGCTGGGCAGCGCCGCCGAGGGCGCGGGCAAGCTCAAGGCCGGCGCCGGGACCGGCGGCTCAGGCGCCGGCCGGCTGCGCGCCGGCATCGTCCAAGCGCGCGACGGGGCCGCGAAGATCTCCGGCGGGCTCGGCGACGCCCTGGCCGGCGCCAATGCGCTCAAGCGCGGCGCGGCCCAGGCGCTGACCGGCTCGGAGAAGCTCTCCGGCGGGCTCGGCCAGGCCGTCACCCCCGTGCGCGAAGGGCTGCCGGTGTTCCAGTCGCTCGCGACCGATGTCGCCTCGTCCGCGTCGGCGGTCAGCGCGGCGCACGGGAGCGCGCAGGCCGTCACGGGCCAGGTCGGCGCCGCGCTCGCCGCGCTGCAGTCGATGACCGCCGGCAAGCAGGACCCCGGCTACGCCGCGGCGCTCGCGGCCCTCAACACGGCGCAGAGTGGCGCCGGCGGCGTGAACTCCGCCCTGGCCGGCGTCGAGCCCAAGCTCAACGGCGCCGCCGCCGTCGCCGCCGCCGCGTCCTCGCAGGTCGGCGAGCTGTCGACCGGCCTGGGGAAGCTGTATGCGGGATCGTCCGAGCTGCAACGCGGGATCGCCGCCCTGCACAAGGGCAACGCCGACCTGGCCGGCGGCATCGCGCAGCTCTCGGCCGGCGGCGGCCAGCTAACCGGCGGGCTGCAGAAGCTGGGCGACGGAGCGGCCGCGCTCGAGGCGGGGCTCGGCCAGCTCACGAACGGGGCGGGCGAGCTGCAGAGCGGCCTCGCGGGCGGGACCGGGCCCGCCGGTCAGCTCGCGACCGGCCTGGGCAAGCTGGAGGCGGGCGTCACGAAGTTCCGCGGTGCGCTGCCCTCGACCAAGGACCTCGAGCAGCTCCAGCGCCAGTCCCCCGGCCTGTTCGACTCCGGCTACTTCGTGCTCGCCGCCATCCAGGGCGCGCCGGCCGCGGACCGGGCACTGGCCTCGTTCGCGGTCAACCTCGAGCGCGGTGGCAGCGCGGGGCAGATCGTGGTCGTGCCGACCGACGCCGCGAACACCGACGCGACGCGCCAGCTCGGCCAGGACCTCCAGGGCTGGACGGCGTCGTTCGCGTCCGCGACCGGCACCGAGGTGGCCGTCGGCGGGCCGGCGGGCGACCTCGCGGACTTCGCCGGCGAGACCACGAGCCGCCTGCCGCTCGTGATCATCGCCGTCGCGCTGGGCGTCGCACTCGTGCTGATGGTCGCCCTGCGCACCGTGGTGATGCCGCTCGTCGCCGTCCTCTTCGACCTGCTCACGGCACTGGCCACGTTCGGCGTCATGACGCTGCTGTTCGCCGGGGACGACCCGCTCCTCGGCGGCCCCGGGTACCTCGACCCGATGTCCGTCATCGGCATCTTCGCGGCCATCTTCGGCATCTCGATCGTCTACGAGCTGCTGCTGCTGGACCGGGCCCGCGCGCGCTTCCTCGAGACAGGAGATGCCGTCGAGTCGCTCGCCTTCGGGTTGCGGCGCACGGGCGCCGCCGCGACCGGAGCGGCGGCCGTCATGGTCGCCGCCGCGCTCCCCTTCGCGTTCTCGGAGCTGATCAACCTGCGCCAGTTCGGGATCGCGATCGCGATCGCCGTGACGCTCGACGCGCTGATCGTGCGCCCGGTCCTGCTGCCCGCCGCCGTCGCGCTGTTGCGCGACTCGGCCTGGTGGCCCGCCGGCCAGGCTCAGCCGCGGGCGGCGCGGGCGAGGCCCAGGACTTCGGCGCGGAAGCCGTCCGCGAGGAGCTGAGGGTCCGGCACCAGGCCGGCGTCGACCAGGAAGCCCACCATCACCTTGCGGTCGTAGCTGAAGACGCTCACGCTCATGCCGACGCTGCCCGAGCACGGCGCCCAGACGAGGACGCCGCGCAGCGGCGTGCCGGCGAGGGAGACCGCACGCCGCGGCCCCGGGACGTTGGTGAGGACCATCGAGCCCTTCGCGGAGAAGTAGTCGATCAGCCGTTCCTCGACGATCGGCGGCGTGCGTCCCATCAGCCCGAGGATCTCGTAGGTGAGCGCGCCCTCGTGGCCGTGCTTGATGGCGTCCATCGCGCGCTTCACCACGTCCAGCCGCGCCACCGGGTCGGCGACGCTGACCGGGAGCTCCAGGAGCACGAGCCCGAACCGGTTGCCGAGCTCGGGCGGCAGCGGGCGGTCGAGCGGCCGGAGGTTGAACGGGACGAGCGCGTGGACCGCGTCGAGATCGTCGCCGCGCTCCCGGAAGTACGACCCGATCGCCCCCGCCACGGCGCTGACGAGGACGTCGTTGACGGTCGCCCCGAGCGAGCGGCCGGCCCGCTTCACGCGCCACAGCTCGACGGGGTCGCTCCAGGCGACGCGGTGGGCGCGCTGCAGGTCGCCCTTGATCGGCGACGGCGGGTCCGACCACGGCAGCAGGAGCTTGGCGAGCGTCTGGCCGTCCTCCAGCGCCATCCCGGCCAGCTCGACCGCGCGCCCGCGGTGCGTGAGCACGTGCAGGCCCTCCTGGGCGAGTCCGCCGGCGGCGCGCAGCAGCGGCGCCGCCGGGCCGAGCGGCGACCCGTGGTGGTCCTCGGGGTCCGCGATCCCGGTCGGGCCGAGCTCGCCGTCGTCGGTCATGAGGAGCATGACGCGGGCGAGCGCGATGCCGTCGGCGATGCTGTGATGGATCCGGATGAGCACCGCGGCGCCGTCGCCGTAGCCGTCGATGAGATAGACCTCCCACAGCGGGCGATCGCGCTGCAGCGGCGTCGTCACGCGATCGGAGACGAAGTGCTCGAGCGCCGCGCGGTCGTTGGGCGCCGGCAGCGCCAGGTGGTGGAAGTGCAGGTCGGGATCGAAGCCGGGGTCGTCCTCCCAGTGGGGCCCGGCGAGCAGCGTCCCCTCGACGGCGCGCTGGCTGAAGCGCGGAAACCGGTCGACCACCCGCTCGAGAAAGATCCCGCGCACGCGGTCCCAGTCCACCGGCGCGTCGAACCACAGCACGCTGTTGACGACCATGATGTTCGTCGGTCGGTCCATATGGAGCCAGGCGGCGTCGGCAGCCGGCATCGGATGGTGGCTCGGCACGCTGCCGACGCTACGTGAGCGCGCGCGCCGGCGCATCCGCGCAGCCCCGAGTGCGCGCCCGGGAAAGTACGGCCGGGAACGGGCAGCTTCTCCGGCTGACAGGCACCGCCGGGGCGCCGAGAATCGGAGGCCCCAACAGAGGAGTCGGAAGATGGCGACCGCAGAAAAGACGGCGAAGCCTGCCCGAAAGCCGGCGGCGAAGCCGAAGTCCAAGACCACGCTGGATCATCTCCAGCGGGCGCTCGACGATCTCGACAAGGCGCGGGCGCAGGCGCAGAAGGACGCCCGCGAGAACATCGACGACGCGGCCGAGCGCATCCGCAGCGCCGTGTCCGAGCTCAGCGGGCGGGCCTCGAGCGAGGTCCGCGAGCTGCAGGAGTGGCTCGAGGACGCATCCGAGGACATGCGTCGCGAGCTCGGCCGCGCGGCCGTTCACGCGCAGCGCACCCCGGAGGCGATCGACGACCTCACGTCGGAGCTCGAGCGCCGCAAGGAGAGCCTGACCCGCTGACGAGCCGACCGTGCGCCGGGCGGGCGCGAGCCCGCCCGGGCGCACGGAGTGATTCATCCCCGGGCGTCACCGGAGTGGTCGCCCTCGACCAAGCCGCCCATCGGGGCGGCTGGGTCACGATGCGTTCACCGTCGACGGAAGCGCGACCGGGACGGTTGGACGGCAGCGGAGCGCACGATGATCAGCAGCCCCGCGACGACGGCACCTGCGACGAGGGCAAGCATGCGCGCCGGGTGGACGATCGGGACGTACCGGCTGCGGCCGTCCTTGAGCTCGATGTACCCCAGCGGCGTGACTCCGCCCCCGCCGCCGCCGCCTTCGCCCTCTTGCGACTTGCTCGGATCCGAGCCGCCGCCGCCGCCGAAGCCGAAGCGGGCCGCGGCGACGGGGACCACGGTGACGCCGTCGCGCTCGACCGGGTCACCGAACACCGTCGAGGACCGGACCTGGGCGCCGATGCGGTCGGCAAGCGACGAGAGCAGCGCCTCGCCACGCGGGCGCGGCACGGATGCAGTCTCAGACATGGTGGGTTCCTTCCTGCGCGGATTCCTCGGACCGAAAGCCTCGCGCACTGGGGGAGAGGCAGCATCCGTGGAAAACACGGCTCGTCGACAGATAGCGGCGGGCGCAGCCAGCCGCCGGCCGGCGAGCCGGCGACGGTCGGAAACCGTGAGAACCCGCAGGCTGCGCGTGGAGCATCCCGGATGGCATCCGTCGTCCCGCGGACGAACATCCGCCTGGTCACCTCCCTCGACCGGAGCCGATCATGTCCAAGCCCATCCTCGTCGCGCTCGACCCGGATCACGATGACGACGGTCCGCTCGTCCTCGGCGCACGCCTGGCCTCCGCCCTCGGCGCGCCGCTGGTGGTCGTCGGCGCCTACCCGCACGACGCGATCATCGACGCCGTCGGGCTCGGCGACCCCGAGGCGGACCTCCGCCGGCGGACGCTCAGGCGCCTCGAGGCACGCACGGCCGGACAGCCGGCCGAGGTTCGCGCGGCCGGCGGGCGGACGATCGGCCGCGTCCTGCACGAGGTCACGGTCGAGTTCGGCGCCGTCCTCATCGTCGCCGGCTCCGGGCGCCGCGCCCGCCACGGTCACCTGTGGCCGGGGAGCACGGTGGAGGGGCTGCTCCGCGGCAGCCCGTGCCCGGTCGCGATCACCCCGCCCAGGCTTGCGCAGGACTGGGCACCACGGAGGATGGGGGTCGGCTTCGTCGACGGGGAGGACGGACACGCGGCGCTCCGTGCCGCGGCGGCGATCGCCGCCGCCGGCGCCGCCGAGCTGCGCGTGATCACAGCGGTCGAACGTCCCGACCGGCACCGTTCCGCGGCGATCCCGCCGTACGGCGGCGCCGGGCGCAGCGCGGTCGGAGCCGCACAACGCGAGCTCGACGATGCCGTGGCAGCGCTCTCGCCCGCCCTGCCGGTGCGGACGGAGACCGTCGTCGCGGATCCGGGCGAGGCGCTGACGGCGCTGTCGGCCGAGCTGGATCTGCTCGTGTGCGGCTCGCGCGGGTACGGGCCGCTGCGCGGCGTGCTGCTGGGCAGCGTGAGCCACGCGGTCGTGCGCGAAGCGAGTTGTCCCGTCATCGTGGTGCCGCGCAGGGCCGAGAGCGGACTGTCGGCAGCGGCCGGACGGCAGGAGGGGGCGACCGCATGATCCCACCGCGCATCGTGGTCGGGATCGAGCGGTCGGACCGGACCGACGACGCGCTCGCGCTGGCGCGGACGCTTGCGACCCCGGCCTCGGCCCGGCTCGTGCTCGCCGGCGCGTGCGAGTTCCACTCGATCGCGCTCGCCGGCGCGGACCTCGCCGGGCTGTTCGCCGAGGAGTCCGTCGCCGAGGGCCGGGCGCTGGTCGCACGGCGGGCCGCGGAGCTGCGCGCGGCAGGGCTCGACGTCGAGGAGGTCGTCTCGGCCTTCGGTTCACCTGCGTCGGTGCTCCAGTCGGCCGCCGAGGAGCACGAGGCGGACCTCATCGTCGTCGGCTCGACGCACACGACGCCGCGGGGTCGCGTGCTGCCGGGGAGCACGGGCGAGCGGCTGCTGGCCGGCGCCCTTTGCGCCGTCGCCGTCGCCCCCCGTGGCCATGCGTCCCGCACGGTCGCCACGCCGCGGCGCATCGGCGTGGCCTTCGACGGCTCGGCCGAGGCGCGCGCCGCGCTCGGCGCCGCCGCCGGGCTGGCGGCCTGGTACGACGCCGCGCTGCACGTGCTGACGGTCTTGGACGTGGCCGGCTTCGCCTCGCCCGCGCTGATGGGCGGTCCGGGCTACGACCGGGTCCACGCCGATGTCGAGGCGACCGCGCGCGCCCACCTCGCCGAGGTCGTCGCGGAACTGCCGCGCGACGTCGCGACGGAGGGGCGCCTCCTCGAGGGCGCGCCCGCGCGGTTGCTGGCGGAGGCGAGCGCCGACCTCGATCTGCTGCTGATGGGCTCGCGCGGCTACGGGCCGCTGCGTGCCGTGCTGCTCGGCGGCGTGAGCGGCCGGCTCGTCCGCCAGGCCGCCTGTCCGCTGATCGTCACGCCGCGCGGCGTCGCGCACCCCTTGGCCGGCCTGCTCGACCGTGTGGCGGCGGCGTGATGGTGCGGCGTCACGCACGGTGCGCCGCAGTCTTGCTCGCGGGTCTCACGTGTCCGTACTCCGCCGCGGCAGCGCCGCACCGGAAAATCGGTAGGTCGCACGGATGACAACGCCCGAGCGGCATGGATTACTGGCTGCATGGGACGTCCACTTCGACGTGAAGCCGACATGGCACAGCTGGCGGCGCGCGAGCGGAAGCTGCGCCTCGTGATGACGATCCTCGACCGTCGCCAGGCCGAGAGCGAGCGCGACGGCGGTCCCGTTCCGCCCGCGCTGCAACGCGCGATCGCGGACTTCGGCACCCAGCTCCACGACGTCCATCGCCGTCAGGCCGAACTGCGGCACGCCGGGGGCCCGGCGAGCTCGTGACGTTCATCTGGTTCGTGGTCTGGCTGATCGCCAACAACGTGGGTGGGCCGGAGCCGCTGCTGCTCGACCCGGTCAACGCCTGGGTCGGCACGCTGATCCTCGCCGCCGCGCTCGATCTCGCCGGGTCGCACGCGCGTCGCGCGACCGCCTGAGCCGGCGGCCGCGCGAACAGCGGCGACGAGCTCGGCGTCCGCCGCCTCCTTTAGCAGCACATAGCCGCTGGCACCGGCGGCGATCGCCCGCCGTGCCGCGTGCGGATCCTCCTCCATCGTGACGACCACGACCGCCGGGGCAGCGTCGTCGTCGCGCAGCTCGCCGATCGACGCGATCGTGTCGCGGCCCGGCATGTGGAGATCGACGACGACGCGTGGGTGCACGCGGCGGACCGCCGCGATCGTCGCGTCGACGTCCGCCGCCTCGGCGGTGACACGCAGGCCCGGGGCCGCCTCGAGCACCAACCGCAGCCCGGCGCGCACCATCGCATGGTCGTCGGCGATCACCACGTCGATCGGTTCCGCCACGGTCGGGGAAGAGTACGCCGCCCGGCTGCTAGCGCACGATCAGCACGGGGGTCTCGGCGTTGTGCGCGAGGCCGGAGGACACCGAGCCGAGGACTGCCGAGCGGGCGGCGCCGCGGCCGCCGGAGCCGGCGACGATCACCGCAGCGCCCTCGCGCGACGCGACATCCCGCAGCGCGCGCCACGCGCCGGGGCCGCACTCGAACTCGACGCCGCGGGCGGCCAGCCCTGCCTCGGTCGCCAGCGCCGCGCCCGCCTCGGCGCAGTCCTGCGCCGAGGCGGCAAGCAGATCGGTGAGATCGTCCGTGAGCTCCTGCACGTCGCTGGCGGGGACGAGCGACAGCGCCGTCCCCGGGTAGCTGCGCGTCAGCGGTGAGCTCCACCCGTGCACGACGATCGCCTCGCGGCCGGGGAAGCACCGCGCCGCGGTCCCGATCGCGTCGCGGGCGCCGTCGGAGCCGTCGTAGCCGACGACGACCGGGCCGCCGCGGCGGACCTCGCCGGGCGGGACGATGAGGAGCGGGTGCCGCCCGTGATGCAGCAGCGCCGACGAGGTCGAGCCGAGCAGTGCACGGGAGAACACGCCGTGCCCGCGCTTCCCGCACACCACGACGTCCGGATCGTGCGCCTCGGCGGCGTCGGCGATCGCGCGCCACGGGGTCGGACCCGAGCGCAGTTCGGGCTCGGGCCGGAGTCCGGCCGCCTCGGCGACGCGCTCAGCTCGCCCGAGCAGCTCCCACGCGCGCTCGTGCGCCGCGCGCTGGTGGCGCCGGAACGCGGCGATCACGTCGTCCGGCGTGGCGGTGCCGGCCAGAGCGCCGGACTCGAGCGCCTCATGGTCGTGCTGGACGTGGACGATCACCGCGCCGGCGCCGGGGAAGAGGCACCCGGCCGCGCGGATCCCGGCCGCCGCGCCGTCCGAGCCGTCGTAGGCGATCAGCACGCGCATCGGGTCGGCCATGCGCACACAGTGCCCGATGACCCCGTCCCCGCCATCCCGTCGCACCCGCGCCGCCGGGCCGGGAAACTACGGATGCGCCCGCCGCAATGGTCGAGATCCTGGGGCGCGCTGCGCCAGCAGCCGGCTCAGCCGGCGAGCTGACCGGACCCGCCGGTCGCGATGGCGGACGGTGTCCGCGGAAGCACGATCAGCGGGCACCCGGCCCGGTGCGCGAGCCGCCCTGACACGCCGCCCAGCGCCACGGTGCGGAGCGGGCCGCGACCGCGCGAGCCGCACACCAGCAGATCCACGGTCTGCGACGCCCGCTCGAGGACGTCGACCGGGTCGCCCGCGGTCACCTGGACCGCGGCGTTCATCCCGTCGGGCAGCAGCGCGCGGACCCGCTGCTCGCGCGCCGCGGTCTCCGGCGCCTCACCGGGCTCGATCGCGTTGAACACCGCGAGCGGCAGCTCGCCGAGCGCGGCCATCACCGTCGCGGCGGACAGCGCGTCGCGGCCCTCCTGCGTGTCGTCGAACGCGGCGCCGACGCTGCGGATCGGCGCGCCCTCGTAGCCGCGCGGCGCGAGCGCCACGGCACAGGTCGCCTCGTGCAGCAGCCGCTCGCCGACCCCGCCGGGCATGATCCGCCCGAGCGCGCCACGGTGGGACGAGCCGACCACGAGCACCGCGGCGTCGAGCGTCGCGGCCGCCTCGTGCAAGCCGGCCACGGGCGAGCTCGCGGTCACGACGTGCGCGATCGCCCCGACCGGATCGGCGAGCTCCTGCACTCGCGCGAGCGCCCGTTCGCGCCGGTCGGTGTCGTACGCGAGCACGGGGATCCGCGACGGCGGCTCGCCCGGGGGGACGTGCGCGAGGGAGAGCGGCGCGGTCATGAACCCGGCCAGCTCGCGGCCGAGCGCGACCGGCGCGGTGTCATCGTCGCGCAGCGCGACGCCGACGAGGATCGGAAGGCTCATGGCGTCGAGATGCGATCCTCGCCGGCCCGGGCGGTGAGCCGCTCGACCGCCGCGTCCGGCACGGCGGTCAGCGGGCAGGCGGCGTCGCGGAGCAGCGCGTGCGCGACGCTCCCGAGCACCCCGCGCACCGGCCCGAAGCCGCGCGTGCCGACGATGATCTCGTCGGCGCCGCGTGTCTCCGCGACGGCGATGATCACGTCGGCGGGGCGCCCGGCGATCAGCTCGAGCTCGTGCTCGGCGCCGGCCAGCCGCGGCTCCACCGTGGCCGCCTCGGCGAGCACGGCCTCACCGCGGTCGAGCGCGGCCTCGACCAGCCGGTCATGGTGCTCCGCACCCCAGAACTCCGCGGGCGCGTGGTAGCCGTGGACGAGGAACAGCTTGCCGCTGCCGAGCCGGTCCAAGGCGAGGCGCAGCGCCGCGCGCGACGACGGAGACCCGTCGTAGCCGACGATGATGACGGGGGACGGTGTGGGCATGGTGCGCTCCGATGTCGAAGGTTCGAGGGCTCAGCCGACCTGGGCGGCTGCGCCCGCCGACCAGAAGGGCCCGGCTTCGAGCGGCACGCCACGCGGGACGATCACGAGCGGGCACGCGGCGCGGTGGGACAGCCCGCGCGCGACGCTGCCGCTCGCGACGGCGTGCACCGGCCCGTAGCCGCGGGAGCCGCACACGAGCAGGTCGAACTCCGTAGCGCTGGTCGCGAGCGCCTCGACGACCGCGCCATCGATCACGGCGGCCGTCGCGCTCACCCCGTGGGGGATCGAGCCCAGCGCCCGGTCGGTCGTCGCCTGCGCCGCCTCGCGCCGCCGTTGCTCGTAGTCCGGCATGGTCATGAAGCCCGGCGACCCGTAGAGCGGCATGAGATGTGGCGGCTCGAGCACGGTGAGCACGCGGATCGCCGCGCTGGTCTCGAGCGCGATGCCGATCGCCGCGGTCAGCGCGTTCTCGCTCTCGGGCGAGGCGTCGTAGGCGACGCCGATCGTCGCGATGGCGCCGGCACGGTACTCCCGTGGGGCGACCGCCACCGGGCACGCCGTGTCGTGCAGCAGACCGGCGGCGGTGTTCCCGGC
>Ga0190271_10000365_pt1 | contig 22639 bp, 16 predicted proteins | sample Popmic356T_FD_133747 | JGI IMG/M metagenome (GOLD analysis project Ga0190271, IMG submission 133747) | Populus adjacent soil microbial communities from riparian zone of Weber River, Utah, USA - 356 T | ecosystem: Environmental > Terrestrial > Soil > Riparian zone | place: USA: Utah | collected...
CGAGGGTAGGCTGGCTAGCGTGGTCGTGGGGCGACGAGATCTCGACGCTGCCGTGGAACGCGGACTGTGCCGAGTTCGACATGACCTCCACGTTCTCGTTCGACACCCTGCAGGGCTGGGGCAAAGAGGTCGCCGTCACCCACGCAGCAAGCATTCAGCAAACGTCCGTTCGGCCGTACGCCCTGACGCACGGTGATCGCTGTGACTAGCGCAGTCGCGCGGCTCGCTCAAAAGGTGGGCTCGCCGGTGGCGTAGGGGTTGAGCTCGTTGGTGTACACGAGGGCGGGCTCGAGCTGTCCTTGCTTGAGCTGGCCGTCGCGCACGAGCCAGTCGATCCAGCGCTGAAACTGGGCGTCGGTCAGCACGCCGCCGCGGGTCTCCGAGCGCACTGCGCGGAAGTAGCGCACGAGCGAGGCATCCTCGGCGCGGCCGCGCTTGTGGATGATGTTCTGCATCCGGGCGATCACCTGTTCGCGTGGCGTCGCGCGCGACCACTCGATGGCTCGCGCCGTGCCAGCGACGAACTTCTGCACGGTCTTGGGGTGCGCGCGCAGCAGCCGTTCCGACACGACGTAGCTGGCCGACGTCATCTGACCGAATAGTTCGAAGTCCGAAAACAACGGACGAACGCCGCCGCGCTCGAGCGCCTTTTCACGGTGGATGCCGCCCAGCACGGCGACATCGACTTGCCCCGCGCGCAGCGCCTGCTCGGTGTTGACGGGAGGCAGCGCGACCAGCGCGACGCGCTCGACCTCCTGCTTGGTCAGGCCTGCTCGGCGCAGGTACTCGCGCAGCACGAACTCGTGATGGGCGCCGAGCGTGTTCATCGCGATCTTTTTGCCGATCAGGTCGTGCGCACTCGCGAGCGTGCTGTCTTGCCGCACGTAAAAGCCGCTGAACGTCTCGGCGTCGACGCTCGACAGACCGATCACCGCACGAATGGGAGCCTTGCGGGCGACCAGGTTCAGGATCGCGCCGTTGAAGGCGCCACCGAAGTCGGTGTCGCCCGTGGCCACCGTCTGGACGTCCTGTGGACCGCTGATCGTGTTGCCGACGTGGACGAGCTTGACGGGCGCGAGGTAGCCGAGATCTGCGGCGAGCTCCGGAAAGGTAACTTGGCCAGCCGCGCCCTGGTAGCGCAGCTCGAGCAGCTCGAGCGCTCCTTCTGTGGGACCACTCGAGGCTGCGGCACGGCCCTTCTCGCACCCGCTCGCGGCGAGCACCAGTGCGAGGCCGAGCGGGAGCGCGAGCAGGCGCAGTTCGAAGCGCACACGAAGCGTGCGTTGTTTGTTGTCCATGAGCTCCTCCTTCGCGCGGCACGCAGGCTGCGTGTCGCGACGAGACAGGAGGGCAGCACGGCGCGCGCGCTCATTGGTCAGGCTCCTTCGCTCCGCGAGCTCGGCTCTCTGTCCACTATAAAAGACACGGACGGCGATGTGCCAGCGCTTCCGGCAGCTGCGGTGAAAATAGGCTTCGCCCGTGCCGGCTGGGTGGCGCGCTGCTAGCCGTCCCGCTCGAGCACGGCGAGGGCGGCTTCGAGCTCCGACAGGCGATCGATGGCTGGCGGCGGCGCCTCCTCGAGCGTCCATCTCCGGCCTTTTGCGAGCCACAGCGGTGACAGGCCCGCGTCACGAGCGCCCAACACGTCGAGCTTCGGGTGATCGCCCACGAACACGGGAGGCGCCGGCGGGCCACGCCCGGCAACGTGCCGAAACGGGCGATGGCGCAGCCGCGTCTTGTGTAGTAGACAGGGCGCACGGCCTCATTACCTCCGAGAGTGCACATGGGAAGCCTCGTCAAAGAGTGGATCCGCTACGGCAACGAGCAGCAGTACTCGGGTTATCTCACCTACGCACGGCGGGCGCCCCTGCCGCTGCCGACGGTGATCGTCATTCAAGAGGCGTGGGGCGTCGACCGCTTCATCGAGAGTGTGTCGCATCGCCTGGCGCTCGCGGGCTACGCGGCGTTCGCGCCCGACCTGTACGCGCACGCGGGCGAGCGTCCGGCGCTGCTCACGCGCGAGCGGGTGGCCGAGCTGCAGGGCTTCGTGAACGAGCTGCCGCACGGTGTCTGGCAAGATCAGGAAAAGCGTGAGGCCGCGCTCGCACAGCTTCCGGAGCCACAGCGCACGACGCTGCGCGCGACGCACGGCGCGTTCGTCAAGGCCGTCGGCAGCGACAAACACCTGGAGCCGCTGCTCGCGGCCACCACGTACCTGCGCACCGAGCAGGCTGCGAGCAAGGGGCAAAAGCTCGGCTCGGTCGGCTTCTGCCTGGGCGGCGGGCTGTCGGCGCGCCTCGCGGCCGCGGATCCCGAGCTTGCCGCAGCCGTCATCTTCTACGGCACGTCGCCGAGCGACGAGCTGGTGGCAAAAATCAACGCGGCTGTGCTCGGTCTGTACGGCGAGCTCGACCCGCGCATCAACGCCACCATCCCGGCGTTCGCCGCCGCGGCCGAGCGCCACGGCAAGCGCTTCGAGCACCACATCTATCCGGGCGCGCAGCACGCGTTTTTCAACGACAACCGGCCCTCGTACGACCTTGCGGCCACGCGCGACGCGTTCGTGAGGGTGTTGTCGTTTTTCCAGCAGCACCTCGCCTGAGCCCCTCGCTGTTCCGAGAAAACCACACCATGCCGATCGCTCCCCGCGTGTGCTTCTGTACCCGTGCGGATGGGCCGCCTCGAGGCGTCCACATCCGCGCGGGAAACGGAACTTCGGTTCTTGCGAAAGGCACGCATCATGACCATTTCTTCCGTCTCTTCGCCCGCGTCCACCAGCAGCGCCACGGGCGCCGTGTTGTTCAAGCCGTTTCGCCCGCGCATCGGCGCGCTGGTGTCGGGCGTCGATCTGAGTCAGCCGCTCGATGTGCAGACACGCGGCAAGCTCGCGCAGGGGCTGCTCCAGCACGGCGTGCTGTTTTTCCGTGACCAGACCTTCGCGGCGCCGCGCTTCCTGGAGGTCGCGCGGCTGTTCGGCGAGCCGTACAAGCAGAACGAGTACAACCACAGTCACCCGGACGTGCCGCAGATCGAGGTGCTCGAGAACAGCCCCGAGCGCCAGCAAAAGGCCGACATCTGGCATGCCGACGTCACCTGGCAGCCCAACCCGCCCAAGGCCACCGCGCTCTACGCACAGGTGCTGCCGAGCGAAGGCGGGGACACCGTCTGGTCGAGCACCAGCAGCGCGTACGACCTGCTCGACCCCAAGCTCGCCGCCTATCTCGAGACGCTGACCGCCGTCAACACGCTCGAGGTCACGCGCCTGCCCGAGTACCTGGTCGGCGACTACGGCGGACGGTATCCCAAGGACGGTGGCAGCGAGCGGCTGGCGGCGGCGCGGGCCGCTCATCCCCCGGTCGAGGTCCCCGTGATCGCGGTCCATCCCGAGACGGGTCGCAAGGTCATCAACGTCAACGAGGGCCACACCAGCCACATCAAGAACGTGAGCAAGGTGGCCAGCAACAGCCTGCTCACGCTGCTGTTCGATCTGGTCAAGACCCCCGAGCTGCAGGCCCGGTTCCACTGGAAGCCCGGCTCACTCGCCATCTGGGACAACCGTCAGGTCCAGCACTACGGCGTCAACGACTACGGCCCGGAGCTGCGCCGCTTTCACCGGCTGACCATCCGGCAAGCAGTCTCCTGAACGAGCGGGGCCACGTCGTCGACCGTCAGAGCGTCGTGGTCGCTGCCAACCCGTAGCGGACACTCAGCCGGGTCGGGCAAGGGGCTCTGTACGTCCGGTGCGCGCGCGATCAACCGCGGTTGGGCTGCGGCGTCAGGCGCAAGTAAGGGCGCACGGCACGAAAGCCCTTGGGGAACTTCTGCTTGAGCAGCTCCGGGTCCTGGAGCGACGGCACGATCACCACGTCTTCGCCGTCCTTCCAGTTGCCCGGGGTCGCGACGCTGTGGCTGTCGGTGAGCTGCAGCGAGTCGATGACGCGCAGGATCTCGTCGAAGTTGCGTCCCGTGCTGGCAGGGTAGGTGATGATCAGGCGGACTTTTTTGGCCGGGTCGATCACGAACAGCGAGCGGACGGTCAGGGTCGAGCTCGCGTTCGGGTGAATGAGATCGTAGAGCTCGCTCACCTTGCGGTCGGCGTCGGCGATGATCGGAAAGTTCACCTTGGTCTGCTGGGTATCGTTGATGTCCTCGATCCAGCGCTTGTGCGACTCGGCAGGGTCGACCGAGAGCGCGATCACCTTGACGTTGCGCTTCGCAAACTGCTCTTTCAGCTTGGCCGTCAGTCCGAGCTCGGTGGTGCAGACCGGCGTGAAGTCCGCTGGGTGAGAAAAAAGCACGCCCCAGCTGGTGCCGAGCCAGCTGTGAAACTGGATGCGGCCCTCGGAAGAGTCCTGTTCGAAGTCGGGAGCGATGTCGCCAAGGCGGAGACTGGCCATGATTTGCGTCCTCTCAGTACTGCGTGGCAAAACGCCAGGACCGTCACTATACAGGACGCGACGACGCAATCAAAGACTCTCGGCGCGCTCCAGCTTGCCGCGCTCCTCGCTGAAGCGCGCCTCGAACTGGCTCAGCGTGGCGCGCGCCAGCTCGTCCAGCTCGAAGCTGCGACCGCACACCTCGCCGGCGAAGCGCACGCTGTGCTGCAGCTGGCGCAGGTCAACGATGTCGACCGTGACTAGCGCTTCGTGGTCGCTGGCGCGCGCACTCTCGTGCACCGTCAGCTCGGTCCCATCGCGAAACAGCCGCACCGAGCAGGGCGCGGGTGCGAGCGCTCTGGTCGAGCGAAACGAGAGCAGCGCACGCGTGGGATGGGTGGCCGGCTGCCCGCGCAGCAGGAGCTGGCCCCCCCGGATGTTGGTGCGCGTCCACAGCACGCCACCGCGCGGCCGCTGATACGTCGCTTGGGGGCGCGCGGCTGCGAGCACCGGTGCCCGCCTGGGCGGGGCGGTCTCGCGCGGCACGCAGACCGAGCCAGGCAGCAGCGCACGCGACCAGCAGTCGTAGATCGGGGGCCCCTCGGGGGCCGAGCTGCTGGCGGCGAGCCCGCCGCTACGACCGAGACTTGCCTCCGCAGTCTGCAGAATGCAGCTCGTGCTGCTCGCACTCAGCGCGACGAGGAAGGCCAGCCAGCGCATGGACTTGCGGTGCATGCGTCGGCTGATGCACCCGGTGTGCCGCGGACGAGGGCCGCGGGTCGTGCGCAGAACCGTGGAAAAACAAGGCGGTGACGCAGCGTTTTGCCACCTGCGCTGCGCGCTTCGCGTGCCTTTGATTCACCGTGTGCGCGCGGCGCCCTCTCCGGTCGCGGACCGTTTGGTCATCTGCCGCACTCTGAGGGACCGACGGCATGCGCGTTGCGTTGTTCTGGCTGGACCTGCCGCTCGGCACAAGTTGGCATGCAGGCCAGGGAGTTGCGGAGGATGTCGGTGTCGCGAGTCGCTGGGTGGGATGTGTTGCCAGGTGCGTTGCTGCGCGTCTTGCTGGTAGGCGGATGCCTGCTCGGTGTGCACGTGATGCCTGGGCTCGCGCGCGCGTGTAGCCCGAACTCGTGTGTATCGGCGCGGGTGTCGCCAGCGGGAGGTGCACTCCCGGCCAATCAGCTGACGTTCGACTTCTGGCTGGGTCGCGACAGCCGCGCGGGCGCGTTCTCGAGTCTGCCGCGGCTCGTTCGGGTCGACGGCGAGCGGCGCACCGAGCTCGCGGTAGAGATGTCGCAACGGCCCGGAGGCAACCTCATCCTGCGCGCCGGCGAGCTTTTGCCGGGTACCAAGCTGGTGCTCGAGTCGGACGCTACGGGTTGCGTGCCTGCGTTTCGCTCCGAGTACACGGTGACGGAGGTTCACCCGCTGCCCACCGCCCTCGGCACGCTCGCTGCTGTTACGTCCGTGGACGAGCTCGAGGTGTTCACCACAGCCGGCACCTGTACGGAGCAGGTCGAGGCTGCGTATGCAGACCTGACTGTCGTGCTGAGCAAGGAAGCGCAGCCGTTTGCCGATGGTCTCTCCTTTGCTGTGGTCATCGATGGGCAAGCGCGGCCCCATCCTTCGACGAAGCTCGCTGATCGAGCAGGCCTGACGTTCCGCGTCTTTGCGGTCTGTGAGCCCAACATTCATGTGTTCCCGGACCTGAGTCTCGGGAAACATCAGGTGCGCATGCGTGCCAGCTTGCCAGACGGAACGGCGGTCGAGACGCCCGACATGGCGCTGACGCTGGACTGCGCTCCCGCCGCTGACGGGTGCTCGCTCAGGTCGGCCGGGACCCAAGGCGCACTCCCGTGGAGCGCAGCGGCGCTGCTCTGGGGTGCACTTCGCCGTAGGCGCGGTCGAGTGCTGTAGCCACTCGGGCCAACGAAGCCCGGACCGTCCTCGGCGACGGCGCAATCGTGTGTGCCGGCTTTCAGTCGGCACAAAGCGGCGCAGTGCGATCCACGCAATGACGAGGAAACGCCTCCAAAGTCCCCGGCACACTCCGTGCTCATCCCCGTCTTCGAGCGCTCCGCGCGAGTGGAGGTGTGCTTGGAGGTCTTGTTGATGCGCAGTGGATCGACACGGGGAACGAGCAGTCTGTCGAGGTCGGTCCGCTGGAGGCGCTCGGTCGGCCTGTCAGCGCTCTTACTGTCGCTGTCTGCCGGCTGCGACACGGGAGCTGGGGAGTCGCCAAAGGAGACGCTGCCCGACCCGGCGCCCGCGGACCCCAATCCCGGCGCGCCGCATCCTACGCCCGCCGACATCCACGAGTTCATCTCGGCCGAGGGAACCGCGGGGCAGCAAGCTCGCAGCGCCGCGGATGCGGGCGCCTCTGGACCAGCCTCGAGCTCATCCGACCAGGGCGCCGAGCGTACGGTCGAGGAGGGAGACATCTATCGCGTGCTCGGCGCAGGCAAGCTGCTCAACCTGAACCCGTATCGCGGACTGCAGATCATCGACATCACGGACGTGACGCAGCCGCGCATCATTGGCAAGCTCAAGGAAGCTGGGCAGCCGGTCGAGATGTACGTGATTGGCCAGCGCGCCGTGGTCCTGCTCAACAACTGGACTGGCTACTACGGCGGGCGAGCCTCGATCTCCACCGAGCGCAAGAGCGGCGGTCTGGTGCTGAGTGTCGACCTGAGCGATCCCAGTGCGCCCAAGGTGACCGACCGGGAGTTCGTGCCCGGCAGTATCACCACCAGCCGCGTCACTCGCGAGGGCGACCGGGCTGCACTCTACGTTGCCTCCGAAAACTACGAGTGTTCGGACACGACGAGCTCGACGAGCTGTGCGAGCACGATCGTGCAGAGCTTCGACGTCTCCACCCCGGACCTGGTGATCCGCAGCAAGCTCGACCTCGGCGGTTACGTGTCCGCCGTGCAAGCGACGCCGACGGCGCTGATCGTCGGACGCACGATCTACGACGCAAACGGAGGCAGCTCGACCTCCCACGTCAGCCTGATCGATATCTCGCACATCGATGGCAACATGGTGGAAGGTGCCCAGGTCGCGGTCCGGGGCCAGGTGCAGAACAAGTTCAACCTCGACCTGTCCGGCAACGTGCTGCGGGTGGTCAGCGGCGCGACCTGGCAGGTGGGTGCCCGGACCAACCACCTCGAGACCTTCGACACCAGCGACAAGTCCAAGCTCACACCGATCGCGCACTGCACGTTCGGCGAGGGTGAGAACCTGTACGCCACCTTGTTCATGCCGGACCGGGCGTTTTTCGTGACCTTCCTGCGCGTGGACCCGTTCCATGCGTTTGCACTCGATGCCCAGGGCCACTGTCAGGAGCGGACCGAGTTCGTGGTCTCGGGCTGGAACGACTTCTTCAAGCCCGTGTTCGAGAACCGTCGCCTGGTAGGCATCGGTCGCGACGACCAGAGCGCCTCCGCAAACGTGGCGGTCAGCCTCTACGACACCACCGACCTCGACAACCCGAGCCCCCTGGTCGCGCGTGAGCGTGTCGAGGCACAAAACAGTCAGTCGACTGCCAGCTGGGACGACAAGGCGTTCACGGTGCTGGAGAACGCGGTCTCGATTCCCGCGCGCGCCGACGCGAGTGTGATCGAGACCGGCCTCGCGCTGATTCCGTTCACCTCGTACGGAAGCAACGCGGGCAACGGTGCACGCGCCGGTGTTCAGCTCTTCACCTTCAGCGAGCGCACGCTCACGCGTCGCGGCGAGATGAACCACGGTCAGCCGGTGCAGCGCAGCTTCCGCACCGACACGGCGGTCACGGCCAACCTGGGCGCGGAGGACCTGAGCCTGTTCGACACCAGCAATCCCGACGCGCCGGTGGAGAGGGGGCGGGTGGAGCTCGCGCCGAGCTACAGCGACGTGCACGACTTCGGCACGTTCCTGGTGCGTGTGCACGACCTGAGCGGGGCGTTCGGCTCCTGGTGGAACCGCAACGACACGTCCGTGCCCAGCTCGTACGCGGAGATCGTTGCCAAGGGAAGCGATCCGGACGGATCCGCGCTGCTCGCCAAGTTTGCGATCCCCGCCGGCTCGCGCACGTTCCGGGTCGGCAACTTGTTGGTGGTCGCCGCGACCATCGTGAGCCAGACGGCCGTCAGCGGCCCAAACGGGGTGCCTGCCGCCCAGTCGATCCTCACCGTCTACGATCTACAGAACCCCAGCCAGCCCGTGCAGCGCTCTTCGCTGCAGACCGATCGTTTGCTGCCCGCGTACGGCTACGGCTGGGGTGGCTACTACGGCGGGGGCGGCTTCCGCGGCATGGGCTGCGGCATGATCTACGGAAACTACTACGACGACTTCAGCCGCGTGCTGCCAGGCGCCGTGGTGTTTGGACGCAACCTGCCGCATCAGGAGTCGATTGGGCAGTACGAAAACTGCTATGCCTCGTACAGCACATGGAGCAACGGCTGTGGCAGCGGGAACGCAGACTGCAGCTGGGACGATGGGTACGAGAACTGCAGTCGCAAGGTCGGCGCAGACGTGAAGACCTGTACCAGCGACTTCGTGCACTGCGAAAAAGCGAGCGGCAAGCTGAGCTGTACGCCGATCGCGAGGCCCAGCACGGGTCTGCAGCAACACTGCTCGACGTACGAACAGTACCGCTACTGGCAGTCGATGGAGCTCGACGTGCTCGATCTGAGCAACCCCGACGCACCGACGCTCTCGCCGGTCAACTTCGCCAGCGACGAGGAAGCGGTCGGCCTGGTTGCGTCCGCACAAAGTGTGTACTTCAGCTTCAAGAAGCCGTTCACGATGAGCGGTGATGCCAGGCCGTTCAGCAAGTACTACTTCCGCGAGGTGGGCCTGAGTGATCCCGCCCATCCGCTGGTCGGCGCCGCGGTGAACGTGCCCGGACAGCTCCTGGCCGCCCACGGAACGCAGCTGTTCACGCGTGATCTACGCTGGGGAAGCAGCGTCGCCGAGACCTGGCTCCATGCGGTGCGCCGCGTGGGCGATCTGGCCGAGATCGTCGCCAGCCAGCCGTTTTCCGGTCGCGAAGTGACGAGCGTGCTGGTCGACAATGGGTCGCGCGTCTACGCGTCGCACCGGGCCCTGAGCAATCGTTACTACTACGACTCCACCGCCAAGCCGGCGCTCGACAAGCTCGACGTCTATGGGGCGGAAAACCTGGGCAAGCTGGGCGAGACCGAGGTCGACACCTGGTCGTCGATGACCCAGGTGGTCGATGGTCGCGTGCTGTTCTCGGTGCCCGGCGGCATGATGATCGTCAACGCGCAGACGCCGGGCGCGCCGTACGCGCAGGCGTACTTCCCGCGTCAGGGCTACTTCACCAACAACCTGAGCTTCGACGGCACCAACCTGTACGTCGCCTCGGGTCCGTACGGCATCCACCAGATGGATGCGACCACCCACAACTTGCTCCCCGCGCCGTGAGCGTGCTGCTGCGCGCGCCGTGAGCGTGCCGCGCCCACGCGCGACCGGTCGAGCGCCGCCTGCCGCCGCTAGCGCGGCGCAAGACGCACGAGCAGCACGGCGGCGAGGTAACAGCAGACGCCGACGAGCGCGGTGGCCGTGAAGCCGAACGTCATCGCCAGCGCGATGGACAGCGCGCCCGCGCACACGCCAGCGGCGCCGTTCATCGCCCAGAACCACGCCTTTTGCTGGTCGCCAAAGCGGACAAAGCCCAGCGGCAGGGCGCAGCCCAGGCTCACGCCGGACGCACCGAACACGGCGGCAGCGATGGCGATGCGCGTCGGCAGCGGGAAGGCGAGGGCGGCGCGGAACAGCGGAGACATGCCGAGGGTCGTCAGCGCCGCGAGCAGCGGCACCAGCACGAACAGGTGCTGCGCGCGCTCTGTGTGTCGCGTCGCGAGCAGAGAGCCTGCGCCGGCGCCGAGCAACAAGGAAGAGAGCACGACCGCCGCGGCGTAGCTCGGATGACCGAGAAACAGGATCGAGCTCTGCATCCAGGACAGCTCGAGCAGCATGAAGCCAAAACCAAGCGCGGCGAAGTAGCTGCTGCCGAGCCACAGCTGTGCACTTCGAGCGGGCTTTTTGACGATCAGGAAGGGCAGGAAAAAAGCCAGCAGCGCGATCGTTGCGAGCAGAGCGAGCGTGCTGCGCAGCAGCTTGACGGACTCGAGGTTCTTGTCGCTGGGGGCGGCCGCGCTGACGTCTTCGCCCGACAGCTGAAAGACACGCGATGCCTGGAAAAAGAACGGACGATCGTCGACCGTCGGGGAGAGATCGATGCCTGCGCTGCTGAGCATCGCGCCTCGGTCTGCCATCGCCAGCGAGACCAGCGAGGGCGCCGATTGTCCATCCGGCTCGGGAAACTGGCGCACGAAGCCGCGTTGCTCGGCCACCTGGTCTGCGCGCTGGCGTAGCGCCGGACTGAGCGGGGCCTTGCCTGCGATCAGCGTTCCGACCTGACCTCCCGACACGAACAACAGATGTTCACGCGGACTGCTTGCCCCGTCGAGACGCAGCGCCTCTTCGGCCAGCAACATCAGGCGGGCGCCTTCGAACGGCTGGACACCGTCGGCCCAGCGGCTGATCGAGAGCAGGCCTCCCGGCTCGAGCCGGCGCAGGTACAGACGCAGCGCCTCGACGGTGTAGAGGTAGTTTTCGCTGAGTGCGTACGCGCCGGCCGCGCTCGCCGCCCAGCTGTCGACGAGGGAGATCTGGATCAGATCGTAGCGCTTGTTCGTGCGCGTCAGGTAGCTGCGGCCCTCAGCGACGACGGCGTGTACCCCCGGTCGCCGGTACACGTCGCCCGAGAACGCGGCGAGCGGCCCCTCGAGCAGCTCGACGATCGCACGGTTGAACTCGACCGCATCGACCGCGCCGGCGCCGAACGTGAGCGCCGTCAGGACGTCGCGGCCACCCCCGGCGCCGATCACGCAGACCGTGCGTGCCGGGGCCAGCTGGTAACCAAGACTCGTGACGTCGAAGGGCAGATGCGCGAGCTCGCTGGGCGTCGTGTGCAGGCGCTCGATCGGCGTGCCCGCGGAGCCGTCCTGATCGATCCAGCGCTCCTCGACAGCCTGGGGCTCGAAACGCGTGCCGTAGCCCCAGCCCCAGGGGACACCCGGCGCGGGCGAAAAGATCGGCCGCTCGAACACGGTGATGCGCGCGGTGGCTGTCCACACTTCGTGCAGCGGTGAGGTTGCGCCCACTTCGTCGTAGAGCTTGGAGTAGCCGACGCGGAACGGCGTGCCCCAGAGCGTGGTCAAGACCAGCGCGAGCGCAGCCACCAGCCAGCCGGGCCGTCTTGCGCCGCCCACGAGTGCGAGTGCGACCAGCGGCACGAGACCAGTCAGCGCCAGCACGCTGGGCGTGGGCAGCCAGCCCAGCAGTGGAATCACGAGCACGGCGCCCAGCGCGGCGCCGAGTAGATCGGCGGCGTACATGCGACCCACGGCCGCGCCCGACGCGGACATGAGCAGCAGACAGATGACGCCGCCGAGCGCGTACATGGGAACCAGCATCGAGACCATGACGACGCCGACGAAGCCCGCCTGGCCGAGTCCGAAAGCGAGCAGCAAGGGGCGCGCTTTGACGATCACGAACACGGAGAACGGGATCGCGCCGGCCGCGCTCCAGAGCAGCCGACGCAGCGCCTGTTCGCTCCCCGGACGCAGCGAAAACCACACGCCGGAGGCGCCCAGGCCGAGCATCGCGATCGAGATCGAGAGGAACGCGAAGTGATACCAGAACACGACGCTCAGCAGGCGCGTGGCGGCGATCTGGTAGACCAGCACGGCGAGCGCTACCAGGCCAATGGTCAACAGCCTGTAGCGTTCGCGGAGCGAAGTGCGCGGGCATTCCGCGTGCGAGCGAAGAGACGACGCCTGGGGCTCCACGGGCGAGCGAAAGGAGGGTTCGGACTGCATCGAGCTCTGCGAGGACACTAACGACCTTGGGCCGTGTGAGCAATCCGCTATTTGTGGGCCGATTTTTCGAGGTCCCACGGAATGATCATTCAGAGTCGTCTGGTCCGCGCGCAATGCGGAAACCGAGGATGATTGCCTTGTCGACCGGGGTCCCCTGGTTGCGGTTGGCGACGCGCGTATCGGCCGCGCTGTCGCTCCACGAACCCCCGCGGATCACGCGCCCGTCGCCGCTCGCTGGGCCCTCGGGATCCGACACGGGCTCGGCGTCGTACGCTCCGAACCAGTCCTGGCACCACTCCCACAGGTTGCCCAGGCTGTCTCGCGGTCGCGGGGCAGCCGCTGCGCTTCGAAGCTCTGTGCGAGCTCTGCCCCTGCAGTCAGTGTCCGGCGTGCGCCGTCTGTGGCCGGTCGGTCGCCACCGTCCGGCGCGTCGAACCCGACACCCGCGTGGTCTACGAGTGGCTCGGCAGCGTCTGGCAAGTCACGGCGCGAGGTTGTCGCTCCGACCTCGACTGCGAGTCGCCGAGCCCTGCTCCCTCCGAGGAGATCGAGCTCAGGGTTGCGTTTTCGGACTCGTTTGTCGTGACGATGGAGTTTGGCGCCAACGACACCTTCATCGGGCCGCAGCGCCAGGCGACGACAACCTTCCGTTATGCCGAGGGGGCCGACGTCGACGTCGAGCTGCGCTGAGCGTTGGGCCACGAGGCGGGCCGCGCCGCCATTTGTGGACAGCAAACCTTCCGCACTCCGATTCGGGTTTTTCTGACCCTGAATGGAACAGTGCGCGCTGTGCAGAGGAGTGGCAAAGGCGCTCGCGGGAGACGACGCGCGGCGCTGTCTGGACGAGGTGGTCGCCGTGCTGCGCGATCAGGGCATCGCATCAGTGGAAGATCGAGGCGGACCTGGCAAGCGCCTTGAGGCCCCAGGACGGATGCTCCACGACCGTGCGACCGAACACCGTCAGATCTGCGCTGGACTCGTAAGCGCCTTTGATGGACATGCCGAAGCCCGCGTCGTCGCTGGTGCCGCCGGCAAGGTTGTTGTCGTCCCACGCCCAGGCGAGCCAGCCCAGGCCGTGGCGCTCGGCGAGCTCGACCACGCGCTCGGGATCGATACGTGTGGGACTGGGGCCGATGTCGCGCCCGGGCCCAAACTCACCGACCACCACCACGAGCCCGGTGTCGGCGAGCGCCGCGAAGTGCTCGGCCAGCTCCGGCTGATCGTCGTACTTGCCCGGCGCCGCGCCCGCGACGTCCTGGTACACGCCGTAGATGTGTTGGTCGAAGATCACGTTCTGCTCCGGGTCGGACTCGAAGATCTCGCGGCCGTACTTGACGATGGCCGCCGGATCTTGTCCGCAGCCTCCTGCGGTGACCGAGATGGTCGCGTGATAACCGGCTGCGCGCAGCTTGCCAATCGCCTCCTTGTAGACGTCGCGCCAGAGCGTGCTGTCGCTCGGACCCCACTCGTTGGCGATGTTCAGGATCATGCGTTTTTCGAGCTTCTGCCAGCTCGCGACCTGGGCGAGCCAGGTGTCCACGATCTGCCTGAACAGCGCGGGATCGTCCTTGCAGGTGCCGTCCCAGTTGCCTGGGATGACCACGCTCTGCCCGGCGATCGTGCCGCCCTGTCCCGGGGCACCCAACAGCAGGGCGACGTTTTTTTCTGCGCTCTGCTTGAAGTCGATCGTCCAGCGCGTGGCGTTCGCGCGCGACTTGAGCAGGCCCGGCGACGACGCGTCCCAGTGCAGCTTGTTGACGCCACGAACGCGGAACTCGTCGCCGTTGGAGTCGTACAGCTTGCCGTCGCGGACAAAGAAGCCAACGCCATGGTTGTAGCTGGGGCGCGCGACCGACGCAGCGGACGTGGGCACCGCCTTGCTCGTCAGATCTCCGTTCGCCACCGCCACGGGCGCTGGCACTGCCACCGGGTCGGTGGGCCCGGCGTGCGCCGACTCGCTGGACCCGGCGTGCGCCGACTCGCTGGACTCTGCGTCGTCATCTGCGATCGGAGGAAGCTCGTCGTCTGCACCGGCAAAAACGTCGTCAGTGGCGCTCGGCGGGGCGGGATCTAGCTCGTCCGCTGCACTCTCGGTAGACGTGTGCGCGTGCGCTTGTCGCTGCGCGACGGGCTCGGAGGGTGCTTCGAGCGTGCCGGAACACGCGGATGTCGCACTCGTGGCGACGACTGCGGCGATACAGAAACAGAAGACTTGGGCTGGGCGGCGATGGACCACTAGAAGAACCTCGTTGGGCGCACGTCGACGTCGCGAACCGCACCGCTCTGTGCGACTCACACACACCGACAGTTGGCGCTGCGTAGCGCAGCGATGCGGTGGCAACGTCGGGGGAGACGTCGCGCTTCGCAGTCTGTACGTATCGCGAGCTACCCGATCAGGGCCACCACAGAGTGGCTTTTTGTCGCGCCACACTGAGTAAGATCACGCACTGGGTGGCTCGTCGAAACGCGTGCGTACGGAACGTGTGAGCGTACCGGTGCTCGGCGTTGCAGGCAGCTGCGTGAGCGCGACGTTTGCTCGCATTACAGACATCGTCACTCGATGCGCTATCGTGCGCCCGGGCTCATGGGGCCTTCACGGAAGTGAGAAAGGTACGTATGGCAGAGACGCTGCAAAAAGAAGATCTCAAGCAGGGCACGGGGGCCGAGGCCGTCGCGGGTAAGCGCGTGACGGTGCACTACGTCGGAACGCTCACGGACGGCAGCAAGTTCGACAGCTCGCGCGATCGCGGCAAGGGCTTCAGTTTCTCGCTCGGCGCCGGCGAGGTGATCCGCGGCTGGGACGAGGGCGTGGCCGGCATGAAGGTCGGCGGTCTGCGCCGGCTCACCATCCCGCCTGCGCTCGGCTACGGCGATCGCGGTTTTCCGCCCGTCATCCCCGCGCGCGCCACGCTGGTCTTCGAGGTCGAGCTGCTCGCGGTCGGCTGAGCGTCAGCGCGCGGGTCGCTACCCGCGAGCGCCAGTCACGCATCGCTCCAGGACGCTGCCCAGGCGCAGCCAAGTCCACAGCGCGAACAGTAAAGGTCGGCTGCGAGCCAGACAGGCGGCGCGGCCGGCGTCCGCCCACTCTTGCGGGGCTGCAATTCCAAGCACACCATCCGATCAGACCTTACTCCTTTGTTGCTCTGGTCATAATTTTCGTCGGCTTGACTAGCTCAAGTGCGTTGACACGCTCCACCTCGGCGTGCGACATCCGCACGGCTTGCAGTCGCCATCCGGCGTCTCTGCGAGCCCCCCCGTTTGAACGACTACCCCATGTCAGTTGCGGAAACTACGCAGGTACGCAGCCTCGGCCGCTACAACCTGATCGCATCGCTTGGTCAAGGCGGGATGGCGAACGTCTATCTTGCGGTGGCGGCAGGGTTTGCCAGCTTCAACAAGCTGCTCGTGCTCAAGACCCTGCGGCAAGACGCCACGCCTGACTTTGTGCACATGTTTCTGGACGAAGCGCGCCTGTCTGCACGCTTCAACCATCCCAACATCGTGCAGGCCTACGAAGTGGGCGAGTCGAATGGGACCTTTTTTATCGCCCTCGAGTATCTCGAGGGGCAGTCGCTGCGCGCCGTCCAACGCAAGCTGGGCATCGCGTTTCCGCTCGAAGACGAGCTGCGCGCCATCGCCGAGACCGCGCGAGGCCTGCACCACGCGCACGAGCTCAAGGACTTTGCTGGCGACTCACTGCACGTCGTGCACCGCGACGTCAGTCCGCAGAACGTGTTCCTCACCTACGATGGCCAGGTGAAGCTGCTGGACTTCGGCATCGCCAAGGCCATCGACTCCGAGCATCCCACCCAGGTCGGTCTGATCAAGGGGAAGCTCGACTACATCGCCCCCGAGCAGGTGCGCGGCGAGTCGGTCGATCGACGGGCCGACATCTTCTCGCTGGGCGCGATGACCTGGGAAGCAGTCACCCGCCAGCGCTTCTCCGGAGGCCACAAGGTCTCCGACGTCGCCAAGCTCCACAAGCGGCTCACCGGTGGCGAGCGGGACGTGCGCGAGGTGCAGCCGGAGGTGCCCGAGCAGCTTGCCAACGTGATCCGACGCGCTGTGTCCGTCGATCCGGCGCATCGTTTCGACACGGCGGCGTCGTTTGCGGTCGAGATCGAGCGCTTCCTCGACTCGATGAACCTGCGCCCCTCGGCACAGACGCTTTGCGAACATCTCGCGCTCTCGTTCCGGGCCGAGCGCGTCAAGATCGCCGCGGTCATCGAGGAGCAGCTGAGACGGCTCAGCCAGGATGGCGGCAAAGACCTGAGTATGGTCGCGCTCGACCGGAGCGACACCACGGTCAGTAACTCCGGCCTGGTCTCGTCGTATCGGAGCGACGCCACCGGCCTGAGCCGCACCAGTCTGGTCGTGACCTCCCAGTCACCGAGCCCGCCGCCACACTGGACACGCAGCCCCTTGGCCAAGCTTGGCGTGGTGGGCGCTGCGCTCGGGCTGGCCGCCGCGCTGGCCCTGTCCAATCCGCAGCCCAAGCCCAGGTCCAAAGGTGCGGCGTTGCCGACCGGCCCGGGCGCGTCGACGAGCGCGGCGACTGCCACGCGAACCGGCAAGCCTGCGAGTGCAGACTCCGAGCCCGCGCACGCGGTCAAAAACAGCACCGTCGCGCTCGCCGTGCAGGTCTCGCCGAGCGGCGCGCGGGTCGAGCTCGACGGTGCGATACTGCCCACGCTTCCCTTCCAGGCGGAGCTCGCGCGAGACGGCATGGTGCATCGCATCGAGGCCAGCGCTCCCGGCTACCGGTCTCAAAAGTTCGCCATTCCCTTCGACCGCGATCGCGAGCTGCTGATCGTGTTGGAGCGAGCAGAGGTGACGTCGACCAGGACCGTGAGCCGCCGGACGCGCGCCGAGCGACGGCGCGAAGAGCGGGGCGCAGAGGGCCAGCGCGAAGCAGCGCCGTCTGCGCTCGCAGCAGCGCGGCCGGCCTCGGTCGAGCCAGGTGCCGCGATCGTCTCCAAGCACCGCTCGGGCTTGCGCGTCGACAAGACGAACCCTTATGCCGACTGAACAAACCTTGGCTCACGCGCCGGAAGGCGCGCCTCGACATGCGCCGTCACGGGGCACACGCCGCCGGCTTCCGTTGCTGCTGCTGACGCTGCTGCTGGCTTGCGTCACCTTCCTCGCACACGCGCGGGCCGCTCCTGCAGACAGTGCCCCGGCCGCTGCCGGCGCGCCGAGCGCGCCCAGTGCGGAGGCCCGTCAGCAGGCCGGTACCCACTTCGGCCGCGGTGTCGAGCTGTTCGAAGAAGGAGCCTTTCGTGCGGCGCTGGTCGAGTTTCAGCGCGCCTACGAGCTCGCGCCCGACTTTCGGCTGCTCTACAACATCGGGCATGCGGAGATGGAGCTGCACGACTACCTGCGCGCGACGCAGAGCTACGAGCGCTACCTGACCGACGGCGGCAGCGCGATAACCGCCGAGCGCCAGCGCGAGGTCGAAAAGATGCTGCGCTCGTTGGCCGGTCGCGTGGGGCGCCTCGCCATTCACGTCAACCTGATGGGCGCCGAGGTCTTCGTCGACGAGCAGCAGGCCGGCGTCGCACCGCTGGCGTCGACGGTCGCGGTCAATGTTGGCCGGCATCGCGTCTACGGGCGCACGGTCCACGGCGCGGTCGGCGAAACGATAGTCGACGTCGCAGGTGGCGACCTCGCCCAGGTCAACCTCGAGCTGAGTGTTCCGGCAGCGTTGTCAGCGCTGCCCCCCGTCACCGACACGCCCGTGGCAGCACCGAGCAAAGGGCTCTCGCGCAAGCAGCGGGGGGCGATCGCGAGCTGGGCGCTGGCCGTGCCCGCCGCGGCAACTGCCGTGGTCGCGGGCGTGGTGGCGCGCGGCAAGACCGACGATCTCGATGCCGCGCTGGACATCAAGCCAGCCACGCCGGCGAGCAAAGCCTCCGCGGACGAGCTGCGCGACGAGGCACGCTCGTGGGCGATCGCGAGCGACGTCATGACCGGCGTCTCGGTGGCGCTCGTCGTCACGGGCGTCGTGCTCTGGCTGCGCGGCCACGACCCAAAACAAGACGTGCCGCCACGGGGGTCGATCTCGTGGGGCCTCGGCGTGGGCACGGGCCACCTGCTGGGTCACTTTTAGGTCGTGAGGTTGTTGCCGATGCAGTTGCGAAATCTCGTGGCGATGACAGTTCTGTCCGCGGGCTGTAGTCTGGTCCTCGATACAGACAAACAGCAGTGCACCGAGCCAGCGGACTGCGGCTCGTTCAACGGCCAGCCGCTCTACGCGTGCGTCGACAGCTACTGCGAGCAGGTGGCTTGCGCGACCGACGCAGAGTGTCAGGCGCGCGGCGCCTTCGTGTGCGGGACCCTGCGCACGTGCGAGCCTGCACAGTGCGTCAGCAACGAGCAGTGCACCAGGCCGGGTGAGTCGTGCGCCGCGGGCCGCTGCGCCGACCCGCTCTTCCAGTGCTTCAGCCAGCCCCAGCCGCTGACCAGCAGCGAGCCAGCGGTCGTCCGGCTCAAGCTGCTCAGCTACGCCGACCAGAAGCCGGTCAGCGATCTGAAGGTTCGCGTCTGCGCGATCGCGGACCTGGCGTGCAACACGCCGCTCGATGTTCAGACGACCTACGACGACCAGGGCATGCTCACGATCGGCAAGCTCGAGAACGGGGCGCGCTACAGCATCCGTTTCACCGGCAAGGACGCCTCGGGCATGCCCTTGCTCGAGCACGAGTACTTCATGCAGCGGCCTGCCGTGGGCTTGACACCCGAAGCGGACAAGCTCGAGATGGTGCCCGAGTCGCTGGTCAACGTGCTCGCGTCCGCAGCCGGCACCACCTGGAAGCCGGAGCAAGGTCTGGTGCTCGCGCAGATCTTTGGCTGCGACCTGAAGCCACTCGCCGGCGTGTCGCTGACTGACAACCGTGCGGCGGGTCTGTTCTATCTGACGGGTGCAGCGAGCACGAGCCTCACCCAGACGGACGGCTCGGGGGTCGGTGGCTTCGTCAACATGGAGGTCGACAATGCCGGCAATGCCGTCCAGCACAAGGTCAGCTTCAGCTACGGCGGGCGTCCGATGTTTTCCTTTCTGGTCGCGCCCCGGCCCCACGTCATGACCGCCCTCGCCATCTACCTGGGCGACTACGGCACGACCGTCGACCGCGCCGCTACGTTCGTGCGCTGACGCGACCGCGTCCCTTCACGGTGAGTGCTGCGCCGCGCCGAGCGGGGAGGCTGGTTGCGACTGCCCGGGCTGCGTGCACATGCTGGATCATGAATCGTGTTGGCATGTTGGTCGCGGGCATGGGCTTGATGGCATGTCAGTCCCGCTCGAATCGGCCCCCGGACCCGGTCGTCGAGCCGTCCGCGAGAGCTCCCGTGGAAGCGCACGGTTCTTCCGCGCGCGAGCACGAAGAGGCGGAGCCGAAGCCGCCTCAGGACCTGCACGCGGCTCGCGTCGAAGACCCGGACGAGCAGCTCCCGCTGTCGCGCATCTCGCTGCCCGCAGGCTTCGAGATTGGTGTGTACGCAGCAAACGTGGAGAACGCGCGCTCGCTTTCGCTGACGCCGAGCGGCACGCTGTTCGTGGGCAGCAAAGAAGCAGGGGCGGTCTACGCCATCCCCAATGCCGACGGCGACGCGCACGGCGACCGCGTGATCAAGATCGCCGACAAGCTCCACGCGCCCAACGGCGTCGCGTTCTATCAAGGCACGCTGTTCGTCGCCGAGCAAAACCGCATCTTGCGCTTCGACGAGATCGAGAAAAACCTCGAACAGCACCCCAGCTTTGTGGTCATCAACGACTCGTATCCGGACGTAGACCACCACGGCTGGAAATTCATCGCGGTCGGACCCGACGCCAAGCTGTACGTTCCCATTGGCGCGCCCTGCAACGTCTGCGACCAGAAGGACCCGCGCTTCGCCTCGATCACCCGCCTCGGACTCGATGGCAAGGGCTTCGAGATCTTCGCACGAGGGGTCCGCAACACGGTCGGCTTCGACTGGCAGCCTGCGACCAAGGAGCTCTGGTTCACGGAGAACGGACGCGACCTGATGGGCGACGACACTCCCCCTGACGAGCTCAACCGCGCAGCCAAGGCGGGCAAACACTTCGGCTTTCCGTACTGCCATGCAGGCACCATTCCGGACCCCGAGTTCGGCAAAAAGAAGAAGTGCGCCGACACCGTCCCGCCGGTGCGCGTGCTCGGCCCGCACGTCGCCGCGCTCGGCATGCGCTTTTATCAGGGCAAGATGTTCCCGCCTGACTATCAAAGTCAGATCCTGCTCGCCGAACACGGCTCCTGGAACCGCAGCGAAAAGCTGGGCTACCGCCTGATGCTCGTGCGGCTCGCTGGCAACGAGGCGCAGTCCTACGAGGTGTTCGCCCAGGGGTGGCTGCACGAAGGCAGAGCCTGGGGCCGGCCCGTCGACGTGGTGGTCGCTGCGGACGGCTCTCTGCTCGTGTCGGACGACCTGGCAGACGCGATCTACCGCATCAGCTATCACGCTGGGTGAGACCTCCAGCGCTTGCGGTGCCTTGCGGCTTAGCCGAGCACCTTCCAGGTCTTTTGCGTGCGCGTGGCGCCGAGCTGCGGCGTTTGCGGGTAGTCCATGCTCGGGAGGGAGCGCCGGATGGCCTTGTGCCACTGGCTGTACGTGGCGCCTTCGGGGAGCTCGCGCAGGGCATCGAGCGCGGCGCGCGTAAATGCGCCGTTGGGGCGCCCCTCGAAGGAGGCGTCGTACGAAAACTCGTTGTCCTTGCTGCCCGAGAGCAACAGTGCACTGTTGCGCGGTTTGCCGCGAGACGGAGTGCTCTCGACCTTCCTGGCCTGGCTCAGCTTCTTTTTGTCCTTCTCGAACTCTTCGAGCGGCATGAAGCGGACCTTGCGCTCCGAGCGGCTGGGCGCCAGCTTCGCGACCGTGCCCGAGTGACACGAGTCCGAGATGAAGATCAGCCGCACGCCGCGCGCACAGCTGGAGAAGATCTCGTACAGCTCATCGTCGAGCAGCGGGCCTTTGCTCGCGAGGTCGTGAGGACACAGCGCCTCGTCGCGGCCGTCGGGTTCTTCGTCGTCCGTGTCGGGCTCCCAGGTGCCGTGGCCCGAGTACGTGATCACCACGATATCGCCCGTCACGGCTTTCTCCAGGGTGGACACCATGTTCGAGACCATGGCGGCCTTGGTCGCTTTTTGGTCGAGCAAGAGCTGCGTGGTGAAGCCACGCTTGGTGAGTTCTTTGTGCCAGTCGTTGGCGTCGTTGACGCAGCCCGACAAGTCGTTTGCAGTGCCAGGATAGTTGTTGATGCCAATCGCCAGCGCGTATTTCGCCATACGTTCCTCCCAGTTTCGACACGTCACGAGCATCCCGTTCTACGCGCGTGGTTCGGGTCGACTCCCTCGCTGATGACAGCGATCTATCAAGACTCGCCAGTCCGGCCGGTAGGAGCTCTCGACGCCTGGCAGTGCCGAAGATTCATGACCCGCGGGTAGCGAGAACGCGCCTTCCCGAGCGTACATGAGGACGTCCGCGCCGAGCGTCGGCGCGCAGCGCTGCCAGCGAGCGCAGCGCGTCTCGACTCCGCATGGCTCGTCTGACACGTCGAAGCGCGCCCTCGGGCGCGCGAGCGAAGATCAGACGCGCGGGTCGAGCGCCCTGCCTGGCCGTGCGCGAGCGGAGACGGTTCGTCCCCGTCGGCGGAGCGCCAGACCCGCCAGCGCGAAGCACAGCACGCTCAGGGCATCGCCAGCCCCGCGCGCGCCGCTCGGCGCGGCAGAACAACCGCCGCCACCCGCGATCGTGAAGCCCTCGTCGGTGATCAGATCGCCGGGCGGAGGGGTGTCGAGATCGACGTAGTCGGGGCTGCCGTCGCCGTCGCGATCGCCGAGTCCGTCCACGCCGTCGGGCGCGCCGTTGCCATTGGCGTCCGGATCGTGCCACGCGACCAGGCCGTCGCCGTCGAGGTCGTTGCCGAACTTCATGCCGTCGTCGCGCTCGCGCGCGGTGGGCACACCGTCGTTGTCGTCGTCCGGGTCGAGCCAGTCCGGCGTGCCGTCCAGGTCGGTGTCCGGGCAGGGCGCGGCCGTGCACTCGACCCGCGTGGTCAGGCCGTCGCCGTCGTCGTCGGGATCGAGGTGGTCGGGCAAGCCGTCGCGATCGGTGTCGCGCGTGCTGCCGTCCTGGTTGTGTTCGGCACTGGTCGGGCGTCCGTCGTCGTCGTCGTCCGGGTCCAGGTAGTTGGGTCTGCCGTCGCCGTCGCTGTCGCGGCACGGCGTCGCGCTGCACTCGCTGGCGGTCGGCAGGCCGTCGCCGTCGTCGTCGGGATCGCGCTCGTCGGTGAGCCCGTCGCCGTCCGTGTCGGGGCAGGGCGAGCTGTTGCACTCGTCGCGATCGGGCCTGCCGTCA
>Ga0190271_10000366_pt1 | contig 22626 bp, 21 predicted proteins | sample Popmic356T_FD_133747 | JGI IMG/M metagenome (GOLD analysis project Ga0190271, IMG submission 133747) | Populus adjacent soil microbial communities from riparian zone of Weber River, Utah, USA - 356 T | ecosystem: Environmental > Terrestrial > Soil > Riparian zone | place: USA: Utah | collected...
AGCCCGGCGCGCAACGCCAGCTCGATCTCCTCGGTCGTCCAGTCGTCCAGTGACGACAACGCGTCGTGCGCTGCCTTCACCACCTGACGGCCCTCGTCGTTGTCGAGGAGCTTGGCCGCGTCGGCCGGGTCGCGCTCGAAGTCGTCACCGGCGAACAGGAAGCCGAGCATGTCGACGCTCTCTGCCAGCGTCACCATCCGCTCCTGGACCAACGGCGCCGCGGCTGCGAGCAATTCGCGCTGCTCGGCGCTCGGCTCACCGTCCAGCACGCCGGCGCCCTGGAGGTACGGCATCATCCGCTCCGCGAGCTCCCCCGGCGGCAGGGCACGCACGTGTGCGGCGTTGATCGCCTCGGCCTTCTTGAGGTCGAAGCGCGCCGGGTTGGGGTTCACCCTCTCGATGGTGAACGCCTCGACCATCTCCTCCATCGTGAAGATGTCGCGGTCGTCGGCGATCGCCCAGCCGAGCAGGGCGAGGTAGTTGAGCAGACCTTCGGGCAGGAACCCGCGTTCGCGGTAGCCCAGCAGGTTCGACTCGGGGTCGCGCTTCGACAGCTTCCGGTTGCCCTGGCCCATGACGTACGGCAGGTGACCGAACCGGGGCGGCCGCCCGCTGCCGACCCCGATCTCGGCGAGTGCGTCGTACAGCGCGATCTGCCGAGGCGTCGACGACAGCAGGTCCTCGCCGCGCAGGACGTGCGTGATCCCCATGAGCGCGTCGTCGACCGGGTTCACCAGCGTGTACAGGGGGTGCCCGTTGCCACGCACGAGGACGTAGTCCGGGACGTTGTCGGGCTGGAAGGTGATCTCGCCGCGCACGAGGTCGACGAACGTGATCGGGGTGTCGGGCATCCGGAGCCGTACGACCGGACGCCGCCCCTCCTCGACGTACGACGCGCGCTGCTCCTCGCTGAGCTCGCGGCAGTGGCCGTCGTACCCCGGGGCGCGACCCTCCTCGCGGGCCTTCGCGTTGCGCTGGTCGAGCTCGTCGGCGCTGCAGTAGCAGTGATAGGCACGGCCCGCCGCGAGCAGCTTCTCGGCGATCTCGGCGTAGACCGGGTAGCGCTCCGACTGGCGGTAAGGACCGTGCGGGCCGCCGACCTCAGGGCCCTCGTCCCAGGTGAAACCGAGCCAGCGCATCACCTCGAGCAGGGTGTCGTACGACTCCCGTGAGTCACGGGCGGCGTCGGTGTCCTCGATGCGGAACACGAAGGTGCCGCCGTGGTGGCGCGCGAAGGCCCAGTTGAACAGCGCCGTCCGCGCCAGGCCGACGTGCGGGGAACCGGTCGGCGACGGGCAGAACCGCACCCGGACCTCGGAGGCCTGGCTGGAGACGCCACCACTCGTCTGAACCACAGCGTCACTCACGTCGCAGCACTCTGTTGGTCAGGGTGCCGATGCCCTCCACGACCACGTCCACCTCGTCCCCCACCTCCATCGGGCCCACACCCTCCGGCGTGCCCGTGAGGATGACGTCGCCAGGCAGCAGCGTCATCACCCTCGAGACGTGAGCGACGAGCGCGGGCACGTCGAAGATCATGTCCTTCGTGGTCCCGTCCTGGACGATGTCGCCGTTGAGGTAGGTCTGCACCCGAAGGCTGCCGGGGTCCAGCTCGGTCTCGACCCAGGGCCCGAGCGGGCAGAACGAGTCGAACCCCTTGGCCCGGGTGAACTGCACGTCGCTGCGCTGCAGGTCGCGGGCGGTCACGTCGTTGCCGATCGTGTAGCCGAAGATCACGTCGTCCGCCTGGTCAGCCGGGACATCGCGGCAGATGCGTCCGATCACGACGGCGAGCTCGCCCTCGTAGTGCAGCTCGCGGGTCTGCCGGGGATAGAACACCGGGTCGCCCGGCCCCACCACGGACGTGTTGGGCTTCAGGAACATCAAGGGCTCCGCCGGCACGTCGCTGCCGAGCTCCGCTGCGTGCGCGGCGTAGTTGCGACCGATCCCGACCACCTTGCTGCGCGGCAGGACGGGCGCGAGCAGGCGCACGTCAGCGAGCCGGTGCAGCTTCTCGGTGGGCTTGATCCCTGCGTACAGCGGGTCGCCTGCGAGGGCGACGACCGTCGCGTCCGGATCGAGCTCGCCGTGCTCGTCCAGGTCGCCGCCGACGACGCCGTACTGCGGGTCGTCGCCGGAGGTGAATCTTGCGATGCGCACCGCACGAGCCTACCGGTGGGGTCATGGCCGCACGCGTGGTTACCCTCGGCCTGTGGAGTCCGCCCTGACCAGTGCGTTCGTGCTGCTCGACGCCGACGAGGCCCGTGCCCGGGCGGCTCGGCACCGCGCGCTGCTGGAGCCCTGGGTGACCCCCCACCTGGAGCGCCGACGCGCAGGCGTCGCCCATCCGGTCGAGGACTTCCTCTTCACCTACTACTCGTTCAGCCCGTCCGCGTTGCGGCGCTGGCACCCCGGCTTCGGCACGGTGCTGGCGGAGGCGGGCGAGCTCGAGCACGCGAAGGGGTACGGCGCGGTGGCCGGCGGCTGGGGCGTCACGCCCGACCACGTGGTCGGACAGCGGCCGCTGCTGGAGGCGACCGCCCGGCTGCTCGAGGCGACGGCTGGTCGTCCGGCGAACTTCGGCTGCTTCGGCATGCACGAGTGGGCGATGGTCTATCGGCTCGACCCCGAACGGGTCCGGCACGCCGCCTGGCCGCTGCGGCTCGGTGCGACGGGCACCGACGCCGTCGTCGAGGGCCACCGCGTCGCCTGCTCGCACTTCGACGCCTACCGCTTCTTCACCGACGAGGCCCGCCCGCTCAACACGATCCGACCGGGCCGCGACGACAGGTCGGCGTTCGAGCAGCCCGCGTGCCTGCACGCGGGGATGGACCTCTACAAGCACGCCTTCCGGCTCAGCCCGGCGGTGCCGTCGGACCTGGTGGCGGACTGCTTCTTGCTTGCCCGGGACATCCGGGTGCTCGACATGCGCGCATCGCCGTACGACTTCACGGCGCTCGGCTACGACCCGGTGCGGGTCGAGACCGCCGAGGGCAAGCAGGAGTATGCAGCAGCGCAGCGTGCCTTCGCCGAACGGGGAGGACCGCTCCGACGGCGCCTGCTCGACGAGTGCCGGCGCCTCCTGGTGCTGGTCGAACCCTAGTCGTTGTCGAGGTAGAGGCAGAACGGGTGGCCGGCCGGGTCGATCATGACCCGCACGTCGTCCTGCGGCTGGAACCCGGGGAGCTCCGCGCCGCACTCGGTTGCCCAGGCCACGGCCTCCTCGAGGTCGTCGACCTCGATGTCGAGATGCATCTGCATCTGCGGGTCACCCGGCTTCGCCGGCCACACCGGGCGGACGAAGTCGTCCTCCCGCTGGAAGCCGAGGTTGTAGCCCGCGTCCTTCGACGGCGCAAGCGTGCACCACTGAGCACCGTCGGTGAAGATCGTCCAGCCCAGCAGGCGCTGGTAGAAGCGGGCGAGCTCCTGCGGATCGGGCGCATCGATGGCGACGCCGAACCACGAGGCGGTCGAGCGCAGCGGCATCAGGCATTCACCATCCAGCGGTGCCCGAACGGATCACGGAGCACCGCGATGCGACCCACGCCGCTGTCCTCCGGGCCGCGGTCGAGCTCGGCTCCACCGTCGACCGCGCGGGCGACGATCGCGTCGACCCTGCCGGGGTCGGACAGGAAGAGGTGAAGGGTGACCGCGGCGCCACGTCCGGACGCAGGTCCCTCCACGTGGATCTCGGGGTGCTCGTCGGACATCATCCAGCGCGCGCCCTCGACCGCGAGCTCGACGTGCCCGACCCGGCCGTCCGGCATCACGATCGGGTCGTAGACGACCTCGGCGCCGAGGTGCTCGACGTACCAGTCGATCGCGTCTCGCGCCTCACGCACGGCGAGGTACGGCGTCAGCTCGGCCATGCGTCCTCCCTCCACGTGGGTGCGATCCCACCCTTGCACCTCGGTAAGGTCGACGCCATGGCGCGCAGCGTGTACGTCGCCGGCGTCGAGGGCTTCACGGGCAAGTCGGCGGTCGCGTTGGGCTTGCTCGAGCAGCTGTCTCGTCGGGTGCAACGGGTGTCCGTCTTCCGGCCTGTCGTCCGCACCGACGCCTCGGTGACCGGGGCGCACGACTACGTGCTCGACCTGCTCGTCTCGCACGACGCCGTCGCCCAGTCCTACGACGAGTGCGCGGGCGTGAGCTACGACGACGTCCACGCCGACCCTGACGCCGCCATGGGCCGGATCGTCGAGCGGTACCACCAGGTGGCGGAGGAGGCCGACGCCGTCATGGTCGTCGGCAGCGACTACACGGACGTGGTAGCGCCGGCGGAGTTCGCCTTCAACGCCCGGGTCGCCGCCAACCTCGGTGCGCCGGTGCTGCTGGTCCTCAACGCGTTCGGTCGCGATGTCGCACACCTCCGCACCGCGATGGCGATGGCCGACGCCGAGCTGACGGCCAACCACGCGAGCCTCTTCGCCGTCGTCGCGAACCGCGTCGAGGACAGCCCCGAGGAGTACGCCGCGGCTCTCGCCCGCCAGGACGTGCCGGTCTTCGCGATCCCCGAGCGCCCCCTGCTCAACGCGCCGTCCGTGGGCGACCTGATGGCGGCGTGCGGCGGCATGCTGCTCCGCGGTGACGAGGACCTTCTCGCACGCGAGGCGCCGGAGATCGTCATCGCCGCGATGACCCTGCCGCACGTGCTCGACCGGCTGTCGGAGGGCGCGCTCGTCGTCACGCCCGGCGATCGTCCCGAGATTGTGCTGGGCGTGCTCACCGCGCACGTCTCCGCGAGCTTCCCCCAGGTGTCAGGCATCGTGCTCAACGGCGGTCTGGAGCTCCCGAAGCAGGTGCAGACCCTTCTCGACGGGCTCGCGGTGACACTGCCGATCGTCGCCACACCCCTCGGGACGCACGCCACGTCCACCGCGCTCACCAACCGGCGGGGCCGGCTCGACAAGGACTCCCCACGCAAGATCGCCACCGCCCTGTCGCTCTTCGCCGAGCACGTCGACGGCGACGCGCTGCTGGACCGGCTCGAGGTCACCCGCACCGAGGCGGTCACCCCGCTGATGTTCGAGCACCAGCTCCTGGACAGCGCGATCGCGGACCGGCGCCACGTCGTTCTTCCCGAGGGCGAGGAGGACCGGATCCTGCGGGCCGCCGACATCCTGCTGAGGCGCCGGGTGGCCGACCTGACGCTGCTCGGCGACCCGCTCCGCGTCCAGGCCCAGGCGGCGTCCCTGGGTGTGGACATCTCCGCGGCGCGGGTGCTCGACCCACACGACGAGAAGCTCCGCGAGCGCTTCGCCCACGAGTACCACGAGAGGCGACGGCACCGCGGCGTCGACCTCGAGAGGGCGAACGAGCTGGTCGTCGACGCTTCGTACTTCGGGACCATGATGGTCGAGCTCGGCCTCGCCGACGGCATGGTGTCCGGGGCGGTGAACACCACCGCGCACACGATCCGCCCGGCGCTGGAGGTCATCCGGACCGTGCCCGAGGTCTCGGTGGTCTCCTCGGTGTTCTTCATGTGCCTGCAGAGCCAGGTGCTCGTCTACGGGGACTGCGCGGTCAACCCCGATCCGACCGCGCCCCAACTGGCCGACATCGCGATCGCGTCCGCGCGGACCGCGAGCGCGTTCGGCGTCGAGCCGCGGGTGGCGATGCTGTCTTACTCGACGGGCTCGTCCGGTGCCGGCACCGACGTCGACAAGGTCACCGAGGCGACGGCGCTGGTCCGGAGCCGGGTTCCCGACCTCCCGGTCGAGGGGCCGATCCAGTACGACGCGGCGATCGACGTCGCCGTCGCGCGGACCAAGCTGCCGGACTCGCAGGTGGCCGGCCGCGCTACGGTGTTCGTCTTCCCGGACCTCAACACGGGCAACAACACCTACAAGGCGGTGCAGCGGTCGGCGGGCGCGCTGGCGGTCGGCCCGATCCTTCAGGGACTCCGCAAGCCGGTGAACGACCTGTCCCGCGGCGCGACCGTCCGGGACATCGTCAACACCGTCGCCATCACCGCGATCCAGGCGCAGACAAAGGCCGGCCACGACATGGCGACTTGATGCGCGCGTCTGGCACCAGAACCCACGTGAGCGTCACGAGGGCAAGCACGCCCACGGTGCTCCAGAGAAGCTGGCTCGACGCCCACGGCCCTCCGGCGGTGTAGGGGAACAGCGGAACACTCTCGTCGAGCGGCCGGGCGAGCGCGAGTGAGATGGTCACGCCCACGACGGCGGGGCTCACCGCAGCGGCAGGCGTCGCGCGACCCCGGTCGCGCAGCCAGGTGACGTACGCCGTGGCGGCCAGCGCCGCCACGCAGCCCTGCCACGCCACGGCCTCCGCGTGCCCGAAGTACGCCGTGCGGGTCCACCACACAGACAGCAGCCACCACCCGAGGAGCAGCACCACGGCAGCCGACCGGGCGACCGTCCGCCAGCGCAGGCTGCGCGGCAAGGTGTCCACGACCGCCGCAGCGGGCTCGTCGAAGGCCGACGCGGCCACACCGGCGACCAGTCCTACTGCGATGCCTTGCAACGGCCACATCTGGTACGGCCACTCCTCGACGACCCGCAGCAGCACCGTCACCAGTGCTGCTGCGGTCGCGACGAGGCCCCACGGGACGGACCGCGCTGCGTGCTCGAACACGACAACGACCTGTCACAGCTCAGAGGGGCGGCCCGGGTAGCGGGTTGACCATGGTGGCCTGCACGCCCTGGGTCATGGTCAGCACGCCGAGGACCAGCGCGACGGCCACGGCGACGGCGAGGGCACGCAGCACGGGTGTCCGGGCCTGCTCCCGGTCGTGGAGCACCGCCAGCAGCACACCGACGAGGCAAAGGGCCACGACGTAGAGGCAGTACCAGACGGGCGACCCGGTCATGATGACCCAGCGCTCCGGATCGCCCTCGACGCCGAGCGGGCCCCCGAAGTAGGTCCACGGCATGAACACGCGGACGAAGCGCAGCGGCTCGACGAGTCCCTGCATCACGATCGTGACCAGGACCAGTGCCACCGCGACGAGGATGCCTGCGCCCCGGAACGGCAGCCACCGGGCGACGACCAGGCCGAGCACCGGACCGCCCACCGTGGACAGGGTGCCGAGCGCGAACATGATCGCGTAGGCCCAGGTGTCGCCCACGTCGCCGAACGGCATCGTGCTCGGCAGGGGCGGTTGGTCGTGGTACGCCCAGATCGCCCAGCCGAAGAAAGCGATCCCGGCCGTGAACGGGACCACCGTGGCCGAGGCGAGGGCGAGGGTGCGGGTGCGCTCGGGCAGCACGACAGTGCCCGCTGCCTCGAACGCGCGGTCGGACCGGCGGACCAGGCTGATCATGACGAGCAGGCCGAGCACGCCGAGGGCGGCTCCCGGGACGATCACGTGGAACTGGGACGAGGAGTTCTTGTCGGGTCCCATCGCACACACGAGGACGGTCAGCGCCAGGCCGACGAGGAACAACGGGTGCTTCGCGTAATGGACCATCTCTCGGCGGGCGAGCACCGTGAAGGTGCCGGTGTCCGCGGTGGGCGTGGTGTGGGTCATCGGATGACTCCTTGTTCGTTGTGGACGGTTGCGCGCATGAGGAGATACGCGTCCTCCACTGCCGGATCCGCCCCGTGCGAGCCGGGTCGCGGCACACCTCCGACGGACCGCACCGCACCGGTGCCGGTCCGCCAGGAGACGACTGCAGCGTCGTTGGCCTGGGGGCCGACCCAGACCTGGCCGGAGGCCATGGCCACCAGGTCCGGCACCCGTCCGTCGAAACGGACGCGGCCGCTGTCGAGCACGATCACACGGTCACAGAGCGCGGCGACGTCCTCGGTCTGGTGGGTGGCCAGCAGCACGGCACTGGTTCGTGCCTGCTCGGAGAGCATCGCCCGGAGAGACGCCCGCTGCTCGGGGTCGAGACCGGTCGTGGGTTCGTCGAGGACGACGAGGATCGGCGATCCCATGAGCGCCTGGGCGATGGCCAGCCGGCGTCGCTGCCCGCCGGACAGGGCCGAGATGCGCTTGCTGCCGAGCTCGGCGAGGTCGACGAGTCCGAGCACCCGGCGGACCTCCGCGTGCCGTGCGTCCGTGTCGGTCCATTCCTTCAGCACCGCCACGTAGTCGAGGAAGCCGAAGGCCGTCATCCGGCGTGGGAAGCCGACCTCCTGCGGGAGGTAGCCCAGCCGACGGCGCGCCTCGGTGCGTTCCGGGAGCGTCCCCGTCACGGCATGCCCGGCGACGTCGATCGACCCGGCGGAAGGAGTGAGGGAGGTCGCCAGGAGCCGCAGCAGCGTGGACTTGCCGGCGCCGTTGGGGCCCAACAGCCCGGTGACGCCCGGGTGCAGGTCCAGGTCCGTCGGGTGCAATGCCACCGTGGAGCCGTAGCTCTTGGTGACACCCCTGAGTCGCGCGTGCGCGTTCATGACCGCGCTCCTTCCCCGAGTCCGAGGCGACGGGCGAGGACCAGGGCGGCCACGACCGCTGCCGCGGCGAAGCACGCCTGGCCCAGGGCGGTCGACGCGGCAGCGACATTGCCCGTGGCGCCGAGGACGACGACGACCGACGCCCACGCCGCGGTGACCACGGCGAGCGTGACGGGAGCCACGAACCAGGTCAGCAGGGCGAGCGTGGCGACGGACACCGCGATCGCAGGCAGCAGCCAGAGCCCGATGCCGAGCCCGATGCCCGGGACCAGGCCCATGAGCAGCGCGAGCGGCAGGGCGCCCGCGGCAGCGAGGGCGGTGCGCAGCAGCGCCACGCGAAGCTTGCTGAGCGAGGTCGCCTCGGCCAGCTCGCGCAACGGGTCGGTGGAGTCGTAGGCGCCCGCCACGAGCAGTGCCGGGAGCAGCGGCGCCACCAGCAGGTAGAGCAGCTGCTGGCGTGCGGGCGACACCTGGCCGGCGATGATCGTGAACGTCACGGCGGACATGAGGGCAACCGCGAACGGGACGACGAGGTCCGACGAGGCACGCAGCAAGACGAGGTCGGTGTCGCGGAGGCCGAGGCGGCGCAGGACGCGCAATGGCCACGGGGTCGCGTTGGCGATCGCCACGGCGACCCCTTCCCACACGGGCTCGAGGTCGGTGGGCGGGACGAGCGGGGTCGCGTCGGCGCGGCAGGTCGGGCAGCGCGTGAGATGGGTCTCCACGGCGGCCTGGCCCACGTCGTCGAGCCGGTTCCCGGCGTACGCCGCGAGCACGTCCGGGCCTGCGTGCCAGCGGGGGCTGGTCATGGCGTGCCTCCTTCGAGGGGGACGAGTCGGCCACGGAGCTGGCTGCGGGCAGCTCGCATCCGGCTCTTCACGGTGCCTTGCGGGAGCCCGAGCAGTCGGGCCGCCTCGCGGGTGGTGAGGCCGTCGATGAGCGTGGCCTGGACGATGGTGCGCAGCTCCGGGGAGAGCTCACGCAGCGCCGAGCCCACGTCGCCGTGCTCGACGGCGACCAGGAGCTCGTCCTCGGCACTGACCACCGCCGGCAGCTCTGCGTCGATCACCTCGTGCTGGACCGGAGCCGGGGCGCGGTGCGACCGGAGCCGGGAGACCAGTCGGCGGATGGCGATCCCCCACAGCCAGGCGCCGACATCGCCCTCGCCCCGGTACCGCGCCGCGCCTCGCCAGGCGGCGAGGAACGTGTCCTGGAGGACGTCGGCGACGAGCTCGGGATCGGAGGTGCGGCGCCGCAGGCGCAGCTGCAACCAGGCAGCATGCCGGTCGAACAGCGCCCGCAGCGCCGCTTCGTCGCCCTCCGCGACCTGCCGGAGCAGGACCGCATCGTCGACGTCGTATCTCCTCACACCCTCACTGTCGCAACGAACCGGGCCAGCGGATCACCGTCAGGAGTCCCCCTTCGGCGGACCAGACCACCCCACCCGCCGAACCGCGGCTCGCGTACAGCCGAACCGCGGCTCGCGTACAGCCGAGCCGCCTCTCGCGTACGCGCGGGCGGCGGCCGGTTCGTGGCTACGCTGGCGCGATGGAGCAGCCGTACGTCGGTGACGTGACCGACGTCCCCGGGATCCGGGTGGGTCACTGGACCGACGCGACGGGCCGCACGGGTTGCACCGTCGTCCTCCTGCCCGACGACGGAGCCGTGACCTCGGTCGACGTGCGGGGCGCGGCGCCGGGCACCCGGGAGACCGACCTGCTCGATCCGGCGAACATGATCCCGGCCGCCCACGCGCTCGTGCTGAGCGGCGGCTCCGCCTTCGGGCTCGCTGCCGCGGACGGCGTGATGCGACGGCTCGGCGAGCGCGGCATCGGGCTGCGGGCAGGGCCGGCGAGGGTGCCGATCGTGCCGGCGGCGGTGCTCTTCGACCTGGGGTACGGCGACCCCGGGGCCCACCCCACCGCCGACTCCGGCTACGCGGCGACCGTTGCGGCGGAGGAGGGAGAGCCCTGCGGTACCGGGCCGATCGGGGCCGGGGCCGGAGCCACCGTGGGCAAGCTGTTCGGCGACCCGACCCCCACGGGCATCGGCACCGGGTCTGTGCGGGTTCCCGGGGGTGCGCTCGTCGCCGCGGTCGTCGCGGTCAACGCGGTCGGTGACGTGGTCGACGAGGACGGGTCGGTGCTCGCAGGGGCAGGCACGGTCGAACGGCTGTTGCGCGAGGGGATGCCGGAACCGCCCGTCGGAGGCACGAACACCACGATCGCGGTGGTCGCCACCGACGCCCCGCTCACCAAGCCCCAGGCTCGGCGGCTCGCGGTCGTCGCCCACGACGCGCTGGCCCGGTCGATCCGGCCGGTGCACACGTCGTACGACGGGGACACGGTGTTCGCGACGAGCACCGGGCTGCACCCGGGCGCTCCCGTGGACCCGCTGGTGCTGGAGACCGCGGCCGTCGAGGTGCTCGCCGCAGCGATCCGCCGGACCGCCCGGCGAGGCTGACCCCGTGTGCCAGCTCCGCGTGTCGGCCCCGCGCGTCGGCTACGCCCGCGGGTCCTGGTCGTGCCGGCGCAGGCCGAACACGACACCGTCGAGGAGGGCGTCCCAGGAGGCCTCGATGACGTTGGCGCCGACGCCGACTGTCACCCACGAGGACTCGCCGTCGGTGGTCTCGATGAGCACCCGGGTGACCGCGTCGGTGCCGTGGCCCTGGTCGAGGATGCGGACCTTGTAGTCGATGAGCTCGAACTTCGCGACCTCGGGGTAGGCCTGCCCGATCGCCTGCCGCAACGCGTGGTCGAGCGCGTTCACGGGCCCGTTGCCCTCCCCAGTGGCGATGATCCGGGCACCGCCGGCGCGCAGCTTCACCGTCGCCTCGGACACCGCGTCGTCCTCGGGGCGCGAGTCGGTGATGACCCGCCACGACTCGACGTCGAAGTACGCCGGGCGGGCTCCCGCCACCTCCTCGGCGAGCAACAGCTCGAACGACGCGTCCGCGGCCTCGAACGTGTAGCCCTGCGACTCCATGGCCTTGACCCGCTCGGTCACGCGGGTGACGAGGTCCCTGTCGTCGGAGAGGTCGAAACCCAGCTCGGCACCCTTGAGCTCGATCGAGGCCCGTCCGGCCATCTCCGAGACCAGCAGCCGCATGTCGTTGCCGACCACGGCGGGGTCCAGGTGCTGGTAGAGGTTCGGGTCAACCTTGATCGCGGACGCGTGGAGCCCGGCCTTGTGCGCGAACGCGCTGACCCCGACGTACGGCTGCCGGGAGCTCGGCGGCACGTTGGTCACCTCGGCCACGGCGTGCGCCACCCGCGTGGCCTCGCGCAGCCCACCACCGGGCAGGACCGGTCGGCCCAGCTTGAGCTCCAGGTTGGCCACCACGGACACGAGGTCGGCGTTGCCGGTCCGCTCGCCGTACCCGTTGAGCGTGCCCTGGACGTGCATCGCCCCCGCGTCCACCGCGGCGAGCGAGTTCGCGACGGCGCAGCCGGTGTCGTTGTGGCAGTGGATCCCGACGGGGACGCCGGTGTTGTCGATGACGTCGTGAACGACGTCGGCCACCCAGCCCGGCAGCATGCCGCCGTTGGTGTCGCACAGCGCGACCACCTCGGCGCCGGCCTCCGCCGCGACGCGCAGGACCTCGAGGGCGTAGTCACGGTTGGCGCGGTACCCGTCGAAGAAGTGCTCGGCGTCCAGGAAGACCCGCTGGCCCTCGGAGCTCAGGTGCTCGACGGTGTCCCTGACCATCGCGAGGTTCTCCTCGAGCGTGGTGCGCAGCGCGAGCTCGACGTGCCGGTCGTGCGACTTGGCGACGAGCGTGACGACGCCGGCGCCGCTCTCGCGCAACGCACCCACCAGCGGGTCGTCGGCGGCCCTGACTCCGGCTCGGCGGGTGGCGCCGAAGGCCGCCAGCGTGGCGTTCTTGAGCTGCAGCTCCTCACGGGCGCGCCGGAAGAACTCGGTGTCCTTGGGGTTCGCGCCCGGCCAGCCGCCCTCGATGTACCCGACGCCGAGGTCGTCGATCTGCCGCGCGATGTGCAGCTTGTCGAGGACCGACAGGTTCAGGCCCTCCTGCTGTGCGCCGTCGCGGAGGGTGGTGTCGTAGACGTGGAATTCGGTAGTCACGAGATGTTCCTTGTCGAACCAGTGGTTGCGTCTGCGTGCGGATGCGGTCTCTTGCGGTCGGTTCCGGAGCAACAAAAAGACCCCCCGTCGGACGAGAGGTCAGCGCGCCTGGGGTTCCAGACGCGCTACTCGATAATCACCGCGGCGGTGAGGTCGATCTGCTGCATGCCCTCGAGTCTGCCACGCCACCCCGCCTGGACGCAGCCGTCTCGCGATCCGGCGCGCGGACGACAAGGGAGGACGAGGGAGGACGAGCGGTCAGCGGACGAAGGTGAACATCCTCAGCCCCGGCTCGAAAGACCGCGGCTCCGCCGCCAGCTGGTGCTCGACGACGCGGTGGTTGTGCTCGTCGTCCGCGTGGTACGACGCGCGCACGAATCCACGGGACTCGAACCACCCGGCGATCGTCGGTGCGAGGTCACCGTCGCTGAAGCGGCCCCGCGTCCAGACCACGCTCGCTCCGGGCGCAGCCAGGGTGGGCGTCGCGTCGACGGTCGCCCGGATGTCGTGGTCGGTGATGTTGCCGAAGACCCCGCACCACAGGACCAGATCGGCCGGCACGGCACCGACGTAGCTGTCGGTCGTCCCGGCGTCAGCGACCAGCACCTCCACGTCGAGCCCGTGCGTCTCGGCGGTGGTGCGGGCACGCCCGGCCAGCGCGGGGTCGAGCTCGACCAGCCGTGCCGTCACGCGCGCCGCATCGGCCGGCCGGGCGACGAGCACGTCGAGGAGGTCGCTGCCGTCCCCCGCGCACGCGCTCACCACGCGCAACGGGCCTTGCCGTCGGTCGAGGAACGACCGGACGCGGTCCTGCACGGCACGGCGACGGCGTGACAGCCCGGACTCGGGGTCGCCGTACTCCTCGTGCCACTCCTGCCAGTCCGTCACCGGCACAGGCCGTCGCTCACGCCCGACCCAGTGCCCAGGCCAGGGAGAAGGGCACGTCGCGCCAGGGCGGCCCCGTGTCGGGTGCCCACGAGATGCCCGACTGCTGGAACGACGTCACGGCCACCACGAGACCGACCGCGATCACACCGAGCACCGCCGTCGTCAGTACCGGGTTGCGGGCGATGCGCGTCGCCGCCCTCGTCAGCGGCAGGCGCACACGGGCCGACGCCGGGCCGCGCCACACGAGCGGCACCAACGCGACGCCCCCCGCGAGCAGCGCGGCGCTCGTGGCCAGGCCGAGGACCGCCGCCACCGCCACGACGGTGGCGGACACAGCCACAGCGCAGAGAAGCAGCACCAGCGAGCCGAACGCACCGCGCAACAGGTGCCACGGGTAGGCCAGCACACTCCGCGGGGTGTCGTGCCACCGCGTGCCGCGCACCGTCCGACGACGGCGCAGCGCGTCCCCCGACCGCGACAGGCCGCGCGTCACCAGCACGACGACGGACAGCGCTGCCAGGGAGAGGTACGGCGCGGCGCGGAACGAAAGGACGACGAGCGCGGCCGTGCCCAGCAGCAGCAGGGATCGGCGGAACCGCACCCAGCGGGTGAGCGGCACCTGCCCCCACGGGGGCAGCGGGGTCAGCTGTGGCACCGGACGAAGCGCGGTCGGCGGCTGCTGCTTCGGCCACTGCTGCAACGTCGGCGACGTCGCGAGCGTCGGCAACGGGGCGCCGACGGTCCGCGCGGGCGGGCTCACCGCCGGCGTCACCGGCGGCCCTGCCACCGGACGGATCGGCGCGACCGGCGAGCTGATGCGGGTCCCGACGGGAGGCGAGGCGGGCGAGACGGGCTGGACGACGGGTGGGGCGACGGGCCGGCTGACCGGCGCGATCCGCGTCGGCGGCGGCGTCATCTCCGTCGGCGGATCGCTCGCGACCACCCGGGTCGGGCTGTCCGGGCCCGGGGCGTCGCGACCGGCGAGCTGCCACGGCTGGGTCGGAGGGGCGGGTGCGGATACGGGGGGCTCAGCCTGGTCTCGCGGTTCCACCGGCAGCGCCGTCGTGGCCAGCGCGTCCGCGTCGAAGGAGTCGAGCTCGTCGGCGACCTCACGGACCGTCGGACGGTCGAGCGCCTCGAGCGCGAGGCACTGCGCGAGCAGCCGACGGAGCGGGTCCGGCACCCCACGCAGGTCGATCTCGCCGCGTCGGGTGCGGTCCAGGATCGTCATCGTGTGGCCGCGCCCGTACGGCGAGCGACCGGTCGCCGCATGCACGATCGTCGCCGCCCAGCCGTGCACGTCGGTGGCCGCGGTGGCGTCGTCCCCGAAGAGCACCTCGGGCGCGAGGTAGCCGGGCGAGCCGAGCAGCCAGCCGGTCGCGGTCAGTCGCGGGTCCTCCGCGAGCCGGGCGAGGCCGAAGTCGATGAGGATGGGGGCCCGACCCTCCATCACTACGTTGGTCGGCTTGATGTCGCGGTGCAGCACGTCCGCCGCGTGGACGTCGCGGACGGCATCGAGCAGGTGCCGGGCGGCGTAGGCGACGTCGGCCGGGGTGAACGGGCCCTCCTCGCGGACGGCGTCGTGCAGCGACAGGCCGGGCACGTAGCGGGTGACGATGAAGGGCGCGTCCCCGTGCGGATCCGCGTCGAGGATCTCGGCGACGTGCCTGCTACGGACCTTGCGCAGCGAGGACACCTCCCGGGCAAGCCGCTCGCGTCCCTCCGTGTCACCGACGACGTGCGGGCGCAGCACCTTGAGCGCCACCCGGTTGCCGTCCGGCCCCTGGGCGACGTGCACCACGCCCATGCCGCCCTCGCCGATCCGGGCGAGCAGCCGATAGGGGCCCACCCGGGCATCCGCGGGCTCGGGATGTGGGGAAGTCACCACGTCACGGTAAACGGTCCAGTTGGCTACGGCGTTCGGACCACGCGGGGCGCGTGGCGTGTCACACGACGCGGTGCAGCCAGCCGAAGCTGTCCTCCGCCCGGCCGTACTGGATGTCGACCAGGGCCTGGCGGATCTTCGTCGTCACGGACCCTGCCTCGCCGTCGACCGAGCAGTCGATCTCGCCGTCGCTGGTGGCGAGCACGCCGACGGGCGTGACCACGGCGGCGGTGCCGCACGCGAAGACCTCGGTGATCCGCCCGGACCCGACTCCGTCGCGCCAGTCGTCGATCGAGAAGCGGCGTTCCTCCACCTTGTGCCCCAGGGCACCGGCGAGATCGACGATCGAGCTGCGGGTGACACCCTCGAGGATCGTGCCGGTCAGCTCCGGGGTGACGATCGTGCCGTCGTCGTGGACGAAGTAGAGGTTCATCCCGCCGAGCTCCTCGACGTACTTGCGCTCGATCGCGTCGAGGAACACGACCTGGTCGAAGCCACGGTCGATGGCCTCCTGCTGCGGTGCCAGGGAGCTGGCGTAGTTCCCGCCGGTCTTGGCCGCACCCATGCCGCCGACAGCCGCGCGGGAGTAGTGCTCGCTGACCAGGAGCGAGACCGGCTGGGGACCACGGCTGAAGTAGGCACCCGCCGGGGAGGCGATGACCATGTAGGTCACGTGCTTCGCCGGGCGCACGCCGAGGAACGCCTCCGAGGCGAACATGAACGGCCGCAGGTAGAGACTCTTCTCCCCCGTGTTGTCCGGCACCCACCGCTCGTCGGCGCGGACCAGCGCCTCGATGCTCGCAAGGAAGTCCTGGATCTCCAGCCCGGGGAGCGCGAGCCGCTGCGCCGACCGCCGCAACCTCGCGGCGTTGGCCTCGGGACGGAAGGTCCACACCGAGCCGTCGTCGTGGCGGTAGGCCTTGAGGCCCTCGAAGATCTCCTGCGCGTAGTGCAGCACCGCGGTCGCGGGGTCGAGCGACAGCGGCCCGTACGCCGTCACGCGGGCGTCGTGCCATCCGGCCTCAGGGGTCCACTCGGCAGTGAACATGTGGTCGGTGAAGCTCGTCCCGAAACCGGGGTCGGCCAGGATCTCCGCCAAGCGGGCGTCGTCGATGGGCGACGTCGTGGGCGTCACCGTGATGTCGAGCGCGGTCATCCCTGCACCGTACTTGTCGTGCCCGTCATCCGGCCACGCGCGCGGCGACGGCGTCCCCGACCTCGCCGGTACGGCGGGGTGCGCGGTCGGCGCGGCCCGCGCGGTCGGAGAGGTCGTCGAGGACCGCCCGCTCGATCCGCTGTGAGGCCTCTGCGAGGCCGAGGTGGTCGAGCATGAGCGCGGCGGAGAGGATCGCCGCGGTGGGGTCGGCCTTCTGCTGACCGGCGATGTCGGGAGCCGACCCGTGGACCGGCTCGAACATGCTGGGGCTCGTTCGGTCGGGGTTGATGTTGCCGCTCGCAGCCAGTCCGATGCCGCCGGTCACCGCCGCCGCCAGGTCGGTGATGATGTCGCCGAAGAGGTTGTCGGTGACGATCACGTCGAAGCGCGACGGCTCGGTGGTCATGAAGATGGTGGCGGCGTCGATGTGCAGGTAGTCCACGACGACCTCGGGGTGCTCCTCGCCGACCTCGCGGACCAGGCGCGACCAGACGGCGCCGGCGTGCACCAGCACATTGGTCTTGTGGACCAGGGTGAGCTTCTTGCGCGAGCGCCTCTCGGCCCTGGCGAAGGCGTCCCGCACGACGCGCTCCACGCCGTACGCGGTGTTGACGCTGACCTCGGTCGCGACCTCCGCGGGGGTCCCGACGCGGAGAGCCCCGCCGTTGCCCGTGTACGGGCCCTCGGTGCCCTCCCGCACGACGACGAAGTCGACGTCGCCCGGGTCGCCCAGCGGCGAGCGGACTCCCGGGAAGATCCGGGAGGGCCGCAGGTTGACGTAGTGGTCGAGCTCGAACCGCAGCTTGAGCAGCAGGCCTCGCTCCAGCAGCCCCGGCGGGAGGGCCGGGTCCCCGGGCTTGCCACCCACCGCGCCGAGCAGGATCGCGTCGTGCTGCCGCACCTCGGCGAGCACCGAGTCGGGCAGCACCTCGCCGGTCGCCAGGTAGTGCTCGGCGCCCAGGTCGTAGCGGTTGGACTCGAACTTCACGTCCGACGGGGTCGCGACCGCGAGGACCTTGAGGGCCTCGTCGGTCACCTCCCGCCCGATGCCGTCCCCGGGAATGACGGCGAGCCGGTGCGTCTGCGTCATGCTGGGGACACTAGTTGTCGTCGGGCCGTTCACCGTCGGCGTCTCGTGCCTCGGGTGCACCGGCAGCGACACCGGCCAGGACAGGCGTGGCCTGCCAGTAGCGGGTCCGTCGGGTCGGGCGCTCCTGCTCGTCGGTGCGGTGCCGGGCCGGCCCCCACTCGGGATAGAAGTCGTACATCGTCTGTCTCCCAGATCTCGTCTCGTGCTCGTTGCTTGCTCAGAGTTGGTTCGTGCTGCGGTGTCGCGGGGGTTGGTGCGGGTGGTGCTCCCCGACGACCTCTCCGCGACGAACCGACCGGGCCGGCCCGCGGTTCGCTGGTGAGCGGACGACGAGAACGTCCCTGGTCAGGGGATCTGGGTCGCAGATGCGAATGACGAGAGTGTCGAATCGCCGCGGAGGGTCGTAGGGCCAGACACGTCCAGACACCGCGGCGAGGTGGCCCTACCTAACAGGCCCCGCCGCGGCGGCTGATGAGTACGAAGAACCTCCGCATGGTGCGAACACCGTATCCTCGGGAGCTTCCCGGGCGCACAGGACTTCCGGTCTCTTCTCACGGGATGAGACGCCGTCTCGCATCCCGGCACCCTCCGACGCGGATGCGAGACTCGCACCATGACCAGTCCACGACGCCGATCGCTGCGATCACGCGGCCGCGGAGAGCGCGGATGAGCGCACCGCCCCAAGTTCCCGAGGTCGTGTCGCGGGCGTTCGCCGTGTCCCGTCGGCGGGGCTATGCGTCGTTCTGCCGCAACGAGACAGGTCGTCTGCTCGCCACGCTCGCCGCGACCAAGGACGGCACCGTCGCCGAGTTCGGCACCGGGTGCGGCGTGGGCACGGCCTGGCTGCGCAGCGGGGTGCGCCACGGCACCCGGATCCTCAGCGCCGAGCTCGACCCCGACCTGGCGGGCGCGGCCGCCGAGATCTTCGACGCCGACGACCAGGTCGAGGTCCTGGCCGCCGACTGGTCGACCCTGCGCGACCGGGGTCCGTTCTCCTTGCTGTTCCTCGACGCGCGTGAGCCCAAGGACAGCGGCGCGGACACGGTCGTCGACCTCGTCGAGCCGGGTGGCGTCGTCGTCCTGGACGACTTCACACCGTGCGAGTCCTGGCCGCCGGTGTACAGCGGTCGCGTCGACTCACTGCGCGAGCAGTGGCTGACCGACGACCGCTTCACGACCGTCGAGGTCATGGTCGCCCCGGACAGCTCCGTCCTGATCGCCACCAAGCGCTGACCGCTCCGAACGCCTGAGATGCCCCGTGGAGTGGGATTCGTGGCCTGGTGCAGGTCAGGTAGGTTGGCCGGTCGTGGTCGACCGTCTCGTGCTCACCCCGGAACTGCTCCTCGACGTGGCGAGCGGCGAGACGTCCCGCCATCGCGCCGTCGTCGTCGAAGGCGACCGGATCGCCGATGTCGTCGGCCAGCACGACGTGCCCTCCGACGTCCCCCTGCTCGACCTGCCGGGTCACACGATGCTGCCGGGCCTGGTCGACTGCCACACCCATCTCGTCGGCGAGGTGGACGGCGGGCATGGCTACACCGAGCTGCTCACCAGGACCTCCGCGCAGGAAGCGATGACCGGGGTGCGCAACGCCCGCGACACGGTGATGGCGGGCTTCACGACCGTCCGTGACGTGGGGACGTTCAGGGCGTTCGTCGACGTGGCGCTCCGCGACGCCGTCGAGGCCGGCTGGACGGTCGGGCCACGGATGCAGGTGGCCGGCGCCTACGTCACCTGCCCGCAAGGGGGCGGCGACGTCAGCGGCCTGGCACCGGATGCGGACGTCGGGGTCCCACCCGAGCTCCGGGTCGGCGTGGTGAGGACCGTGTCCGAGATCCGCATCGCCGTACGACGGATCCTGTACGGCGGCGCCGACTTCATCAAGCTCATCGCCACCGGGGCCGTGATGTCCGACGGCGGCAACCCAGGAGCGCCGGAGCTCACCGAGAAGCAGATCAGTGCGGCGGTCGAGGAAGCCGCCCTCCACGGAGCCGACGTCGCGGCGCACGCCCACGGCGCTGAGGGGATCAAGCGAGCCGTCCGCGCGGGCGTGCGATCCGTCGAGCACGGATCACTCATCGACGAGGAGGGCGTTGCGCTGCTGGCCGACAGCGACACCCACCTGGTCGCCGACATCTACGACGGCGACTGGATCGCAGAGGTCGGAGCTCGTGAGGGCTGGAACCCCGACGTGCTCCGCAAGAACGAGGAGACGACCCAGGCCCAGCGTGACGGCTTCGCGGCCTGTGTCGCTGCCGGGGTGAAGATCGCCTTCGGCACGGACAGCGGCATCTACCCCCACGGCGACAACGCGCGTCAGCTCGCCTACCACGTACGCCACGGACAGACGCCGCTGGACGCGATCAGGGCAGCCACGGTCCACGCGGCGCGGCTCATGCGTTGGGAGGACCGGATCGGACGCATCGAGCGAGGGCACTTCGCCGACGTGGTCGCCGTCCGTGGCAACCCGCTCGACGACGTGCGCCTGCTCGAGGACGTCCGCGTCGTCGTCAAGGGCGGCGAGGTCCTGCGTCACGACGTCGGTCACCAGGTGCGGACCGGCATCCCGGGGTCGACCGGCCGGTAGGCCGACAACCAGTCGCGGTAGGGGTCGCGTTGGTCGTCGGAGTGGGAGTCGCGCGCGGTCACGGGAGCGGGGTCGAGCCGGACGATGGTGTGCGGCAAGAACGTCTGCAGCAGCGGGCCGATCGCCAGCGCGTAGAGCACGGTGCCCACGCCCACGGTGCCGCCGAGCGCGAAGCCCACCGCGAGCACCGTGATCTCGAGGCTGGTGCGGACCAAGCGCACCGACAGGCCGGTACGCCGGACCAGGCCGGTCATCAGGCCGTCCCGCGGTCCGGGGCCGAGCTGGGCTCCGATGTACAGCGCGCCGGCCAGCCCGTTGAGCACGACACCGCCGACGAGCAGGGCGCTCCGTGCGGCGAAGCCGTCCGGGGTGTCGAGCAGACCGAGGGTCACGTCGGTCGCCACGCCGATGAGGATCGCGTTGGCGACCGTGCCCAGGCCGGGCGTCTGGCGCAGCGGGATCCACAGCAGGAGCACCACGAGGCCGGTGAGGATCACGACCATCCCGAAGCTGAGCGGGAGGCGGCCGGCGACACCGTCGTGGAAGACGTCCCAGGGGTCCAGGCCGAGGTGCGACTCGACCATCATCCCCATGCTGACGCCGTAGAGCGTGAGTCCCACCACCAGCTGGAGCAGCCGGCGCGGGAGGCGGGGGGCCTTCAGCTGGCCCCACGGGCTGAGGTTGGCGAGGAGTTCCATGCATCCACTTTCCTACCAAGTGGTCTGTTCATGAATAGCCAATCGTGAGAGAGTGGCCTGCATGGACCGACGCATCTCCGCTCCCCGCACCGCGGCGTTGCTGGGCACCGCGCCCGAGACGTCCCCCGCCTACGCCGGCATCGCCGACGGGCTGCGGATGCTGATCTCGGACGGGCGGATCCCGGCCGGCACCCGGCTGCCGAGCGAGCGCGAGCTCACCGACGCCCTGGGGGTCAGCCGCACCACCGTGACGAGGGCGTACACCACCCTCAAGGACCGGGGCTACCTCGCCTCGCGCCAGGGCTCCGGCACCGTCGCCCAGGTCCCCGCCTCCGCGCGGGTGACGGACAGCCTGCTCAACCCCGAGCCCGGCGACCCGAGCCGGATCGACCTGACCTGTGCGGCGCCGACCGCTCCACCCGGCGTGCTGGCGGCCTACGAGGCAGCGCTCGCGGAGCTGCCCCGCCACCTTCCCGAGTTCGGCTACTTCCCCTCGGGGGTCCCTGCGCTGCGCGAGGCCATCGCGCGCCGCTACGACGAGCGAGGCCTGCCGACCGAGCCCGAGCAGATCCTGGTGACGTCGGGGGCACTGTCCGCGCTGGCCGTCGTGACCCGCGCCTTCATCGGCGTCGGCGACCGGGTCCTGTTGGAGAGCCCGAGCTACCCGAACGCGATCATGGCCATGCGCGGATCGGGCGCCCGGGTCGCGGGCGCCGACGTCGGTGAGCCGGGTTGGGCCACGTCGAGCGTCGTCGACTGGGTCACGCAGCTCCGGCCGGCGTCCGCGTACCTCATGCCCGACTGGCACAACCCCACTGGACAGCTGATGGGTGACGAGCACCGGGGCCGGCTCGCCCACGCGCTGCGCTCCGCCGGGACGCTCGCCATCATCGACGAGACCATGGTCGAGCTGTCCATCGACGAGGTGCCGATGCCGCTGCCGTTCGCCGCACACCGGCCGGACGCGATCACGCTCGGCAGTGCCAGCAAGGCCTTCTGGGGCGGTCTGCGGATCGGGTGGATCCGGGCGCCCCAGGCGCGGATGGCGGCGCTCATCACGTCCCGGCTCACCCTCGACCTCGGCGTTCCGGTGATGGAGCAGCTCGCACTCGTGCATCTCATGCGTCAGCGCGAGTCGGTGCTGGCCGATCGTCGGCGACAGCTCGCCGAGTCGCGCGCTGCGCTGGTCTCGGCGATGGCCTCACGGCTGCCGTCGTGGTGCTTCCGGATCCCGGCTGGGGGGCTCAGCCTGTGGTGCGAGCTTCCCCGGCCCAGCTCGTCCGCGCTCGCCGTCGTCGCCGAGCGCCACGGCGTTCAGCTCGCGGCGGGTCCGCTGTTCGCCCCGGAGGGTGGCCTCGACCGGTTCGTGCGACTGCCCTTCTCCCAGTCGCCCGCCCGGCTGGTGGACGCGGTCGATCGGCTGGCCGCAGCCTGGGACGACCTCCCCACCGCCGTACGATCCCGGCGGAAGCCGGCCCCCGCCCTGGTCACGTGACTGCGGGGTGCAGTCGGCCTAGCCGGTTGATCGTGTGCACCTGGTGAACACGATCCACCGGACAGGCCAAGACACCTACTCGCTCAGGTCGACAGCCCTGACCTCGACCGCCTGGATGCTGTTCCCGATCTCTTCCAGAGCAGCGGCCGGGATGGCGGTGTCGACCGAGAGGGTCACCAGCGCATGCCCGCCCTGGTGGTCGCGGCAGACCTGCATGCCGGCGATGTTGATGCCGGCCTGGCCGAGCACGCCCCCGACGGTCCCGACCATCCCGGGCCGGTCCTCGTAGCGGAAGAAGGCCAGGTGCTCGGTCGGCTCGATGTCGACGTCGTACCCGTCGACCTCGACGAGCCGCTCCCGCTGCGCGATGCCGA